>LNAP01004119.1_pt1 | contig 26419 bp, 19 predicted proteins | sample 602601 | NCBI WGS metagenome assembly LNAP01 (sample SAMN02440304, study PRJNA202911) | soil metagenome | biome: Subtropical and temperate rainforests or woodlands; isolation source: soil samples (1 kg each in a 20% v/v slurry with milli Q water) were... ...
CGAGCGCTGGGTGTACACGGACGTGGGCAAGTTCTCCGGCCTGATCGAAACCATGGACGAAGCCATCAAGTTCCCGATCTGGACCGAGAAGAAAGGCGAAGTGGAAGAAGTGGTCATCGCCGGCCCGACCTGCGACAGCGCCGACATCATGTACGAGAACTACAAATACGGCCTGCCGCTGAACCTGGCGATCGGTGATCGTTTGTACTGGCTGTCGACCGGTGCGTACACCACCAGTTACAGCGCGGTTGAATTCAACGGCTTTCCGCCGCTGAAGTCGTTCTACGTGTAAAACGCTGCACGCAGAAATCAAAAAGCCCATGACGAGTCATGGGCTTTTTTGTAACAGACACTCCGGGCGGTCGGAGCGACTGTTATCGGTCTTATCTCACATGCCAAAGACGAAGGATGTAGAGCGTTGAGCCTTGAATCTCATACCGCATTTCGTAATGGCCGACCAAAAGTCGTCGCACATCTCGCGGTACAAACTCGTCAACCCGTTCTCCGATCCGCGGATTGCTGAGTAAAGCTGTAGGAGCCTGAGTGAGAGATTGCACGGTGCGGGCTGCAGCTGGACGATTGACCACTGCAAGAAAATCAAAAAGTCGGGCGAGGTCCGATAACGCCTTGCTCGTCCACTTCAACTCCATCAGTACGGGACCGGCAGCGGCTTATCAGTATCCAAACTTTCTGCCCAGGCCTGGACAGACTGATGATCAATCACTCGTCCGGCGTCAACATCTGCCATTGCCTCTCGAGTCAGCCGGCTGCGCTCCTCTTCAAGATCAACCCAGTCGGCAAGCGCTTGCTTCACGATCCAGCCCCGTGAACGCTCCATCTTTGCAGCCATCTGATCGACTTTATCAGCCAGTTCCAAGGGGACATGGGCCGTCAGCACTTTGGTAGCAGCCATGATTTCGTCTCCAGGAAGCCATTGATGAGATTTGATTAGTTTCCAATCATAGTGATTTAAACTAGCTCAACAACCCCTGGCACGGACCGCTCATCGCTCATCTGAACGACGCGCTGATGATAGAGAGCCGCCATTTCACGAATGTGCGGATTCACAGCGCTCAACAACGTCTGACTCGCCACCCGCAGGAAATTCAAATTCCCCCCGGCCAATGCCTTGCGCAACCATTCCAGCGCCTCGTTTATTTTTCCTTCATCCGCCAGCACCGCGGCATAACTGAACTGCCCACGAAAATCCCCACCCGTCGCCGAACGCCGGTACCAATCGACAGCGCCGACCGGATCCGCCGGGCAAACCCGCCCTTCTTCAAGATAACGTCCCAGCAGGTTCATCGACTTCGCATGGCCAAGTTCTGCCGCGCGACGGTAGAGTGCCAGCGCTTGCAGCTGATCCTCGATCACCCCTCGCCCTGTCGCCAGCAGATTGGCGTAGTTGTACATCGCCCAATCCAGCCCGGCTTCGGCGCCGACGCGATAATGCTGGGCGGCGACCGAGGCATCCGCCACGCAACCCCAGCCGTGTTCGTGACAGCGACCGAGCATGTTGCGCGCCATCAGATGCCCGCGCTGCGCGGCGATCCCGAACCAGCGCACGGCCAATGGCTGGTCCTGTTCGATCCCCTGCCCGTCCAGCAGAATCTGGCCGAGCAAAGCCTGGGCATCGAGAACCCCTTCGCGGGCAGCGATCAGGATCGCCTGAGCAGCACGCGCCGGACTTTCATTGAGCATGGCTTTGAGTTGATCGCCGTCGAGCACTTCTTCGCGGCGCAATTGATAACTCATACGTCGACCCAGCGACGCAACAGGTTGTGGTACGTGCCCGTGAGTCGGATCAGCGATGGGTGATCCGGCATGTCCTGCGTCAGCTGCTGGATCGCCCCGTCCATTTCGAACAGCAGCGCGCGCTGGCTGTCTTCGCGGACCAGGCTTTGGGTCCAGAAGAATGAGGCATAGCGAGTGCCACGGGTGACGGCATTGACCTTGTGCAGGCTGGTGCCGGGATACAGGACCATGTCACCGGCAGGCAGCTTCACGCGCTGGGTGCCAAAGGTGTCCTGGATGTCCAGTTCACCGCCGTCGTAATCCTCCGGCTCGCTGAAGAACAGCGTGGCCGACAGGTCGGTGCGCACACGCTCGATGCTGCCTTTGGGCTGACGCACGGCGTTGTCGATATGAAAATCGAAACTGCCCCCGGCCGTGTAACAGTTCAGCAACGGAGGAAAAACCTTGTGCGGCAGTGCCGCGGACATGAACAGTGGATTCTTCCACAACCGCTCCAGCATCGCCGCGCCGACTTCCTTGGCCAGCGGATGACCTTCCGGCAGTTGCAGATTGTGTTTCGCCTTGGCCGACTGGTAGCCGGCAGTGATTTTGCCGTCGGCCCAATCCGCCTGTTCCAGAGCCTCGCGGATGCGCTGCACTTCTTCTTTAGCGAACACGCCGGGGATGTGCAGCAGCATGGGAATACACCTGAGGACAAAGAGGTGCCAATGGTATTGATTCTTATTGGCGCTGTAAAACCCCCGAGACGAATGAAACAGAAAAAACCGTAAAGGAAAATTGTAAAGAATGTAAATTCAGTGCGAATAGTAACGTTTCGCAATTGATACATAGACGCGTCTACCCTATATTCCGCGGCCTCAAATCCTTGGGGAGGGGAATTCACATGTCACGCCAACAACCACAATCACCGGTCAGTTCACCGCGTTTACTCGCTTCTGCAATTGGCGTGGCGATCACCGCCGGCTCCGCGGGCCACATGGTTTTCGCGGCTGAAAAAACCGACGAAAAAGCACCGGGCAATGTGATTTCCCTGGGCGCTACCGACATCACCGGCGAAGCTCAGGACGACACCTCCTACAAGACCGATACGTCGGCCAACAAGAAATACACCGCACCGCTGCGCGAGACGCCGAAAAGCGTCACCGTGATTCCGCAGCAAGTGATCCGCGACACCGGCGCCACCAGCCTGGTCGACGCTTTGCGCACCACACCGGGCATCACCTTCGGTGCTGGCGAAGGCGGCAACCCGGCGGGCGACCGTCCGATCATTCGTGGCTTCAACGCTGAAAGCGACACCTTCGTGGACGGCATGCGCGACCCGGCGTCCCAGAGCCGCGAAATCTTCAACGTTGAGTCGATCGAAGTCAGCAAAGGCCCGGGGTCGGCCTTCACCGGCGCCGGCTCCACCGGTGGCAGCCTGAACCTGGTGAGCAAGACCGCCAAACTGGGCAGCTTCTACAACGGCGGCTTCACCTGGGGCTCGGATCAGACCAAGCGCACCACACTCGACCTGAACCAGCAGATGACCGATACCTCGGCCTTGCGCCTGAACCTGATGAAACACGAAGCCAATGTCGCGGGCCGTGACACCGTCGACGTCAGCCGCTGGGGTGTGGCACCGACGTTCGCTTTCGGCCTGGGCACCGATACCCGCGTGACCCTCGGTTACTACCACGTCGAAACCGATGACATGCCGGACTACGGCATTCCGCTGACCCTGAACCCGGCCCGCAGCAAGTACAACGTCGACAAGCCGGTGCATGTCGATCGCGACAATTTCTACGGCATCACCAATCGCGACTATCGCGAAACCACCAATGACAGCGGCACCTTCAAGATCGAGCACGATCTGAATGAAGACCTGACCGTGTCCAACAGCTTCCGCATGTCCCGCTCGACGCTGGACTACATCGTCACCAACCCGGACGACAGCAAGGGCAACGTCGCCAGGGGCAGCGTGTACCGTGGCACCAAGAACCGTAACTCGACGTCCAGCGGCTGGATCAACCAGACCGACCTGAGCGCCAGGTTCGACACCGGCGCCATCGAACACAGCCTGGTCACCGGTGTCGAGTTTTCTTATCAGGACACCCACAACCGCCCGTATATCCTGACGTCGGCCGCCAGCGGCACGACGTGCAACCCAGCACTCTTGCGCTCCGGCGACTGCACCAGCCTGCAAAATCCGACGCCTGGGGATAACTGGAACGGACGGATCACCGACAGCACGGCGTTCACCGATACCGACACCAAGACTGCCGCCGCCTATGTGTTCGACACGCTGAAGTTCAACGAGCAGTGGTCCCTGAACCTGGGCCTGCGTTATGACAACTACAAGACCGAATCCAGCGGTTACAGCACCGGTGGTCGTGGATCGGTAGCGGGCAATTTCTCCCGGGAGAACACCAGCGACCTGGTGAACTACCAGATTGGTGTGGTCTATAACCCATTGCCGAACGGCAGCATTTACGCGGCCTACTCGACCTCCAGCAACCCGGCGGGCGAAACCAGCGGTAACGGCAGCCTGGAACTGGCCGCCAACAACAGCGACCTCGACCCGGAAAAGAACCGCAACTACGAGATCGGCACCAAGTGGGACTTCTTCGGTGATGACCTGTCGTTGACCGCAGCGCTGTTCCGCACCGAGAAAACCAACGCCCGCATCGACGATCCGGATGGCGCCACCACGCAAGTGCTGGACGGCGAACAGCAGGTCAACGGCCTGGAACTGACCTACACCGGCAAGCTGACCCGTCACTGGAAGGTCTACGGCGGCTACACCTACATGGAAAGCGAAGTGGTCAAAACCACCCTCGCCGCCGATGAAGGCAACCATATGCCGAGCACCCCGCGGAACAACTTCACCCTGTGGTCGACCTATGACGTGATACCGGAAAAGTTGACCATCGGTGCGGGTGCCACATTCGTTGATTCGCAATTCGGCAACATCGCCAACTCGGTGGAGATTCCTTCCTACTGGCGCTACGACGCGATGGCCAGCTACCGCCTGACCAAAAACGTCGACCTGCAACTCAACGTACAGAACCTGACCGACAAGCGTTACTTCGACCAGGTGTTCCAGACGCACTACGCCCACGTGGCGGCGGGTCGTACCGCCCTGCTGAGCGCCAACTTCCACTTCTGATGGAAGCGTGAGGTCAAAGCCCCGTTCATCCACATGAACGGGGCTTTTGTGCGTAAAAAAGAATGCTTCTCGACAGCCCACGGCATAATGCGCGCCGTGATGACAATTTTCGAACGGACAAGGCGAGCAACGTGTTGAAGAAAACCCTGTTCCAGTTGCACTGGTTTTTCGGTATCAGTGCCGGGCTGGTCCTGGCCCTCATGGGCATCACCGGGGCGACAGTGTCGTTTGAGGATGAAATCCTGCGCGCACTGAACCCGTCGGTGTTGCAGGTCGAGAAACAGGTCGCCGGCGTGCTGCCGCCCGCTGAGCTGGTGGAAAAAATCGAAGGCGCCTCAGGCAAGAAAGTCGCGATGATCTGGGTCGACACCGACAGCGGCAACGCCGCACGGGTGTCCTTTACCCCGCCACCGGGCGAGCGTCGCGGCGAGATGCGCTACTTCGATCCCTATACCGCCGAGTTCATGGGCAACGCCATCGGCCAGGATTTCTTCGGCCTGATGCTGCAACTGCACCGCTTCCTCGCCATGGGCGATACCGGTCGACAAATCACCGGCGCCTGCACGCTGATCCTGGTGTTTTTCTGCCTGTCCGGCCTTTACCTGCGCTGGCCGCGCCAGTGGAAAAGCTGGCGCGCCTGGCTGACCCTCGACTGGAAGAAAAAGGGCCGCAGCTTCAACTGGGATTTGCACTCGGTGGCCGGCACCTGGTGCCTGGTGTTTTACCTCCTGGCGGCACTGACCGGGTTGTCCTGGTCCTACGAGTGGTACAACAAAGGCCTGACCCGATTGCTGTCCGACTCACCGCAGAACGAGCGGGTTCGCAATCGTGGTCCTGCGCCTGATGGCCCGGCACCGACCGCCGATTACGCCGCGATGTGGAGCAGCATCTACAGCGCTGCCGGTCCGACACTGAGCGCCTACAACATCCGCATGCCGCCCGTGGCCGGACAACCGGCGACCGTGTTTTACCTGTTGGACTCCTCGCCGCACGACCGCGCGCTGAACCAGATCACCCTCGATCCGGCCACCGGCCTCGTCAAACGCCACGACCGCTACAGCGACAAAAGCTTCAAGGCGCAGCTACTGACCAGCCTCTACGCGCTGCACGTCGGCAGTTACTTCGGGATTGTCGGCCGGATCGTCCTGACACTCAGCGCGCTGACCATGCCGCTGTTTTTCATCACCGGCTGGTTGCTGTACCTCGATCGTCGACGCAAGAAAAAGCAGATCAAGGACGCCCGCAAGGGCCTTGAACAACCGGACAGCGATGCCCCGGCGTGGCTGATCGGTTTCGCCAGCCAGAGCGGGTTTGCCGAGCAACTGGCGTGGCAGACCGCCGGGCAACTGCAAGCGGCAGGCTTGCCGGTGAAGGTTCAGCCGCTGGCCACTGTCAGCGAGCAGGACCTGCGTGATTCCAGTAACGCGCTGTTTGTAGTCAGTACCTTCGGTGACGGCGAAGCGCCGGACAGCGCTCGCGGTTTCGAACGCAAGGTACTGGGCCGCGCGTTGAGCCTGGAGAGCCTGAATTACGCGGTGCTCGGACTCGGTGATCGCCAGTATCAACACTTCTGCGGTTTCGCTCGCCGCTTGCACACCTGGCTCGGCGAGCACGGCGGCAAGCACCTGTTCGCGCCCGTGGAAGTCGATTGCGGCGACCCTTACGCCTTGCGTCACTGGCAGCAACAACTCGGCCTGCTGACCGGACAGGCGCCCGTGGACACCTGGCAAGCACCGAGCTACGACAACTGGACGCTCACCCGCCGCGAATTGATGAACCCGGACAGCAACGGTTCGCCGGTGTACTTGCTGGGCCTCACCGCCCCGACCACCAGCAGCTGGCTGGCCGGTGACCTGGTGGAAGTGTTGCCCCGCAACTGCCCGTGGGCGATCGAGCATTTCCTCGATGGTCTTGGGATCGATGGGCGGGCGGCGGTGGTGCTTGATGGCTTGTCGCAATCGCTGGAACAAGCACTCGCCACTCGCCAATTACCTTCGAACCGCACCCACCTAGTCGGCCTGCACGCGCAAGCACTGGTGGACGCGCTGGTGCCGTTGGCCATGCGCGAATACTCCATCGCCTCGATTGCCGCCGACGGCGTGCTGGAACTGATCGTGCGCCAGGAGGTGCATTCCGACGGCAGCCTGGGCGTCGGTTCCGGATGGCTGACCGAACACGCGCCGGTGGGCAGCACCCTCAGCTTGCGCGTACGGCGCAACAGCGGTTTCCATCTGCCGGTCGAACCGGTGCCGATGATCCTGCTGGGCAACGGCACCGGCCTGGCCGGGCTGCGCAGTTTGCTCAAGGCGCGGATTGCCGATGGGCAGACTCGCCATTGGCTGCTGTTTGGCGAGCGCAATCGCGAGCATGACTACCTGTGCCGTGCCGAGCTGGAAGAGTGGTTGATTTCCGGGGACATCGAGCGTCTGGACCTGGCGTTTTCGCGGGATCAGGCTGAAAAGATCTACGTGCAGGATCGCTTGCGTGAATCGGCCAATCTGCTCAAGCAATGGCTGGCCGACGGCGCCGTGATTTACATCTGCGGCAGCTTGCAGGGCATGGCTTCAGGGGTGGATCACGTGCTCAACGAAGTGCTGGGGATTGAAGAGGTCGACCGCCTGATCGAGCAAGGTCGCTATCGCCGAGATGTTTACTGAGGGAAAGTGAACAACCTGACGTCACATGAAAATGTGCCGTCAGGGCAGGTTCTCAACGCGAAGCTCAAGGTGACGTCAATGGGTCGCTGCTTGTGGGCTGCTTTTTGATATTGAGCCGCTTATCAATACGCTCGACGTCCTGAGCAGCCGGGCATCGAACTTTAGAACAGTCGTGATCCCGGCACATCTTGTCGCAGTCGATGGCTTCTTGATCCATCTGGTAATCAAGGATACAGACGTCGCTCGTATTGCTTCGGTAAGCACCGTTACGATCTACATCCTTTGCGAAAATAAAGCAGTTCTTTTCGTTCCCGGGAAAACCGATATCACAAACCCAACCTGCGACTAATCCCCAATCCCCATTACATATACCTGCATTAGTTTCATTTGTTTTTTTGCAAGCAGAGAGCGCGAGCGCACAAAAGATCAGAGATACAACGGTCTTCCATGCTGACCCTGGTTTTCCTTTTATATATTTCATCAGCTATTACTCGGTTGGTTTTGGTTTAGCCTAAATAAAACCCACCACAAAACACCTGTAAGAAATGACAGACAATTATATTGATTGGCAATAAGCGGTCACCGCACTCAAGTCAGTAATGCCTATTTGTTCTTACATTGGCTGCAATTTCTGCTCAAACACACTCACCCCATCCAGATCCCGCAATACCACACTCATCGCCCCCGTCGCGCCCTCGATATTCACCTCGCCAAAAAACTGAAACCCGGCAAACGGCGAGGTGTTCTGCGCCGGCGGTGCCTTCTCGAACACCACTTCAGGACCGAAGGTTTTATCCAGCGGGTTAGGCCCGAAACTCCCCGCATTCAAAGGCCCGGCGACAAACTCCCAGAACGGTTCGAAATCCTGAAACGCCGCCCGATCCGGGTGGTAATGATGTGCCGCGCAGTAATGCACATCCGCCGTGAGGAACACGAAATTGCGCACCTGTTGCGCCCGTAGAAACCCGAGCAATTCAGCGATTTCCAGCTCTCGCCCTTGGGCCGGTCCCGGATCGCCATTGGCCACCGCTTCCCAGCGCGCCACGCCGGGGCTGATTTCGCCATCGGGCACGCCGAGACCGATCGGCATGTCGGCGGCGATGACTTTCCACTGGGCGCTGGAGGCCTTCAATTCACGCTTGAGCCAGTCCAGTTGCTCACGTCCGAGAAAGGGTTTGGCGGCCCCCAGATTGTTGTCATTGGCTTCGCGATAGCTGCGCATATCGAGCACAAACACATCCAGCATCGGCCCATAACTGATTTGGCGATAGATCCGCCCGCCACCGTCGGCGCTCTGCAAACGCATCGGTGCATATTCCAGCCAGGCCTGGCGCGCGCGCCCCACCAGGCTGTGGATATCCTTGCTCTTGTAGCGCTCGTCCAGTTGCTTGCCCGGCGACCAGTTGTTCACCACTTCGTGGTCGTCCCACTGCCAGATCTGCGGCACTTCGGCGTTGAAGCGACGGACGTTTTCGTCCATCAGGTTGTAACGGTAATTGCCGCGATACTCATCGAGGGTTTCGGCGACTTTGCTCTTGGCCTCGCTGGTGATGTTGCGCCACACGCGGCCGCTTTCCGTGGTCAGCTGCGCGGGCACCGGACCGTCGGCGTAGATGGTGTCGCCGCTGTGGATAAAGAAGTCCGGCAGGCGCAGGCGCATGGCTTCGTAGATGCGCATGCCGCCGATCTCCGGATTGATGCCGAACCCCTGGCCGACGGTGTCCCCGCTCCAGACGAAACGGATGTCGCGCCGGGTCTTCGGCACGCTGCGCAGGTGACCGAACCAGGGTTCGCTGGTGACACCGCTCTGGGCGTCTTCGAAGTGCACGCGATAGAAAATCGCCTGATCGGCAGGCAGACCGGTGAGCTCCACACGCGCGGTGAAATCGCTGCGGGCATCAGCCAGTGGCGAGACAAAACGCCGAGGGTTGGTGAACAGACTCCGCGTGTCCCATTCCACCACCATCCGCGCCGCACGATCGCTGCGGCTCCAGACCATCGCCCGGTCACCCAGCACGTCGCCGGACTGCACGCCATCGGTGAGTTGCGGCCGGTCCTTGACCGACGCAATCACCGCCGGTGCAAGGCTGGGCATCAACAGCCCGGCGCCGACCGCTTGCATGACACGACGGCGACCGAGGTTGAATTCGCTCATGGTGTTCTCCCTGAAAAAGGAAAACTAAAACACGCCTGCATGACCCACGGATGACACGGCTCCTACAAGGCCTGCATCGTTCTCCCACACGGGCGGAAATGATCATCGCGAGGCACACAACTTTTCAAGACGTTTCCTACAACGTATCTTGTTGCCGCGTTTCGGGATCGACTCCATAGTTCGGGCTCGCGGAAAACACCGCGAACGACCTTGGCCGGTCGGTGCAGGAACGCTACAGCGTAACAACACCTCCTCAGGTACTTCGTGCCTGAGGCGTTGTTTTATGGCAGCTGTGCGTGGGACACCTTCGGGTGTGCCGGTTCCTGTACCCGGTCGGCCAACCCGCGTATGGCTGCCACCCTCGTTTGGCCGCGAGTGGTGGTAGCTCCAATTACAGGAGTTACATCATGTTCCAAGTCATGCCGCGTTACCTCCCGATCGACACCTACGACGCCGAAACACCGGTGCTCTTCGTCAACACCCACAAAGAACTCAGCGAACTCACCGCCTGCGCCATGCATCGTTTCACCGTGGTTCGCGATCTGGCAGACACGTTCACCAGCCTGAATCTGAAAAACATTTCCGATTGTGATCTGACGCGGATCACCCGCGCCGTGCATCTGCTGATGCGAGAGGGCTGTGCGGTGCTGGATGTGGTTCAGGCGCGGGCGTTGCAGCGGGAGAATGAGTACAAAACCCCGGCTTGATGGTGTTGCCACTGACGCCATCGCGGGCAAGCCCGCAGGTTAAGGCGTTTGCCACAAATCTTGTGTACGAAAGAGATCACTGTGGGAGCGGGTTTGCCCGCGATGACGGACTCGCATTCAACATCTATGTTGGCTGAAAGACCGCTTTCGCGAGCAAGCCTGGCTCCTGCAGGTTTGCGTCAGGCGCTGACGGGTTCTACCGCCAGCTCAGCAACTTCCGGCCGCTTGACCACCGCATACACCACCGCCGTCAGCAAACTCCCGGCCACAATCGCCAGCAAATACAGCAACGCATGGTTGATCGCATTCGGAATCGCCAACACAAACAATCCCCCGTGCGGCGCCATCAGTTTGCAGCCGAAATACATCGACAGTGCGCCCGTCAGCGCACCACCGGCAATGCTCGCCGGAATCACCCGCAGCGGGTCCTTGGCGGCAAACGGAATCGCCCCTTCGGAGATAAAGCACAGCCCCAGCACCAGTGCCGCTTTCCCGGCCTCGCGTTCAGTCTGGGCGAACTTGCGTCGGGCAATGAACGTGGCGATGCCCAGGCCAATCGGCGGCACCATCCCGGCGGCCATCGTCGCCGCCATCGGTGCATAACTTTGCGACGCCAGCAGCCCCACCGAAAACGCATAGGCCGCCTTGTTGATCGGCCCACCGAGGTCGACGCACATCATGCTGCCCAGCAATACGCCGAGCAGAATAGCGTTGGTGGTGCCCATGCTGTCGAGGAAATGCGTGAGCCCCGCGAGCATCCCGGCCACCGGTTTGCCGACCACGTAGATCATCACCAACCCGGTGAACAGACTCGCCAGCAACGGGATGATCAGGATCGGTTTCAGCGCCTCAAGGCTTTGTGGCAAACGCGCATACCGATTGATCGCCTGCGCCGCGTAACCGGCGATGAAACCGGCAATGATCCCGCCGATGAAACCGGCGCCCAACGTGCTCGCCAGCAGACCACCGATCATCCCCGGCGCAAGCCCCGGGCGGTCGGCAATCGAGTAGGCGATGTAACCCGCCAGCAATGGCACCATCAGTTTGAACGCGGTCTCGCCGCCAATCTGCATCAGGGCGGCGGCGAGTGTGCCTTCCTCCTTGAAGGCGGTAATGCCGAAGACGAACGACAACGCGATCATCAGACCGCCCGCCACCACCATCGGCAGCATGAACGACACGCCGGTCAGCAGGTGTTTGTAGACGCCGGTCTTCTCCTTTTTGACCGGGCCGTTGGCGCCGGTCGCGGCGCTTTCCTGTTTGCCTTCGGCCAGCGCTTTGTTCAGCGTCGCTTCGGCCTGCTTCAAGGCGATGCCCGTGCCGCAACGGTAGATTTTCTTGCCGGCAAAACGCTCGGTCGCGACTTCGATATCGCAGGCCAGCAGCACCACGTCGGCGTCGGCAATTGCCGTCGCGCTCAACGGATTGCGTGCACCGACCGAGCCTTGTGTTTCAATCTGCAGGTCGTAGCCCAAACGCTTCGCCGCTTGCTGCAAGGCTTCAGCGGCCATGAAGGTATGAGCAACGCCGGTCGGGCACGCGGTGATCGCGACCAGCCGGGGGGCGTTTTTCGTGACAGCTACAGGTTCGGCGACCGCTGCAGGTGCGACGTAAACCTCAGCTTCTTCGGCACCACGACGCAGCACGGCTTCGACATCTTGCAGGGCGTGCGCCGGGGTACTCTGGAACACGCGTTTGCCGACGAATCGCGACATGTCCACCGGCGTGCTGGTCACCAGCAATACCCACTCGGCCGCCTCGATCGTTGCCGCCGACAATTGGCGTTCAGGGTGCGCGACATCGTTGACTTCGACACTGGTGCTCCAGCCCTGACGCTGCGCTGCCGCATCGAGCAAACGGGCGCACAGCACGCTGGTGACCATGCCGTTGGGGCAAGCCGTAACAATGGCTAACTTCATGACAAACCCTCTTATTGTTCTGTCAGGGGACGCACGCGCACACCCTGTTCAAGCCGCGCCAATTGCGCCGCATCACCGATGCCGAAACCGATCTGGGTCACCGCCATCGCGGCAATCGCCGTGGCGGTGCGCAGGGTCTGTTCCGGTGTGTCGGCGCTGAGCAGACCGTGGAGCATGCCGGCCAACAGCGAATCACCCGCGCCGACCGTGCTGGCGACGCTAACCTTGGGTGGCGTGGCATGCATCGCCGAACCGACACTGAACCAGTTCACGCCATCGGCGCCGTGGGAAATCACCACGTGCTCGATGCCTTGCGCATGCAAGCGGCTCGCTGCCTCGGCTTGAGCCGCGACCGACACCACTTCGCAGCCGAGCACTTCGGCCAGTTCTTCGGTGTTGGGTTTGATCAGCCACGGGCCGGCCTTGAGCGCCGCGCGCAACGCTTCGCCACTGGTGTCCAGGGCGACGTTCAAACCAAGATTCTTCAAGCGCACAATCAGCGCCTGCAACCACTCGGGACTGATGCCCTGAGGCAGGCTGCCGGCAACGACGACGGCATCATGACCCGGCGCAATCTGATCGAGGCGATCCAGCAACGCCTGCTGCGCCGCTGCACTCACCAAGGGGCCGGGGCCGTTGATGTCGGTGATGCGCCCGTCGTGTTCCGCCAGTTTGATATTGCTGCGGGTTTCGCCGGGGACGCGGATAAACGCGTCGACAAAACCGCGTTTGGCAAACAGGGTTTCGAACGCCTGAAGATTGTCTTCGCCGAGAAAACCGCAGACGGTGAGCGAATGCCCAAGGTCCACCAGCACCTGCGCCACGTTCACGCCTTTACCGGCGGCGTGGGTGTGCATCTCGTCGCTGCGATTGACCTGGCCGGGTTCAAGGCACGGCAACTGCACCGTCAGGTCCAGCGCCGGGTTGAGGGTCAGGGTCAGGATTTTGGCCATTACAGGGCCTCCACTAATGCGCGCACTTCATTGGCGCTGCCCACGGCCAGGGCCTGTCGGGCAAGGGTTTGAGTCTGGGTCAGACTGAGTTCGCGAATGCGCGCCTTGACCTCGGCAATGCTGCGGCCCGACACGCTCAACTCGTCCACGCCGAGACCGACCAGCACCGGCACCGCCAGCGGATCGGCCGCCAGCTCGCCGCACACGCCGACCCATTTGCCATGGGCATGGGCCGCGCGCACGGTGATGTCGATCAGTTGCAGCACCGCCGGGTGCAAGCCGTCAGCCTGGGCCGACAAGGTCGGATGACCACGGTCGATGTGCGTGAGGTCGTTGGTGCCGACGCTGAAGAAGTCGACTTCCTTGGCCAGCACCGGCGCCAGCAGTGCAGCCGATGGCACCTCGATCATGATCCCCAGTTGCAGGTCCGCCACCGGGATTTCCAGACGTAGCCGTTCGGTCATGTCCCGCGCCTGCCGCCACTCGTCAACGCTGCCGACCATCGGGAACATGATGCGCAGCGGGCGGTTGTCAGCAGCCCGCAGCAGGGCGCGCAATTGCGCTTCCATGATGTGCGGACGCTGCAAGGTCAGGCGAATGCCGCGCACGCCGAGGAAGGGGTTCTCTTCCTTGGCGATCGGCCAATACGGCAGCGGTTTGTCGCCGCCGACGTCGAGGGTGCGCACCACCAGGGGGCGACCGGCGAGGCCATCGAGCACGCGACGGTATTCGACTTCCTGGGTCGCTTCGTCCGGCGCTTGCGAGTGGGCCATGAAAATCAGTTCGGTACGCAGCAGGCCAATGCCTTCAGCACCCTGCTCCACTGCGCTGGTGACGCCGGCGCTTTCACCGATGTTGGCGAACACTTCCACCGCGTGACCATCGGTAGTCAGTGCCGGTTGATGACGCTGTTCGGCCGCCGCTTTCAAGCGTTGCTCGCGGGTGTCACGCTCTTCGGTGGCGCGCTGCAAGGTCGCCGCATCGGCATCGACATGCAAGCGACCGCGCTGGCCGTCGAGCAGCAACGGCGTGCCCGGTGCCAGCAGCAACACCGCCGCCCCTGCGCCGACCAACGCCGGAATACCGAGCGCACGGGCGACGATGGCGCTGTGCGCAGTGGCGCCGCCCCGGGCGGTGAGAATGCCGGCGACGCGGGTAGGATCGAGACGCGCCACGTCGGAAGGACCGACTTCATCCATCACTAGAATGTACGGCTGATCAGGTTCACTCGGGGTTTCGACGCCGCTCAGTTGCGCCAGCACGCGTCGGCCGATATCGCGCAAATCTGCCGCGCGCTCGGCGAGCAAGGCATCCTGCAGCGCTTCCTGTTGTTTCGCCGCCGCTTCGATCACGGCCATCCACGCCGCTTCAGCGCTTTCGCCCTGCTTGAGACGAGTCTCGACTTCATCGGTCAATTCCGGGTCGTCGAGCATTTCCTGGTGGGTGATGAAGATTTCGCGAATGGCTTTGGATTTGCTGCGCTCGATCAACCCTTCGATGTCGCGACGCACATCTGCCAGCGCTTGCTTGAGGCGCTCGCGTTCAAGGGCGGCAGACTCACCGCGCAACGGGTATTCGATGGTTTGCAGCACTTGAATGTGTGCCGGGCCAATGGCAATGCCCGGTGCTGCCGGTATGGCTTGAACCACGCTGCCGGACGCCGGGGCGAGCAACACTTCGGCCACATCCGCGACGACTTCGCGCTGTTGGCTCACCACCGGCAATGGCTCGACTTCTTCACCGAGGCCTTCTTCGATCGCGGCCAGCAAGGCTGGCAAGGCGTCGGCGGCAATGCTTGGCTCGGCGACAAATTCGAGTACCTGGCCGCGACGGGCGCCGAGGCTGAGCAACTTGCTCAAGCTCTTCACCGACACGGCGCTGTCCTGTCCCTCGACGAGCCGGACGCGAATCTCGCCTTCAAAACTCTTCGCCAGTTGCGCAAGGATTTTCGCCGGGCGTGCGTGCAAGCCGTGGGCGTTGGCCAGTGCAATGCGCGCGCTCGGCCAGTCCGCCGGCAACTCACCGCCGAGCACTTCGAGGACTTTACGACTACTGGTGGCGCGGCCCAGTTCATGGCCACGGCCTTCGATCAGCAGCGCGCAAAGGCGTTCGAGCAAGGCCTGATGCGCCTCGCCGAGGCTGGCCAGGCAGAACAGACCACTCAGTGGCTGACCGAGATAACGCATCGGTTTGTCCGGGGTGACGAAGGCCAGGCCCGGACGCTTGACCGTCTGTTCGCTGTGCAACCACCACAGGCCATCGCCGAGTGGCAGCGCTTCGACCTGTTGCAACACGGCGGAGAAACCATTGCTCACACAATCTGCCTGACGCAGCAAACGGGCACCGCGCCAGACCAGTTCTTCGAAGTCATCGGCCGACACACCCAGGCCGATCATCTGTGCATCCAGCGCCAGCTCCTGCGGCGCGCCTTGCAGCAGTTTCAGCAAGGCTTCGGCAGAACTGGCGCGACGCAGGGCCTGGCCCAGATCGGTCTCGCCAAGGGCGCGGGTCAGCAGTTGCAGGAGCCGCAAGTGTTCATCGGATTTGGCGGCGATGCCGATCGCCAGGTAAACGATCTGGCCGTCGCCCCAATCCACGCCGTCGGGAAACTGCATCAGCCGCACACCGGTGGAAAACACCTGGTCGCGGGTTTCCGGCGTACCGTGGGGGATGGCAATACCTTGGCCGAGAAAAGTCGAGCCCTGGGCTTCGCGTGCTTGCAAACCGGCGAGATAACCTTCGGCCACAAGACCATCGGTGACCAGATGCCGAGCCAGTAACTGCAACGCTGCGGACTTGTCCACGGCCGACTGGCCCATGGAAATCTGCTCTATGGTGAGCTCGAGCATGCTTTCTCCTTTTTGGCACCTTGAGGTGCCAGGTATTGTTTTGAATGAGTCAGCTTAGGCGCTTAATCATCACTTTTGGCGGTTTCACGGCAGAACCGGCCAAATGCACCTGAAACGTAGAAAATACGCTTGCTGAAACGTTTAATCTAGAATGATTGGCACGTTACTCGATTATGTCCCATCCTTGAAGCCCAACTTGTCGGATTGGCTGCGACAATAGTTGCCTGCCCGAATCGGGTAGGATTGGCGAAAATGTCGGCCGACAAACAAGGAAAACCCGAGTTGAAACTCAGTGATATCGCCCAGCTGGCTGGTGTGTCCGTGACCACCGCCAGTTATGTCATCAATGGCAAGGCCGAACAGCAACGCATCAGCAGCGCCACCGTCGAGCGCGTGCGCGCGGTCGTCGAGCAACATGGCTTCACGCCCAACCCCCAGGCGGCCGGGCTGCGCAGTCGGCACACCCGCACGTTGGGCTTCATTTTGCCGGACCTGGAAAACCCCAGCTACGCACGCATCGCCAAACTGTTGGAACAAGGTGCCCGGGCCCGCGGTTATCAGTTGCTGATCGCCAGCTCCGACGACGCGCCGGACAGCGAACGGCAATTGCTGCAACTGTTCCGCGCCCGTCGTTGCGACGCGTTGATCGTCGCCAGCTGCCTGCCGACCGGTGACGACAGTTACCGTCAGTTGCAGGCCAAGGGTGTCCCGATCATCGCCATTGACCGGGTCATGGAGCCTGAGCATTTCTGCTCGGTGATCAGCGATGATCGCGAAGCCAGCCTGCAACTGACGCGCAGCCTGCTCGACCCGTTACCCAAGCAGATCGCCCTGATCGGCGCACGCCCCGAACTGAGCATCAGCCAGGAGCGGGCGGCCGGGTTCAAGGAAGCGCTGGCCGGGTTCAAAGGCGAGATCCTGATCGAACACGGCGAATCCTTCAGCCGCGAGTGCGGCAAACAGTTGATGGAAGACATGATCCAGCGCCTGGGCCATCTGCCGGACGCGTTGGTGACCACGTCCTACGTGTTGCTTCAGGGCGTGTTCGACGCACTGCACGACTTCCCGTTGAAAACCCGTCCGCTGCGCCTCGGCACGTTCGGTGACACGCAGTTGCTGGACTTCCTGCCGCTGCCGGTCAACGCCATGGCCCAGCAGCACCAGTTGATCGCCGACAAAGCGCTGCAACTGGCCCTCGCCGCCATCGAGCAATCCGATTACCAGCCCGGCGTGCAAGCCATCGCGCGGACCTTCAAGCAGCGTATTCGCCAGGACTGAACCGTGGAGCTGATCGACACCCACACGCATCTGGATTTTCCGGATTTCGACGAGGATCGTCAGGCGCTGCTCGCCGAGAGCCGCGCCCTCGGTGTGCGACGGATCGTGGTGCTGGGGGTTTATCAGGCCAATTGGCAGCGCGTCTGGGATTTGGTGCTGAGCGATCCCGATCTGCATGCGGCGTTCGGTTTGCACCCCGTGTATCTGGAGGATCATCGCCCCGACGATTTGCACGAGCTGGGCGACTGGCTGACGCGTTTAGCCGGTCACCGCCAATTGTGTGCGGTGGGCGAAATCGGCCTGGATTACTTCATCGAAACCCTCGATCGCCAGCGCCAGCAGGCGCTGTTCGACGCGCAATTGCAACTGGCGGCGGACTTCAATCTGCCGGCGCTGATTCATGTGCGACGCAGCCATGCGGCGGTGATTGCCACGCTCAAACGCTTCAAGTTGAAACGCGCGGGCATCATTCACGCCTTCGCCGGCAGCAAGGAAGAGGCCCGCGAGTACATCAAGCTCGGTTTCAAACTGGGTCTTGGCGGCGCGGCGACCTGGCCGCAGGCCTTGCGCATGCACCGCGTCCTCGCCGAGTTGCCGCTGGAGTCGGTGGTGCTGGAAACCGACTCACCGGACATGGCGCCCGCCATGTTTCCCGGTCAACGCAACAGCCCGGCGCATTTGCCGGCGATCTGTGCGGCGCTGGCTGAAATCATGGCGATCAGTCCGGAACAACTGGCCACCGCGAGCACGAACAATGCCTGTGAGTTGTTTAACTTTCTCTAGACCCGGAAAGCGCTGATCAGCTGTTTAAGCTCCACCACCTGAGCCGACAACGCCCGACTGGCGTTCTCGGTCTGGTGCGCGCCTTCGGCGGTGCGCTCGCCGGCTCGGTTGATCTCGACGATGTTCTGGTCGATGTCATGCGCCACGGCGGTCTGTTGTTCCACGGCAGCGGCGATCTGCTGGTTCTGATCGACGATCATTCCCACCGCCCCAAGGATATTTTCCAGCGCCTGCTGGACCTTTTCCGACTGCCCCACCGTGCCATTGGCCATTTGATGGCTGGTGCCCATGGCTTTCACCGCCGCGCCGACACCGCTGTGCAGCTTGGCAATCATTTGCTCGATTTCTTCAGTGGATTGTTGGGTGCGTTTGGCCAGGGTCCGGACCTCATCCGCCACCACCGCGAAGCCACGCCCCTGCTCGCCCGCCCTCGCCGCCTCGATGGCAGCGTTGAGCGCCAGCAGGTTGGTCTGCTCGGCGATGCTCTTGATCACCTCCAGCACCCGACTGATGGACTGGCTGTCGCTGGCCAGTTGATTGATCACCAGCACCGATTGATCGATCTCGCTGGCCAGTGCGGCAATGCTGCCCTGTTGCGATTCCACCAGACCGCGACCGCTGACCGTCTCGTCGTTGACACTGTGGGCACTGCTGACCGCCGCCGCCGCACTACGAGCCACCTCCAGTGACGTGGCCGACATCTGATTCATGGCCGTGGCGACCTGTTCGATCTGTGTGCGCTGCCCCGCAACGGCCTGGTTACTCTGGGCCGACACATTCTCGACCTGACCGGCCTGACGCTCGACTTCACCGACGGTGTGGCCCACACGCTCGATCAGGTCATGGATTTTCTTCACGGTGCCGTTGAACACCTCGCCCAACTCGCCCAGCTCATCACGGCTGTTGGCGTTGAAGGTCACGGTCATGTCACCGGCTGCCACCTTGTCCATCATCGCGCCAAGACGCTTGAGGGTGGTGCGGGTCGAGGCGTAGAAACCGCCATAGAGGTAGAAGATCAACACAAACACCACCGACAACGCGACGGCCTGCAAGACCATGTGCGTGCGGTTCTGAGTCAGCCGCTGTTGCAACTGGGTGTCGAGGAATTTCAGAGTGGCTTCGTTGAGTTGATAAGTCTGGTCCATCAGGCCGGTGACCTGATCATAAAAGGCCTGCCACGGCGCATCCAGGGTGTCGGCCATTACCACTTGTTCTTCGAACAGTTCACTGGCTTTTTTCAGCGTTGCCTTACTGCTCTCGGCCTGGGCGGCCAGGGTTTCACTCGCCGCTTTGCTTGAGCCCAGCGCGTCCTGCAATTTCAGGCCGTATTCGGCCTGGAGCTTTTCGATCTGCGCCAGCAACTCATCGAAACGGGTGCTCGAAGACGAGTTGAGGAACCCTTGCCCCAGCGAGTAGGAGCCCATCGCACGGCCATCGCCCAACGTCTGGGTCACGGGCGGCGTGACGTTGGTAATGAGCTCGGTAAGCTGACGCATGTCGCTCTGGCTGTCGCGGCTCAACCCTGCCTGGCTGGCAATGATCTGGCTGAAAATCTGCGCATTACCGAGCAATTTGCCGATCAACGCACTTTTGCTTTGCAGGGAGTTTTCTGCTTGCTGGGCCTTGAACGCGGCGAGCATTTCATCGCGCTTGCCATCGAATACCGTGATTTGTTCCGGATCGGTGGTCATCGCCGCAAGTCCTTCCAGGCGGGCCAGAACGCTTTGCTCCAACGCACTGATCTTGGGTTCGACACCGGCTGCCTTGCCGGACTGGCCCAGGATGACGTTGATCTGCACCAGGTTGTTCAGGGTTTCCAGATCCCGTCGCAAGGTCAGGCTGCTGCCCAGCAGGTCGAGGCTCTGCAGTTCGACCCGGGTGCCCTGGAATTCACGATAGGAATCGCGCACCAGGTAAAAGTTGGTCACCAGCATCGGCACCAGGAACAGCACGCTGATCAGGCTGAACTTCATGCCGAAGCTCAGGCGATTCATTAGCGCGACGGCGGGATAGAGCAAGCTCTTCACTGGAAGTCTCCCTTTGCATTCTTATTTTTATTGGCAGGCACAGACAGGCAGCAGATAGCCACTATTCAGTGCTATCTCTGTATAGCTTAAATCGGCTGGGGGGTTTGTAACTTAAGGTTAACGGGAGGGAACCAGGTCTGTCTGATGGAATGCCGGGGGGCGCTTCGCACCCCAGCGGGAGCAAGCGCCCTCGCCACAGAGGAATGGATGTCGGAATTACGGAAGGACCGTCCACAGGGCAAAACCGGCGTACCAGAGCACCGCCGCTCGCAGCAGCAACTCCCAGATCCGGTCGAGACTGTTGATGCCGTCCGGGCCGACCACCGGCGCGGGAATTTCACCGGCCACCAGCCCGACCTTCTCGATCAACCGGGCGGCGCTGATGTTCCAGTTCAGCAGTTCGTGCAGCATCACCCGGCTGACCGCGACAAAGTTACCGACCAACGCGAAGCTGGCCGCCAGCAGACGCACCGGCACCCAATCGAACGCGTGGCGCAATTGTGCGGCGCGCTCGACGACTGCGAGGTTCTGCCCGTGTTCTTCGGCAAGTGCCAGCAGTCGGTAGCTCAACGCCGCCACCGGGCCCAACAGGAAATACCAGAAAATCACCGCAAAAAAGCTCTGGTAGGCCTCCCAGAGCAAATGACCTTCCACCCGTTCCAGCAGTTGCTCGCCGCTGTCGGCGCAGATATCCAGGTCGCGCTTTGCCACGTGAGCGGCGGCCTGCAGGTCTTCCCGGCGCCAGGCATCGCGAAACGGCCCGAGACCGGCCAGCAGATCGCCGCGACCCAGGCTGTAAATGACCACCAGCAAATGCACCGGCAACGCCAACAGACCGTAAGCCACCGGCTCCAGAACCACCAGTAACAGGCCCAGCAACGCCACTGGCAGCAACACCAGAATCACCAATATCAACCATGGACGGTTGGCCAGACGCGGGCTGGCTTCAAGCTTGTGCAGCTCGCGTACCCAGCCGCCGTCACGTTGAATCCGATGGCGCAGGGCCGAGAATTTTTCGATCCATACCGCCAACAGCAACACCAGAAAACTCATTCTTGTTCCTCTTTAGCCAGGGCCGCGCGGTAACGCGCCCAATCGAACGCCGGCCCCGGATCGGTCTTGCGCCCCGGCGCGATGTCGCTATGTCCGCAGATGCGCTGCGTGGTGATGGCCGTGAAAGTGCTTTGCAGCTGCAAGGTCAGGGCCGTCAACGACGCATATTGAGCGTCGGTGAACGGCAGATCATCCGTGCCTTCGAGCTCGATGCCCACGGAAAAATCGTTACAGGTGTCCCGGCCATCGAAACATGACACGCCGGCATGCCAGGCGCGCTCGAGACACGAGACAAACTGAGTGACAGTACCGTTACGCTCAATCAGAAAGTGCGCGGACACCCGCAGGTCAGCGATCCCTTCAAAATAGGGATGCTCTGTGACATCCAGCCGGTTCTGGAAAAACTCCTGCACCTTGCCGGTGGCGAACTGCGCCGGCGGCAGACTGATGTTGTGGATCACCAGCAGGGAAATTTCGCCCGTGGGGCGCGCATTGAAGTTGGGTGAAGGGCAGACATTCACGCCCTGACACCAACCGCTCGCGGGGTCCAACTGCATACAGGTTCCTTCAACGTCGACTGTGTTGGCGCCCAGTATGCCGCGATAGCCCCCTGGCGCGCGATCACTTGCCGCGATTGAGACGCCGCAGGTTGCCGATGACCGACTCCAGCGCCCGGTCGAAGAGCAAGGTGTCGTCCAGGATTCGCACCGCGCCCCGGCGAAAATCCAGGGCCAGGCCGGTACGGCTGCGTTCCAGTACTTTCATCCCGGTGCGGTCGACGAAAATGTAGTTGCCCGTGGCCTCGATGATCGCAGCCAGCTTGCAGCGCAGGTTGTGATCTTCCTCCTCCTGAAACTCGACCCAGCAGCCCACGCGCAGTTGATCGACCTGAATCAGCCCCGCATCATCCGTCGACAAGCGTGCGGAGGTCGACGCCACCGCCCCTTCGTCAGCGGTGCGCAGCACGATTTCTTCCTGCACTTGCACCATCACCGGCGCATCGGCTTCCCGGGTGGATGCCGGAGTCTGATCCGGGCGCTCGAACAGCTGAACGTGCAGGCTTTCCAGCTCACTGAAAAACTCGCCGGTGGCGAACGGATCGAACGCCGAACTGTTCAACCCGTCACGCAGGGACTTGAGCAACCCCGGCACCAGCGCCAACAGGCGCAGGCTGGCGTCAGGTTCGTCATGCCGCTGCACGCTCCAGACCAGCTGTTCCATGGTTTGCACATCGGCTTGCCATTCGGCCGACTGATCGCCGTGCTTGAGGCAGGTCAGCAACAGCACCTGGCTCCAGGCCTCCTGGACAAACGCCACCACCCGCTGCGGCAGAATCTTGCCCATCAGCACCTGGTTCAGCGCCCGTTCGACACGCTGACGGGCCATTTCGGTTTTGGCGCGACCTTCTTCAGCGTCGCGGGTGCGTTGTTCCAGCAGCTCGCTGCGACGACGTTCATCGCTGGTGAACGCGAGAAAATCCGCCAACAGTTCGGAAAAAATAGCTGGATCGTCGACAAAATCGTTCAACAAGCGCTGAACCACTTGCTCGATACGCAAGTACAGACTGTCGCGCTGATAGTCATCGCATTCCCCCCACCCCATGGCGGCAGCGGCGATTTCGTTGAGCAGACGGCGTGCCGGATGACTACTGCGACTGAAGAAACTTTTGTCGAGCACCGCCACTTTGAGCATCGGGATCTGCAAGCGGCTGATCAGCGCCTTCAGAGAATCCGGCAGGTTGCGATCATCGAGGATGCATTCGAACAGCATGGCGATCAGGTTGATCACGTCTTCATCAGCCACACCAACAACGCGCGACTTGCCGCTTTTGACGCTGACCCGGGTCAGCAGCTGTTCAAGCTGGTTGCGCAGGTCGAAATCGTCCTGGGCAGCAGGCGCCGGCACGTATTGCTGCAAATGCGAGAGCAGGCGCAGCAGGTCGCGGGTAGAAATCGGCTGCGCCGTGGCGCTGACTTCCAGTGTCGGCGCGACACTGCCGCGCACGTGAAACAGCAGTTCCTGCAGTGCCGCGAAAACCTCCTGCACGCCATCGTCGATCTGCATGCTACCGGCGTGGATACCGGCTTCAGCGGGCTCGGCGTGGACACTGGCCTCCGCCCGATCGGTCGCACGCCGCGCCGGCGCGGGCTTGAGGTCGGGCAATATGCCGGTGGCGATCAGCAGTTGATTGGCTTCGGTGTAGAGCTGGTCGGTGTCGCTGAGCACATAGCGCTCGAAGAGTTTCAGGATGATCAGCTTGACCTTGATCTCCACCCCCAGATTACGCCCGGCCTCCATGAAATATTCACACAGCATCGCCGGGCCCAACGGGTTGTGCTGAGCCACCAGCTTCTTGCCCAGCAACATGCTGAGCCGAGCGGTCAGTTGATCGAGACCGAAACCGTCACGGCTCAGCACCTTGTTGACCATGGCCTCCACCGCCACGCTGCGTTCCAGGTCATCGCCGGACTGCGCAGCCAGCGTGTCGAAGACCAGTGCCCTGGGCAAGGCTGGCTTGGTAGTGTCGTTCCGGGTGAGCCCGACAAAGGCCTCAAGGAATTGCTCCAGAAAAACCCGCTCGATACTTTTGCGCTTGAGGCGCAAGTCGCGCATGGCTTCGAAATAGAGGTTCTGCTCGACGTCGTCGCGGGCACGGTCAGCCATTTCAAACAGCGTGTCGTCGGCGTTATCGAACAGTTCCTGCAAACCATGCCTGAGCTGTAGCGCGGCCTTGTCGCGAACCTGAAGCAGAATCACAGGCACACGGGCGAGCGGCGAAGGTGTCGCCTGATCGGTAGCCGCCTTGTGCAAAGGCACTACATTCCCGTCGTTGTGCATCCTGGCCTCCTGAAACGGTGATGCGTCGGTAGATCGGTGCGCCGGACTCACACCCGCGCTCAACGGTGGACACTGCCCATCCGCTGTCATTCAATAATTCGGGACATAAAGTACGTCAAAGCTATGACGTCAAAGGAAAGGCGCATTATCTTGCAAAAGATGTCCCGTGTGCCAGCGGACTCTGGGCCTCTTATTGAAATAGACGTTCCGGATAGACCGCCGCTTAGCGCCAACGGCTCGGGCAAATCGACCAAATACAGGTTTCAGAGCGACCGGAAGGTCTCTCACGCCTTGGGTTGCTCTGCGCCATGGCCCTATAATCGGGCCACTTTGTTTGTGGAGTCCGTTATGCCGAATCTACGTCTCGCCGATCTGACCGCCGAAATCGAAGCCAACGTGCGCCGTGCGTTGCGTGAAGACATCGGCAGCGGCGACATCACCGCGCAGCTGATCCCGGCCGAACGCCTGGCCAAAGCCACCATCATCACCCGTGACGCCGCGGTCATCGCCGGCACCGCCTGGGTCGATGCCGTGTTCCGGCAACTGGACCCGCGAGTGGCCGTGCACTGGCAGGTGCGCGATGGCGAACGGGTGAAACCCAATCAGGCGCTGTTCCACCTCGAAGGCCCCGCGCGCTCGCTGCTCACAGGCGAACGCTGCGCACTGAATTTCCTGCAATTGCTGTCCGGCGTGGCCACACGCGCGCAATACCTGGCGGATTTCGTTGGCCAGACGCAGGTGAAGCTGCTCGATACCCGTAAAACCCTGCCGGGGCTGCGTCTGGCACAGAAGTATGCCGTGACCTGCGGCGGCTGCCACAACCACCGCATCGGCTTGTACGACGCGTTCCTGATCAAGGAAAACCACATCGCCGCCTGCGGGGGCATCCCTGAAGCGATCAACGCCGCGCACAAGATTGCCCCGGGCAAACCGGTGGAGATCGAAGTGGAAAGCCTGGCAGAGCTGAAGGAGGCCTTGGCCGCCGGTGCCGATATCATCATGCTCGACGAGTTGAGCCTGGATGACATGCGCGAAGCCGTGCGCCTGAATGGCGGCAAGGCAAAACTGGAGGCCAGCGGCGGTATCAACGAAAGCACGTTGCTGCCGATCGCCGAAACAGGGGTGGATTACATTTCGATTGGTGCGATGACCAAGGACGTGAAGGCTGTCGATCTGTCGATGCGTTTGAGCCTCTGATCACGCCTGGTTGAATGAAAAACGCCAGCCTCATTGAGGCTGGCGTTTTTGTCAGACCACCAGATTGTTCATCTCGCAGTACTCTTCCCACTCGACGCCCAATACCTCGGCCGCCTCTTTGTGCAGCGCCAGGCGCGACGCCTCGAACTCTTCCGGGCTCGAGGTGTACTTGAGCGTCAGTTCCCACGGCTGCAAGCCCTGGGCTTCCGCCTCATCCTCGAACGCCCACTGGATCTGGTCTTTCTGATCGTCGGCGGGCAGGTCCTTGATCTCATCGGAGAGCTGGGGCGAATCAAGCAAGTACTTCTTCAGTGCTTCTTCGTGCCTGGCTTCCTGGGTCAATTCTTTAACGGTCATGTCGTTCTCGCTGATCGGGGGAATGGAAGATGGATCTGGATCATCAAGGATCTCTCTGACGCAAAAAACCGTGTGAAGCCCGGTTTGTCTGGCCTTCAGAACCATTCGTGGATCATTTGAAAACAAAGTGTCGCTGGTGCCCGAGACAGGAATTGAACCTGCGACCTTCGCGTTACGAGTGCGCTGCTCTACCAACTGAGCTACACGGGCGGTGGGCTAAACCTAGCACTGACTTTAGGGTCAGGCAACTTCCCAAATTGCCTCAATTTCATGCGGACAAAAAAATGCCCCGCCGTTTTCACGGCGAGGCATTTTTTATAACGTTGAAGCGGTCAGGCGTGGGGAGTGATTAAACGCCCGAAGCCTTGGCTGCTGCGACGTCTTTGATGGACAGCTTGATACGGCCGCGGTTGTCCACGTCCAGTACCAGCACTTCCACTTCCTGGCCTTCTTTCAGGATGTCGGTCACTTTCTCGACGCGAGCATCGCTCAGCATCGAGATGTGTACCAGACCGTCCTTGCCAGGCAGGATGTTGACGAATGCGCCGAAGTCGACGATACGCTCAACCTTACCGACGTAGATCTTGCCGATTTCAGCTTCTGCGGTGATGCCCAGAACGCGCTGACGTGCTGCTTCAGCCGCTTCCTTGGTTTCGCCGAAGATCTTGATCGAGCCGTCGTCTTCGATGTCGATCGAAGCCTTGGTCTCTTCACAGATCGCACGAATGGTCGCGCCGCCTTTACCG
>LNAP01001333.1_pt1 | contig 26416 bp, 22 predicted proteins | sample 602601 | NCBI WGS metagenome assembly LNAP01 (sample SAMN02440304, study PRJNA202911) | soil metagenome | biome: Subtropical and temperate rainforests or woodlands; isolation source: soil samples (1 kg each in a 20% v/v slurry with milli Q water) were... ...
TCCACCCAGCCCCACACGACGTCCTCATCGGACAGATCAAAAGCGTGCTGCAAATACAGCAGGCCAGCGATCAAACGCGGTGAAGTGGCTGGACGTCCGCGCCCCGAAATGAAGCTTTTTGTGCACACCGCCGTAACGCGATCCCAGGCGATCAGATCCTCTTTCTTCGGGAAGGAATTTCGGGAGGCTCGCTCGCGGTCTCCGATTATGTCAAATTATGCGCTGAGAAGTTGAAAATATTCGGCTCAACAGTTTTATATTCTGTTAGGGCCGCCTGCCAATAATTTTCGCAACTTGATAATACATTGCAGAGTTGTTACGCGCAAAGTAATAAAGAGGTGGCCCTACAACCTTAAACAACTTGGCGGTATACGGCCAGGGTTTCCTCGGCGCAGCGCGACCAAGTGTATTGGGCCGCGTGCTGCAAACCTTTGGCTATGGCGGCCTGGCGCCATTCGATATCCGTAAGGCCACGCCGCAGCAACTGTGTAAACTGCTCGACATCATCTGGCTCGCACATCAACGCCAGGTTACCCGCCACCTCCGGCAACGAGGTGCTATTGGAGCACACTACCGGCACGCCGGAGCTCATGGCTTCCAGTACCGGCAACCCAAAGCCTTCATAGTATGAGGGAAAAGCAAATAGACCCGCACCGGCAAACAGCAGTGGTAAATCTTCGGCAGCGGTGAAACCTAGATAGCGGGCCCACCCTTCGGATTCGGCCTGTTGGATGCGAGCATGGAGTGATTCGCTTTGCCAGCCCTGATAGCCGCACAATACCAAAGGAGTTGCACTGCGCAAGGATAAAGGCAAGCGACTGTAGGCATCCAGCAGGGTTACGAGATTCTTGCGTGGTTCGATCGTGCCCACAAATAGCGTATAGCGCCCATATGCTAAGCCATGACGCGCTAGCATAGGTCGGACCTGCTCGGCATCCCTTGGATGGAACTGCCGGCCACTGGCCAGCGACACCGAATAAATCCGCTCTAGGGGCCACGAGAAATATTCAGCCAGTTCCAGGCGGGTGTAGGCCGAATCGGTAATTAATGCATCAGCACGCTTTAGCGTGATGACCAGCTCCTTTTGCAAGTAGCGGGCACGCAATGGGGACAGGCATTGCGCCCACTTGAAAGGCGACAAATCATGGAAGGTGGCCACCCGTCGCCCCGCGAACTTGGGCAGAAAGAAATTAGGGCCATGATAAAGGTAGTCATCACAAGTGCGTAGCGCCCGAGCTTTCATACCTGCGGCAGCTACGCGATAAGCTTCAGTAACGACATAGCTTTGCTGCGCCCAGCGCTTCAGCCGATGGCGGCCATCGGACTGTTCCCGGGCTTGCGGTATGTCTGGCACGAAACCGTAAGCACCGAAATATCGTAACTGATCGATGTCGGGCTGGCCTTGTAGGTGCGTGGCCAGCTCATAGGTATAGCGGCCAATGCCGGTTAGCGGAAAGCGTATGGGCTCTACCGATAAAATGATTTTCATTGATGCGAAGTCAACATCCATTTAAGGGTGTCAAGCAAGGGCGTGACCGACCAGTCATCAATAAGCGAACGCAGACGGCTGGAGTCGCCGCGTAAAGTCTTGACTTCGTTCTCGCGCACAAATGCCGGGTTGACCGTAACCTGCAACGAGCGCCCGCAAAGGTCTTCGCATATGCCGATTATTTCACGCAACGAATGGGCGTTGCCCGTAGCGACGTTGACAGTCTGCCCTTGCGCCGCCGGGGATTCGAGCAACAGGCGGTATGCCTGCGCCACCGAACGAACATCGCCAAAGTCCCGCCATACATCGAGGTTTCCCAGTTCAATTGCCGCGGCGCCGCTACGGAAATGGGCAACAATCTTGGGCACAAGGAAATTTTCTGCCTGCCCGACACCAGTATAATTAAACGGGCGCGTAATGACTATGGGCAAGCGACCAGAATATAAAACGGCCATGTATTCCATGGCCAGCTTGCTTACCGCATAGTCATTGGCAGGCGCGGGCGGCGTGTTTTCATCGAGCAGACCACCCGCACCCGACGCGTTGCCGTATACATTGGCGCTGCTGGCCAATAGCACGCAGTTAGGCACCTTGCCCATAGATGCAATGGCTTCAAGCAAATTACGAGTGCCTATCAGATTTACCTGGTAAAAGGCATTGGTGTCTCGATGCCCCACAAACGCGACAGCCGCAAGGTGCACAATGACGTCCGGCTGAATAGCCGATACCAACGCCGCCAGGCTCTGAGCATCGGTCAGATCGGCCTGGTAGTAATCAGGTACGGTGTTCGGATGACTTCCGAGGCCAAAGACACGGTAACCATGGGCGGCCAACTCGGCCGCCATATAGCGGCCGGTGAAGCCGTTAACACCCGTAATTAGCGCCCGCTTGCCCAAATCGGCCATCAGAACGAGAAACCTTGCTCGTTGCGCCGCAAGTCCGCCTCGACCATCATCCGGCACAACGCTTCCAGCGATGTTGTGGGTTCCCAACCGAGCACTTGCTTCGCCTTGGCGGGATCGCCGATCAGCAAGTCAACCTCGGCGGGACGGTAAAACTTGGGATTGACAGCCACAATGACCTTGCCAGTGGCCGTATCGATACCTTGTTCGGATTCGCCTTTCCCCTTCCATTGCAAATCGATTTCCGCCGCCTTGCATGCAAGGGAAACGAAGTCGCGCACCGTTTCAGTGCGGTTGGTGGCGAGCACGAAGGTGTCGGGCTCATCAACCTGCAACATGCGCCACATGCCTTCTACATATTCCTTGGCGAATCCCCAGTCGCGCTTGGCATCCATATTGCCCAGTTCCAGGACATCTAGCTTGCCCAGCTTGATCTTGGCCACGGAATCGGTAATTTTGCGCGTGACGAATTCGCGGCCGCGCAAGGGTGATTCGTGGTTGAAAAGAATTCCACTGGCGCCGAAGATTCCGTAAGATTCGCGGTAGTTGATGGTCATCCAGTGCGCATACAACTTGGCCGCGCCATAAGGGCTACGCGGATAAAACGGCGTGCTTTCGCTCTGTGGAACCGCCTGAACCTTGCCAAACATTTCCGACGTCGACGCCTGGTAATAACGCACTTTAGGATTAACGATGCGAATGGATTCAAGCAGGTGGACCGCGCCCAGACCCGTGATTTCGGCAGTGGTCAGCGGCTGATCGAACGACACGCCAACAAAACTTTGCGCCGCCAGGTTATAGACTTGGTCGGCTTCGGTGGTTTGCAACAAGCGGATGCTGGACGCCAGGTCGGTCAAGTCATGCTCGACCAAATGCAGGTTCGGGTGCTGTTCGATACCCAACTCTTCGATACGCCAGAAATTGACAGAGCTGGTGCGGCGATAGGTGCCATAAACGGTATAGCCCTTTTCCAGCAACAATTGCGCCAAATAGGCGCCGTCCTGACCGGTGACGCCGGTAACGATAGCTTTCATGAAAATCCTCAATAAATTGTGCCGCTAAGCCAGTTCCAATAACACCTGTCCTAGCTCATCCACCCAGGATGGCTGACCGATATTATAGGTTTGACGTAATTTAGTGCAATCCAGCGCCGATGAAGTGGGCCGGGCGGCGGGTGTCGGATATTCCGCCGAGGTGATAGCGCGCAGCACAGGCATATTTTGTATAAGGCCGTGCTTTTTGCCCAAGCGTAAGATTTCCAGGGCGAATTCGTGCCACGAGCAGGTCGGGGCGCCGCTGAAATGGTATACGCCCCACTGAAGCTCAGTATCGGACTGGTAGCGCAAGGCCAGGCTCCACAGCGCATCGGCAATGCTTGCGGCCGACGTGGGCCCGCCGCGCTGATCGGCCACAACGCTGATTTCGTTGCGTTCGCGGCCCAAACGCAGCATGGTCTTCACGAAGTTATTGCCGTGTGCCCCAAATACCCAGCTAGTGCGAAGAATCAGATGCCGGGGGCAGGTGGCCTGCAATACCTTTTCTCCCCCCAGCTTGCTTGCACCGTAGACCCCTAACGGATTGAGTGGGTCGGTTTCCCGATAGGGCCGGGCGCTATCGCCGGCAAATACATAATCCGTCGAGATATGAAATACCGGAATACCCAGTGGTTCGACCGATTTCGCCAAGTTTTCTACGCCCTGGCAATTAATGGCCCAGGCTTTTTCCGGCTCGCTTTCGGCACGGTCTACAGCGGTATAGGCCGCCGCATTAATAATAAGCTGGGGCTGCAAGTCAGCGAGCACCGTCGACGTTCGGCCGGCATCACGAATGTCTAGCTCGGTTGAACCCAGGGCAAGCACGTCAAAGGCGGCCGGCGCTCGGCGCTTCAATTCGCAGCCCACTTGTCCGTGCGCGCCAGTAATTAAAACGCGCATGCTCACGACGATCGGTCCAGTAGCTGACGCAGGCTGGGGTTTGCCTGGTCCTTGGCGGAGAGTTGCGGGTTGCTGACCGGCCAAGGAATGCCAAGGTCGGGATCATTCCACAACAACCCGCCCTCGTCCTGAGGTAGATACAGATCGGTGCACTTATACTGGAAGTCCGCAACATCGCTTAGCACGCAAAACCCGTGAGCGTAGCCGGGGGGAATCCAAAGCTGTCTATGGTTTTCGTCGTTCAGCTCGACGCCCACAAACTGCCCGCAGGTTGGCGAGCCAGGGTCAATATCGACGGCCACGTCGTATACCGCGCCCCGGGTCACGCCTACCAGCTTGCCTTGCGGACGGGTGCGCTGAAAATGTAGCCCGCGCAAGACGCCTCGAGGCGAGCGCGAGTGATTGTCCTGCACGAATGACAGACCTATGCCGGCTTCGCGATAGCGCTCGGTATGGTAGGTTTCCAGGAAGAAGCCACGATGGTCGCCGAACACCTTGGGCTCGATAATCAGCACGCCGGGCAATGCGGTCTTAATGACTTTCATCGAATCGCCTCGTGAGTCAGCAAGCGCTGCAGATATTGGCCATAGCCGGTTTTCGCCAGCGCGTGCGCCTGGACGGCCAGTTGCTCGGCCGTGAGCCAACCCTGTCGATAGGCAATCTCTTCAAGACAGGCAACCTTCAGTCCCTGGCGCGCTTCAATGGTATGCACGAACTGGCTCGCCTCGAGCAAGCTTTCATGGGTGCCAGTATCCAGCCAGGCGAAGCCGCGGCCAAGTAAGCTGACTTGCAGTTCACCCCTTTCCAGATACGCGTTGTTGACGTCGGTGATTTCCAATTCGCCGCGGGCTGAAGGCTTTACCCGTTTGGCAATGTCCACGACGGAATTGTCGTAGAAGTAAAGACCGGTGACGGCATAGTTGGACTTAGGCACCTTTGGCTTTTCTTCGATGGAAATAGCCTTGCCGGTGGCGTCGAACTCGACCACGCCGAAACGCTCGGGGTCGTTGACGTGATAGCCAAATACGGTGGCGCCGCTAGTACGGCTGGCTGCCTCGCGCATTTTGGCACTGGAACCGTAGAAAATATTGTCGCCGAGGATCAGGCACACGCTGCTGTCACCGATGAATTCTTCGCCGATCAGGAATGCCTGGGCCAGGCCGTCGGGCGACGCTTGTTTGGCGTAGCTTAGCTTAATACCAAAATTGGATCCATCACCAAGCAGCTTGACAAAGCTGGGCAGATCTTCGGGCGTGGAAATGACCAATACATCGCGAATGCCAGCAAGCATCAGTACCGAAAGCGGGTAATAGATCATGGGTTTATCGTAAATCGGCAGCAACTGTTTGGACACCCCCCGCGTAATCGGGTGCAGGCGGGTGCCGGAACCCCCTGCCAAAATAATGCCCCTCATGTGTTCGCTCCTGTACAAATACGACAAACAGATCGATATGGTGCTTACTGGACTGTGCGTTGAAACAGCCTAGACGGGTCGATTGCTATTGCTGACCAATGACATCGAGACGGGCCACAATCTTCTCGACGGCATGGCTCCAGGTCCAGAGTTGGTGTGCGTCTGCTGCGGCGCGCTGACCAATTTCCTGCGCCTTGGACTGGTTTTCAAATACCCAGCGCATCAACTGACGCAAATGCTCGTAGGATGGCTGCGCCCATTGAAAACCGTCGTAGTAGGGGCACTTGGCCACGGCGGGTACTAGTTTCTCGACGTCCAGCTTCAATGAATTATCTGCTGTCATGAAGTCCGTCTGGGAACTCCAGTTTGTAGCGATCACGGGCAATCCGCAAGCCATCGCCTCGAGAATGGGCATGCCCCAGCCTTCTCCCCGCGTCGGCAACACGAAGCAATCGGCTGAACGATATAGCACCCCCAGCTCATAGCGCTGCAGAATATGGTTTTGCGCTATTCTGATCCGACCGCCTCCCCGCCGCAGGTTCAAGGCCGTAATGGCCGCCTTGACGTCTACAGACGGGTCGAAGTTGTTGGCTTTGCACACCAGCACGACGTTTTCCGTTGCGTCGAACTCGTCGGAAAAGGCCTTTAGCAATACTTCGGGCGCCTTGCGTTCCCCCCATTCGAAAATGGACAGAAAGCTAAAAACGTTTTCCAGCTTCTTGCCCTGAATTTTGGTTGAAAAATAGTTGGGATCTACACCCAGGGGGATGATATGGATGGGAGTTTTAATGCCCGAGTTTAAAAAGGTTTCTTTATTGAATGCAGACGGAACCCATATTTCGTCCATCATATTGGCTTGCCGCACCCATTCGGTGGGCAGGCCGTCGACTTCCAGCATCGTGTAACCGATCTTGTAGTGGCCGGTATTCCTTTCGAAAACGTCACCCTGGGCATAAACCACTTGAGCTTGCGCCGTTCCGAACTTTCTGTCCCTGACCATATTCACGATATAGGAATCGGAATGCGACGGCTCCACGACGGGAAAAACAGTGCCGGGCCCATACACATACTGGTAGGCAACTCGCACATTGTCTTTGTCCATGGTTTCAACGAAACTTCTGGCTGACGACGCGTAGCCTGAAGGAAAGTTGATGATCGAATGCAAGTCCAGCCGGCCTTTGGAATAACGTCGGGCCTCAAGATCGTCTTGCCACTTTTTCTTGAAAGCACTCTGGCTGGCCAAAAAAATATCGCTATGGCTGACTTTATTAACTTTGGTGCTGGAACTTTCTGTGTGGCTGACCCGGATATCGCCATCGATGGCAATGTCGAAGCCTGCACGCGCGGCACGCAGGCAAAAGTCTGTATCTTCGAAATAGGCAAAGAAACGCTCATCCAGGTAGCCGATTTCGTCAAAAACTTGCCGCTTTATATAGACACAGGCAAAGACAACGCTTTCGCAGCGTTGTACGCCGGAATATTGGCCGACGTCGACTTCTCCGCCCGCCAACTGCTGTCCCCACCAGGTATCCAGGGGCAAGTAGGCGCCGCAATGCTGCAATGTACCATCGCTTTTCAGGATCTTTACGCCAATCACGCCCAGTTTGGGCTCCTGCTTGGCACAGACTGTCAGTTTCACGAGCCAATCGGGTTCGATCAGCTCGACATCGTTATTTAACAATACGATGTCGGAGTCGGCTTTCGCAGCGCGAATACCAATATTTACCGCTTTCCCATAACCCAGATTCTCTCCATTATCGATGATAATGACTGAATCCAGGGCGCGCAAATATTCGAGAGTACCGTCGGTACTGCCATTGTCGACGACAATGACCTGGACATTCTGCGGCAATGAAGGAATGTCCAGGCTGTCGAGGCAGCGCTTGGTGAACTCCAGGCCATTCCAGGTAAGAACGATTATTGCGATGTCGCGATCAGACAGGTAACCGCTGTTAGACAAAGGCAATTTCATTCCCCTCTTCATTTGTTACCAACGTGTCGGCTATGGAGGTCATCATTATTATGGAACCAAGCTCGGAAAAGGTCTTAGGGGTAGACTTTTCGCTTGGCGGTGGGCTGTCAGTCGTTTGCAAGCCATGAGCCAGAAATACAAATCGTTGTCGCAAAAACGGAAACTTCCGTGAAAGTTTGCTGGCCCAGGAACGCAGCAAAGGATAACGCAGCACGATTTTGGCCGCGATGACCACAGGTTGGCGAATACAATACTTTGTGGCACCCACTACACACGACAGCACATAGGCGATCGCCTTCTTGGCAAGACGCAAAGGAAGAGTAAGCTTCCACGAAAGGCTGGCATACACGTGCGCCAACACATCGATTGCCTGACGGGCGTCGACTTCGGCCTGTTGGCTGTGCAATTCTGCACGCTGGGCACGAGCTTCGGCTTCTTCAGCACGAGCTTCAGCTTCTTTGGCGTGAGCCTCTACTGATTTAGCACGAGCGTCAGCTTCTTCGACGCAGGTTTCCGCCCGCTGGGTACGGGACTCCGCCCGTTGCACGCGGGCTTCGGCTTGTTGAGCCAACACATAGAACTGGTCGGCAGTGAATTCCATTCTCTTTTCGTATCGCTGGGCAAGCTGTTCCAGCGTCAAACCGTAGTCGACATCGAAAGCTTCGTTGAAAGGCTGCAGCGCGTCTTCGGCGGCTGTTTTTTGCGCAATGACAGCGTAATCCGGGCTTACACCGGTAAGGACCTGCAGCAAGCTGGCGTCATGGCCGGAGGCCAGCTCTGACGATTCTTGCAGTCGTACTATCTTGACACGCTCAAACCCATAGTAATCAGGCAAGAAAGACAGCAGTTGTGGCGGCAACGGCCGTTCGTGGGTCGGATCCATATAGAAAGAGGTCGCGCCTACGCTCAGATTTTCCGGATTCGGTGTTTCCATAATCAGCAAACCGGCCGGTCTCAATACGCGTAGCGCTTCCTGGACCAAGGTCTGCAGAACCTCGAACGGCAAGTGTTCTGCCAGATGGAAAGCGGTGACCAAGACTTGGCTCTCGTCGGCCAACTGCTTCAAAAAGGCAATGGCGTCGCCCGTTTCGACACTAAGATTCCGCTCGCGGCATGCATCAAGCATCCCAGCATCCATGTCCACACCGTGCGCCGGGACGTTGAGCTCGCCCAACAGTTCGAGCCATTCCCCTCTGCCACAGCCAAGGTCAACGGCGTGCGCATCCGAACACAAGGCGGCAGCCTGGATGAATGGCTTATAGACAGTCAAGCGAGACTTGATCAGTCCCCGGGATCCGCGGTACTTGTCCTCGAAGGCCCGATAAAAACCGATACTCATACCGAGCACTCCAGTGTAGGCGGTACCCAGGCAACGCCGACGAAATAATCTTTATCCATGTTTACGACATTAAAAACCAGGGCAAGCTCGCGCCACTCATAATTAGACTCAATATGATCGGCGCCAGTATGCAAAGCCACTGCGACCGAATACGTCCCAATGCCAAAGTTAGCTAAAAAATTGAATTTGAATTCAAGGTGATTGGTGACGGCGACGGAATGTAACACGCGGCCCATATGTTTAGTATTTATACCGAAAATTGGTTGCCCCAGTCTGTCCTTGATGACATAGCCCAATACCAGCTCGGGCAGTTCGGTGACTACGTTGACAACGATGCGAAGGCTCACGCTCTGCCCCACGCTTACCATTTCTATGCGCTCGCCCTGATCGTTGCAGAGCATGATATCGGCTATGACGGCCTCGCCGGTGCCGGAAATCGTCTGCACCTTGCCACTGTCGGTGACTTCTTGGCGAACAGTGCTGTTTTCGCGATCGGCCAACAGCGCATTGTAGTAATCCATGACAAGTTCTGGCTCGCCTTGCAAGGCAAGATTGCCGGCGTTAAGCAAGATGGCCCGGTCGCAAATGGACTGAATAGCCCCTTTGTCGTGCGAGACGATCAGCAATGTCGTACCTTGCTTGCGCAGTTGGCGAATGCGGTCGAAGCTTTTATGCTGAAAATAGGCGTCCCCCACCGACAGGGCCTCGTCGATGATCAGCACATCGGGGCGGCTGGCCGTGGCCACACTGAACGCCAGGCGCATTTGCATGCCACTGGAATAGATGCGGATAGGCGCGTCGATATACTCGCCGAGCTCAGCGAACGCTTCGATCTGCGGCATAAGATCGCTGATTTCAGCCAGGCTATAACCAAGCAACTGGCCGGCCATGATCGCATTCTGGCGCCCAGTGAAGTCGGGATGGAAGCCCATGCCAAGCTCTAACAGAGCCGCGACGCGACCCGAAACGGATACGCTACCGGTGGTGGGCTGGGTAGTACCAGTGATCATTTTCAGCAACGTGCTTTTACCCGCACCATTGATACCAATAATTCCCACCGCTTCGCCCGGCTGAACCGAGAAATCGATATCCTGCAGTACCCATTTCAGGTTGTGTCGGCTCTTACCGAATGGCAAAAGCCATTCTGCAAGACGCGACCAGCGCGTAGGGTACTGCCTATAAGCCTTTCCTAGGCCGTTTACGGTAATTTGGCCCATCAGAGTTCGTCCACCAGTTCACCGGAATGTTTCCTGAATAGCAACAAGCCCCATGTGCATAACAATACGCCCAACGCAGCAGGCCACCAAAGCGAAGCCCAGTCCGGCCACTGGCCATGCACCAAAACCTGTTGATAGGCGCCGATAAGTGAAGCCATGGGGTTGTATTTCATTAGCGATTGTGCCGACTGCGGCAAAATACTGATCGGGTAGACGATAGGGGTCAACCAGAACCAAAATTGTAATAAGACACCGAACAGCTGGCCCACGTCACGGAAGAAGACATTCAACACCCCCAATGTGACGCCCAGGCCGACGGCGAACACTACCTGGATAGCCAGCACGGGGATCATTCCAAGAAAAGCCCAGCCGGGAAAGTCGCCTGATATCAATAAAAAGGCAACGAACAACACAAAAATAATCAGGAAGTTAAGGGTGGCGCTCAGTACCAGCGTAACGGGCAAGCACAGGCGGGGAAAGCTTAGCTTCTTTAATAAATTAGCGTTTTCTATAAAAACGTTCTGCGCCCGCCCGATGATTTCAGAAAAATATCCCCAACTGACGATGCCCGCGCACAGGTATATGCTGTATCCAAACGTGGTGTCTACACCAGGCAGCTTGGCGCGCATGATTTGCGAAAAAATTACTGTGTACACAATAATCATGGCTAACGGCTGGATAATCGTCCAGGCCGCACCTAAAAGCGAATTACGATACTTAGACTGAAACTCACGTTTGACGCTACCCAGGATAAAGCCGCGATAATGCCATAGGGCAGTTATCATATCTCGCATTAATTCTCTACCCGACCATATATATCGTCAAAACGCACAATGTCATCTTCACCGAGATAAGCGCCGCTTTGCACCTCTATCATTACCAAGTCCAGAATACCGGGGTTTTCCAGCCGATGCCTGTGGCCCGCCGGAATATAGGTCGATTCGTTAGTATTGACGAAGAGCTCGTCATTACCGTTAACCACTTTCGCCATGCCGCTAACCACAATCCAGTGCTCGCTACGATGGTGATGCATTTGCAGACTTAAGCAGGCACCCGGCTTGACTTCTATTCTTTTAAGCTTGAAGCCGTGGCCCTCACCGAGTATGGTATAGGTTCCCCAAGGACGAAACACCGTGCGATGCAATTTGTATGCATCGTGACCCTGTGCTTTAAGCGCTGCATAGATGTGTTTGACATCTTGGGCGCTTGACTTGTCCGCGACCAGCAACGCATCGGGTGTGTCGACAATAATCAAGTTTTCTACGCCAACGGCTCCTACAAGACGATCGGGACTTTGTATAAAGCAACTGCGTACATTATGCAATAACGCATTGCCCTCGATGCAATTGCCGTCTGCATCGCTTGTCCCCAAACCGCCCAAGGCCGTCCAAGAACCGATATCACTCCAGCCTATGTCGCAAGCCACCACCGAAACATTTGATGATTTTTCCATTAACGCATAATCAATCGAGATATCGGGCACAGCCGCGAAGGTATCAGCGTCCAGCCTAAGCTGAAGTAAGCCCTTCCCTTGCGACTCATGGGACTGATCCATGCAGGTTTGAACGCGAGACAATATCTCTGGGCAATGCTCTTCCAGTTCGCGCAGCAGAACCCCGGTCTGCATACAAAACATGCCTGAATTCCACAGGAAGCGGCCAGAATCGAGATACTGCTGAGCCACATCCAGCGTGGGTTTTTCGACAAAACATACGGCACGCTCGCCGTCCGATTCGATATAGCCGTATCCTGTTTCAGGTGCATCCGGGTGAATGCCGAAGGTCACCAGCTGGCCCGACTCAGCAAGTTGAACCGCCCGGTTTACCGCAAGTGCAAAGGCTGCGTGATCAGCAATCAGGTGATCGGCCGCCAATACCAGCAAAATAGCGTCGTCACCATGTACCCGTGATGCATACAGCGCAGCGCTTGCTAGCGCCGCAGCCGTGTTACGACCGAACGGTTCAAGGATATAGCTCGTATTCACGTGTTGCGTGTTGACCTCATCGAACTCTTCTTCCGTTTTGAAGAAGAGTTCGCGATTCGTCACGGTAAGCACTTCGACGACATCCGGCAGCGCTGCGCCGCGCAAAAATGCTTTTTGCACGAGGCTTTGATTGTCAGCCAGGCGAATAAATGGCTTGGGGTGCTGTTCTCGCGACACGGGCCACAAGCGGGATCCCGCGCCACCGCACAAAATAGTTGGAATAAGCTTACTTGCCATATTGTTGATCCGTTTCTTTATATCGAGACTGCCGGGCACTACCTGATTCCTCCATCAGCACGCGCCGCAAACGGAGTTCACAACGTGCAATTGAGCAATTGCGCACCGAACCCGACATTGTAGGCATACTAGTGGGGAAATATACGATAATGTGCTGACAAATGTAACGACACGCTGGAACCCTACATTTTACCAATAGATGAGTTTGATAGCCTCGGCTAGAGAGCTAAGCCGAAGTCCTCGAAACAAGACACTAGCTTCGTTCCAGTGTCTTCTTTGCGGCGACCAGTAGAAGTAACACATCCAGCAAGGCCCGCAGTACCCATGCAATCGCCGCACCAATAATTCCGAACCAAGTCAGGAACAGAAGCAAAATGGGGACATAAACAATCAATACCCCAATATTGATCAGTGCGGTAGCTTTAGCCTTGCCAACCGCCTGAATAGTTGCGAACGGAACAAAGGCAATACTATTCAAAAATATCCCAACGCTCAGAATGCTGGCAATAAGCCAGGACTGAGACGCAAATTCCGAGCTCAACCATAGCGATAAGCCCCAATACGAACCCAGCGCTATTACAAGACACAAAGGTCCCATAACCATAGCTACCAATTTTAGACACCTGAAATATAAATCTTTGGCGCCCCCCCTGTCTTCCTGCCAATACGACGCTAAACGTGGAAACAACGCTCCGGTTAGCGCTGCCGGCAGCATTAATAGCCGTATAATGGTTTCGGACGGAACGGTATAGAAAGCGACGACTCCAGCGGCAATGATGGCAGCAATCAAAAAACGGTCAATCGTCAATACGAGCGGACCAATAATATTTGAAATCGTCATCCAAACACTAAGAGAAATCAGACCTTTCACGTAACGCGCCTGCGCCTGGCACCGCAGCCAGCCGCTAGGCAGGCTTTCATTGACTAGCCACCATTGCCCTGCCAACGCCGCAAGACGCGCGACGACAAGCGCCGCAACAATGAGCGGCAGGGATGGGCCGAACAACATCACACTCGCAACAGGCAAGCCGAACGTCGCCACGCCCATTAAGATTCGTATCAGATTGATCGCTTTGAAATCTTCATAGGCCTCTGAAATACCGCGCAGACCCGTTGTAAACGTGGTTGGGGGGATCCCCAGCGCGGCTACCAAAAGGCTGGTGGCGGTATCCGGGGCCAAACCGGCGCTTACATTCAGCCAATCGTTTGCCAGGCGGTGAGCGAGCAGGGCTAACAGTAAACCGCCTGCCGAGCCCGTGCAGCCGGTAAACACCAGGCCCGACTTGGCAAGCATCGGAATTTCCCATTGCTGGTTGGTACCCTTGCGCGACGCAATTTGCTGGGTCAAGGCTCGTCCCAAGCCAAAATCAAAGAGGCTAAAATAGCCTATCAACGCCCAAATCAGGGTAAGAATGCCAAAGGCTTCAATGCCGATATGTCGAATCAGATAGGGAATGCTAGCGATACCCACCAAGGATGGTAGCCCCATCCCAGCCAGGTTCCACATCGTATTGCGTTTCAAAGACATTCAGCGACAACCATTCCACGTATCAACAACGGCGGCTAGAAATTGGCCCGCTTATAAACGGGATACGGTCGCACGACAGGCACCTAACCTTCGGCATGATACCTTACACCACCCCATACAATGCCGGTGCAAAAAAAAAGGAAAGATATGAAAGTCGCTATTGTCCACGACTGGTTGGTGACCTTTGCCGGGGCAGAACGCGTACTGGCTGAAATCATCACAATGTGGCCCGATGCCGACCTATTCGCTGTAATCGACTTTCTATCTGATGGTGACCGGGCCAAGCTCGGCGGAAAGCACGCAAAGACAACGCTGGTTCAAAAAATGCCCAAGGCAAAAAGCAAGTATCAATCGTATTTGCCGATGATGCCGTTCGCCATCGAACAACTTGACATGTCGGGCTACGATTTGGTGATAAGCAGCAGCCATGCTGTAGCCAAGGGAGTCATTACCGGCCCCGACCAGTTGCACATTTGCTACTGCTACAGCCCCGTCAGGTATGCCTGGGATTTGCAAAACCAATATCTTCACGAAACGGGCTTGAATAAAGGCCTGAAAGGCTTTCTTGCACGCCTGTTATTGTTCAAGATCAGAGATTGGGACTACAGAACCTCGAACGGTGTGGACTACTTTATTTCAGACAGTGACTATATTGGGCGTCGCATCCGTAAGGTGTATCGTCGTGACTCGACGACCATTTACCCAAATGTGGCCGTCGACGACTTCGCATTACATGAAACTAAAGAAGATTTCTACCTTACGGCATCACGCATGGTGCCCTATAAGAAAATGGACTTGATCGTGAGGGCCTTCGCCAATATGCCCGATAAAAAGTTAATCGTTATTGGCGATGGCCCTCAGTATAAAAAGATAAAACAGGCGGCCGCCAGTAACGTTGTCCTTTTAGGCTATCAGCCCTTTGAAGTGCTACGCGATCATATGCAACGTGCCAAGGCTTTTGTGTTTGCAGCCGAAGAAGACTTTGGCATTATTCCTGTGGAAGCGCAGGCTTGCGGTACGCCGGTTATTGCATTTGGCAAAGGCGGCGCACTAGAAACCGTAATTGATGGCCAAACCGGTATGTTTTTCCATGAGCAAACGGAACAATCCATACAGAATGCCGTGCGTAGGTTCGAGACCGCATTCCAAGCCAATCCTGCCGCGATTCGACGCCACGCCGAACGTTTCTCTGGTGAGCGTTTCCGGACCGCATTAAAAACCTTCGTCGATGAAAAATACGCAGATTTTTTTCAATATCGGGAGAGGCCGCAACAATAATTACGGCTTGTTATTTAAAAAGCCGCGATATATAGTTTGAAATATGATTTTTAGGTCAAGTCCAACAGACCAATTGTTGATATACCAAAGATCATACTCAACGCGCTTTTCCATTTTATCGATGGTATCGGTTTCACCGCGAAAACCGTTAACCTGCGCCCAGCCCGTAATACCCGGCTTGACTTTGTGGCGCTTCATGTACGATTCAACTAAGTCCTTGTAGTGTTCGTTGTGGGCCAGGGCATGCGGTCGTGGCCCTACAATCGACATACGTCCCTGAAGCACATTGTAAAACTGCGGCAACTCGTCCAAACTGGTGCGCCGTAAAAAAGCACCTAAGGGAGTCACGCGCGGATCGCCAACTGAAGCCTGAGTAATCGTTCCGGTAGGCTCGTCGTGCACCTCCATGGAACGGAACTTGTACACTTTAAATTTACGTCCATTAATACCCATACGGTATTGCTTAAATATCATCGGACCTGATGAGGTCAGTTTGATTGCAATCGCAATCACCAAGCATATGGGCAACACCAGAATTGAAAGTAGCGCTCCAAGAATAAGATCTTCGCTGCGCTTGACAATACGCGCCGATCCGTCCATGGGGCTACAGCTGATATCAAGCGAATAAAGCCCCGCAATGTTGCTGATTCTATGATTTAACAACGGCATATCGCCCAAGTCCGGTAAATAGCGAACTTCTACTGTAAGGTGGCGCAGGGCGTGCACGATGCTTTTGATCGCTTCGCCTTCCTGCAAGGGAAGGCATAACCAAACTTCGTGTGCCCCACTGCGAGCCACTTGTGAAGCCAGATGGCTTAGCCAGGCGGCGTCGTCCGCCAGCTTAAGGTTCTGTACAACTTGGTAGCCATGCTCAGGGAGTTCGCTATTTCTGTTTCGCAGTTCATCCGCCGAGTTACCCGACTCCACCACCAAAACGCTCTTCAGATTACGCCCATGGAGCCGAATCTGCCGTAGCACGGAATAGATAGCGAGACGAAATAAGGTCACCAATGACAGCGAAACAACCAGCGTGATAGACAACCAAACGCGCGAGAACTCCTGTGAGACCCTAAGAAACACGGCGAGGCCCGTCAAAATGGCCAACGCAATCAACCAGCCAATATAAACGCCTCCTATCTGGCGAAAAAAATGTCGTCCACGCCAAGACGAGTATGTGCCCAAAACAATCTGGCACACCATGGCGACGAGAGCGATAACCAGAGTCGCGATTGCATACCAACTTGACAACGACCAATCGTTAAAGCGCAGGAAATAAGCAATGTGCGCACCCAGAACAACTAGCAAAAACTCGATGAAGCCCGCTAAGAAGGCGAGTGGATATCGCTCGGCGAGCACATATGAAGAATGAGTTTTTAATTGCATGGATTTGGTCCGGCTGGGTTTCTACACCATTATGGACTTGCTCTCTTCATGGCGCATAATGCCCCACATGACAGCCAATGCAATGATAAAAAACAGCAAGGTATTATTGCGACCGAGCATTACCTGGGACATCCCGAATACCGGATAGGCTATCAACAAAGATGCACCGCATACCGCCATGATTCGAACCGTTATGTTGACGGACCTGAGGCGCCGGCAGAAATACCAGAATGCCGCGACCAGCAGGCCAATAACGGGCAAGAGTCCCAGCACACCCTGGAACGCCAACAGCTCGAGATAATTATTGTGCGTATTGGCCATCGTCAAGACATCTGCTTTCACTTTACCTTCGGCCACCAACTGTCTTAAACTGGCGCTGTAGTCTTTCTCGCTCCAGCCTAAAAATGGCTTTTGGGGAATCATGATACGAAGCGAATGCCACATTTCTAGCCTCAACCCAAGCGACGTGTTCGACACGCGTTGGCTTTGATAATTTTGTACCTCAGTGACGGCTTCGTCGTAACGCGTCTCTATACTAGGTACTGTCATTACCACGGAGGCCAATCCAACACACAATGCAGCTAGTGCTGCCACTGCCTGCTTAAGGTTACGCCGGTTCAGGAAAGCAATACAAAACACCATCATTACGAATGGTACTGCCAGCCAGCCACCGCGGCTGCCCGACGCTATGGACGTATAGGCCCCGCTTATGGCGCCCACCAATAGCACTATTTGCCAAATTCGTGCGTGCTGTCCTTGGATTCGGGCCCAAAACAAACCAGCGGCGCAAAAAACACCCATCGTCAAACCGAGGTTGCCGAACTGGATCACGCCTGTAAACCCGACGGCACGGTGCGCTTGCTGCCACTCTAGCTGCCAGAATGCGAGGCCGGCTGCCGACACACACCCCACCACCAAGCCAGCCCACAACCAGGACAAGCGCGGAGGCTCGTTCAACATTAAAAACAAAATCGGGATCGCCAACAAATAACGGCTGGGAAGATCCAAGCTTCGTAGCGAGTTACCGTGGTACAAAAAGCTGAACATGCCTACGGAAAAAATAGTCAGTAATAATATAACCAGGGTTTTGTCTTCGCGCGTTAACTGCAATCTAGGTTTGGTCGCCAGGTAGTAGAAGCTCGATAGCAGCAAAACTAGCGCAGGAGCCGTATAACCGGACCGAGTCGAAAGCATTAATCCAAAGAATAAAAAAACCGAGACAGACACAGCGGTGCCCAGGGTTTGGCTCTTGCCAGGATAAGTTGGAGTCATAGGAGAATTGAGGATATAAGCTGTGCACTGGACCCGATTTACGCCGTGCCCAGTCGTTCGCGCTGATAGCTGCCGTCTTGTACACGGCGGCACCATTCACGATTTTCCAGATACCAACGCACAGTTTTACGGATGCCTGATTCAAATGTTTCTTGTGGACTCCAACCTAGTTCGCGCTTGATTTTTGCGGCATCGATGGCATAGCGCAAATCGTGGCCGGGGCGGTCTTTCACGTAGGTGATCAGATCGCTATATTGCACGAGCCCCTCGGGTTTATGTGGCGCCAGTTCTTCAAGTAAGCAGCAGATAGCCTCCACCACGTCAATGTTCCGTTTTTCATTATGGCCGCCGATATTATAGGTTTCACCCACCTCGCCTTCCGTAACGACTTTGTACAGGGCGCGGGCATGATCTTCGACGTATAACCAATCACGTACCTGGTCGCCGCTGCCATATATGGGTAGGGGCTTGCCTTCCAGTGCATTAAGAATCACCAAAGGAATGAGTTTTTCCGGAAAGTGGTAGGGCCCATAATTATTTGAGCAGTTGGTGACAAGGGTAGGCAGCCCATAAGTACGACGCCAGGCTCGCACCAGATGATCTGAGCTTGCCTTGCTGGCGGAGTATGGCGAACTCGGTGCGTACGGTGTGGTTTCAGTGAAGAGCGCTACTGGATCTTCCAGGTCGCCATAGACTTCGTCGGTTGATATATGGTGGAAACGAAACCGGGCTTTGCTTTCGTTACTCAGTTGTTGCCAATATTCGCGCGCAACTTCGAGCAAGGTATAGGTACCGACAATATTGGTTTCGATAAAGGCGGCGGGGCCATCGATAGAGCGGTCCACGTGCGATTCGGCAGCCAAGTGCATAACCGCCTGCGGCTGGTGCTGTTGAAAAACCCGCGCCATTTCCGTCCGATTGCCAATGTCGATCTGTTCAAAGGCGTAGCGGTCATTATCCTTTACATCTGCCAGCGATTCCAGATTGCCCGCATACGTCAATTTATCGATGTTCACCACCGAATCACCCGTCTGGCCAATAATGTAGCGAATAACTGCCGAGCCGATAAAGCCGGCGCCGCCGGTGATCAGGATTTTCATGAGGGATACGATATAAAGACGCAACTTAACAATTTAGCATAGACATAGCCGAAAAGAGATCGACCCCTATATGCTGGAAACGCTGGGCCAGGCCATGGCGGAAGATTCAATTTCCCCATAGCGACGACAGACGCGCGGCCCAGATACGATCCCCCAATGGCATCGTCTCCGTGCCGTCGTTCAGCAGCACTCCCATCTTGAACTGATCATCCGCGATACCGGCCAGTTTTTCAGGCCGCGCAGATCGCTCTCCTTGACGGTGGCTGCGGCTTTCACCTCGACGCATACCAAGTCTCCAGCTGTATTCTCGATCGCGATATCGACCTCGAACTTGTCGGCATGGGCGCGCGCCTGGAGGTCTGGCGCACCGCCTTCATTCTTATCCCTCAACGCCCGCTGCTTGGCTGGAGCCACAAAGACTCCCGGGCCGAACTGGAACGCCTGGTGGCGGAAAAGAAGGTCGACCCCTACATGCTGGAGATGGCCAATACGCACAATAACTACCTTGAGGTGTTGTTGTTCCAGGGCGTGATAGGATTGGGCTTGCTGTTGGCGATGTATCTGCTGCCCTTCTGGTACTTTTGTAAGCGCTTGCGTTCGCCCGACCTCCGGGTCAAGGCACTGGCCCTTTGCGGGTCGTCGTTACTGGCGTCGTACTTTATGTTCGGCATGAGCCAGGTGATTCTGGGACGCAATAACGGGATAATTTTCTTTGTGTTGACGATGGTGATTGTGTGGGCGTGTATGCGTAATGCCGAGGCGTGACCCGCACTTTGGTCGCGAAGGTATTCAATCTATGCCCCAACTCCGGGACTGCAGTCTCCACGCCTTATCGGTCGCCATTGCCTTTGCGTTGAGCAGTGTCACTAGCTTCCCCGCCCAGGCGCAGACCGCCTCCATTCCCGACAAATATCGGCTGAGCCGGCTGCCCGACGGCATCGCGACGGTCGAACACGGTGCATCGACCCTGTCCATACCGGGTACTGTGGACCTTTCCCGTGCCTGGCGTTTGGCCCTGGAGCACGACCACACGTATCTGGCCGCCATCAGCGAGCAAGCTGCGACGCAGACTCAACGGCAGCAAGGGCGTTCCGTGCTATTACCGCAAGTGCAGGCTGGGTATTGGCGCAGCAAGGTGACGGGCACCATCGAGCAGCCCTATATGGGCCGACGGTTATCGTCGGACGTCAGCTACGACTCCACCAATGCCTATATACAGCTGCAACAACCGCTATTGAACTATGAACGCTATGCGACGTATCGCCGTGGCGCGGCGCGGGCGCAGCAAGGCAGCGCCGTGTTTGCCGTCAAGCAGCAGGAAACTGGCATACGGCTGGCGACGGCTTATTTCAATCTTCTTCTGGCTTACGACGACTGGAGATTGCAGCGTGCGCTGACAGAATCCCTGGCATCGCAAGCCCAGGCATTGGAAGCCCGGTACCGGCAGAGCGAGGGAACCAGCACCGATGTGCAGGAAACACAAGCACGGCTAGCCGTGGCCCGCGCCGACGTGATTGCGGCTGACGATCGATTGCGGGTGGCCGCGCGCGAATTGCAGGCATTGGTGGGAGCGCCCGTGAGTACAGTCGCCGGCTTGGCTCGGGATTTCCCCTTGTTGCCCTTGATACCGGCCAGTCTGCAGCAGTGGCTGGAGCGCGCCGCCGGTAATGCAGACATTCGTTCAGCGCAAGAAGCCGTGCGCGTGGCCGATGCCGAGGTGGACCGGGCCGCAAGCCGCTACTTTCCCACCATGGATTTGGTGGCAAGCTACGGCAATGCCGATAGCGAAAATCTGTCCACCCTTAGCCAGCGCAGCAATACCTTTATTATCGGAATCCAGGTCAACATCCCTATCTTCACAGGTGGCTACAACACGGCCAATGTCTCGCGGGCGCGCCTGGATCGGCGTCGGTTGCAGCAAGAACTGGACGCGACGCGCGAACGGGTGCAGGCGACAATTACGCGTCAATATACCAATGTCCAGGGCGGCGCGGAGCGCATCAGCGCACTGGAAGCGGCCGTAGAATCCAGCCAGCTAAGCCTGGACTCGGCGGAAAAAAGCTTCCTATACGGCGCGGTCAGCAATCTTGACGTCCTCAAGACACAGGACAAGCTGTATCAAGCCAAGTACGAGTTGGTAAAGGCGCGCTTGGAGTATTTGTTGGCGCACATGGAGTTGGCCAGCGCCGTTGGCGAACTGGAAAGCGACCAGTTCGACCGCATCAGCAATGTCTACCTGGGGCCGGCCATTTCACTGAATGGCAAACGGGATTAGCCTAGCACCACTTTTTCTGGACCGAAATACGTCTTGCTGACTGCATTGATGACGCTGGCGTCCAGCCCACCGACGGCACCAGACAACATTAGCCTGGCCAACACGTATTCCAGCCTGGCTTGCACCAGGTCCAGGCGCGAGCGATAAAGCTGGTCCTGAGCATCCAGGATGTCCACGATACTGCGCGTACCGGCTTGGTAACCCATCTCTATGGCCTTCAGTGCCGACTCGGTGGACTCCACGGCCGTGACCAAGGCACTGACGCGCTGCGTGCCGCTGACGACGCCCTGGTATTGCCGCGTCACCTCGACGGAAATGCGTTCGCGCGTGGCGGCCAGTTCCTGGCCCGCACGGTCTCTGTTGTGCCGCGACTGGCTGACTTGGGCACTGGTCAGTCCGCCCGAGAAGATCGGCAGTGAAACCTGAAAGCCGAAAGAATTGGTGGCACTGTCCTGATCGCGCGTTGATAGCGTCTCGTTAGAGACGTCGCGCCGCGACGCCACGATATTTAGCGTTGGTAGGTGGCCGCCAAAGGTGCGACCCACCTCAAGATCCGAAATGCGCAAGCCTTGCTGGGCAGCCCGTATCTCGGCGTTGCCGGCCATGGCCATGGACTGCCAATCCGATAAGGCACCCGGCACCAACGGCTTGGTCCGAAAGGCGTCCTTTAACGTGGTCAATGCGATGGGTGAACTGCCTATCATCTCCTGCAGCTCGCGACGTGCCACGATCAAGGCATCTTGTGCCTGGATCAGATCGGCCTTGGTCAGGTCGCGTCGTGATCTGGATTCGCGCACGTCGGTCACCGTGCCCTCGCCACTGTCGTAGCGGCGCTGGGCGGCGGTGATCTGCTTTTCATTGGCTTGCAGCTTGCTTTGGGCCAGCACCACGTTTTCGTACGACAACAGCGTTTGGAAGTAGCGGTTGATCAGGCGCTCGGAGGTATCGGCGGCCTTGGTGTCGAACACGGCCAGGCTGTAGTCGGCACGGGCGTGGCCCTGCCGGTATTCCGCAATACGACTCCAGTCGAAAATGGGCTGGGTGGCCCGTATTTCGTTGGTGTGGGACATATAGTCCAGGTCTTCGCGCAGCACGTCGCCGCGCGCGGTGGGGCTGTCCAACGTGCCGCGCACTTTGTTGCGGCCCAGCGAGGCGCTGACCTGCGGCAGCAGGCCCGACCGGCCGATGGCCCTGTTGGTCTGGCCGGCTTCGCGTTCACTGATGGCGGCCTGATAGGTGGGATCATGCTGCAGCGCGGCCATCCAGGCCTGGCTAAGCGTCATGACGGTGGGCGCCGCGCTTTCTTGCGTTGCCTGCGCCGTGCTGGTTTGACGTTGCGCATGTGCCGGGGCGGCAAGCAATGCCGCCAGGCCAGCCACGCTGATTGAAGCCAGGATCGCACGCATGATTACTGTTCCTTGAAGGACTTGTTCAGGCGCTCCAGCAGCGGCTTGAGCAAATAGCTGAGCATCGTGCGCTCGCCCGTGCGGATCAGCACCGAAGCGGGCATGCCGGCCCGAATGACGTTATTGCCCAGCATCTGCACGCCCTCTGGCGTGACTTCGATCTGGGCGCGGTAGTACGGCACATTGGTGGCTTCGTCGGTCAGGCGGTCCCCCGACACCGTCAGCACCGTGCCGGGGATATTGGGTGTACTGGAGTGGTTGAAAGCCGGGAAGGTGATCTCTACGGGAAGGCCGGGCGCCACTTTGTCGATGGCCTGCACCGGTATCTCGGCCTGCACCAAGTAGGCATGATCGACGGGAATGACTTCCATCAATACCGTTCCCGGTCCGATGACGCCGCCCAGCGTATGCACCTGAAGGTTCTGCACGACGCCATCCAGCGGTGATCGGATTTGCGTTTCGCGAACGGTGTAATCCAGTGCGGACAGCCGATCACCAAGGGCGGAGGCCTCTTTCTGCACATCCGACAGCTGCGACTGGACTTCCTTCTGGTATTCCTGGCCGCGTTGTATCACGCGCAACTTCAGTTCCGAAACCTGGTTGCGCACGCGCCCTGCTTCGACCATGTCGTTGGACAAGGCCGCCTGCAACTGGGCGGCATCGCGTTCCAGTTCGAACATGCGGTTGCGCGGCAGATAGCCTTCCTTGGCCAATTGGCGCACACCGGTAAGTTCGCGATTGATGAAGCTGATCTGCGACTTGCGACTGCCCTGGACCTGGGTGAGGCCTTTAAGCTGCGCCTCGGCCCCGCGCTGGTTCTCCTGCAGGATGGCAATTTCACCCTTCAAGGCTTCGCGCCGTGTTTCAAACAGGCGCGCCTGCGCACGCACGGCGCTTGCAAAGCGGGGGTCGTCCTTGAAGCGTTCGACGACGTCCGGGTCGTTCACGACCTCGGGCAATTCGTCGCGTTCCGCCAGCAACCGGGCTTCCGTCGTTTTGGCCATGATGTACTGGGCACTGACCACGCCCTGCTCGGCGACGGCGCGTGTAGGGTTAAGACGCAGCAACACCTGGTTGGCGGCTACGCGGTCGCCTTCGCGCACCAGGATCTCGTCCACCGTGCCGCCTTCCAGATGCTGTATGGTTTTGCGGTTGCCCGCGACCTCCACCGTGGCATTGGCTGGAATGCCGGCATCCAGCGGCGCGAATCCCGCCCATAAGGCGAAACCGCCAAAGCCGATCAGCAATACGGCCATGCCCCAGCGCATGGGCGCCTGGGAATCTGTATCGACCACGTCCACCACGTCGGTCACGTCGCGGGACTTGTGTTTCTTGAACCAACTCATGTCAGGCCTGCTCTTTCGCTACGATTTGCAGAGGCGTGGGACCGCTGGCCGCGGCGGCGATTTGTGCCTGTTGCTGGCGCAACGCCTTCAACACATCTTCGCGCGGACCGTACAGTGTCATGACGCCCTCGCGCAAGACCAGCAGCTTGTCCACGGCGTTCAGAATATTCATGCGGTGTGTAATAACGATGACTGTGGCGCCGCGCTGCTTCAAGTCGTTCACTGTCTGGACCAGCGCGGCTTCACCGACGTCGTCCAGGTTGGAATTGGGTTCGTCCAGCACCACCAATGCCGGGTCGCCATAAATGGCGCGCGCAAGGCCTACACGCTGCTTTTGCCCGCCGGACAAGGAAGCGCCGCCCACGCCCAGCCGCGTGTCGTAGCCCTGCGGCAAGCGCAGGATCATCTCGTGCACGCCCGCGCGTTGCGCGGCAAGGATCACCTTGGCGTCATCAGGCTCGCCAAAGCGGGCTATATTTTCCGCAATGGTGCCTTCGAACAGCTCGATATCCTGCGGCAGGTAGCCCAGGTGCGGCCCGAGTTCGTCTTTGTTCCAGTGAAAGACGTCGGCGCCGTCCAGGCGCACGTTTCCGGCCCTGGCTTGCCACACGCCAACCAGCAGGCGGGCCAGTGTGGATTTGCCCGAAGCGGACGGGCCGATCACGCCCACCACTTCGCCGGAACTCACCCCGAAGGAAAGACCTTTCAGAATGGAGACCGGCGCGCCCGGCGCGCTGGCAAATACATTCTCAAGCAGCACATCGCCCTTGGGCGCGGGCAAGGAGATTCGTTCACCGCGCGGCGGTGCTTCTTTCAGCATCTCGTCCAGGCGGCCATAGGCCGTGCGCGAGGACAGCATGTGCTTCCAGGTGCCGATCGCAAGCTCGACTGGCCCCAGGGCCTTGCCCATGAGTATCGAGCAGACAATCATCATCCCGGCGGTAATCGTGCCGTCGATGACCAGCAGGGCGCCGGCGCCCAGAATAAGCGACTGCAGTGAAATGCGCACAAAGCGGGTGACCGTGCTGATACGCGCGGCGCGATCGGAGGCCAGCGTTTGCAGCGACAACACCCGACGATGCTGGCCGAACCAGCGTTCGCGCAAGCCGGGCAGCATGCCCATGGCTTCGATCACTTCGGCATTGCGCAGATGATTGTTGGCAAAGTTGCCGGCTGCGATAGAGGCCTGGTTGGCCTCGGCCAGCGGCTTTTGCGTGGCGACATTGGTGATGTAGGCCAGCGCGAACAACAGTATCGAACCCACCAGCGTGATCAGGCCAAGCAGCGGATGCACCATGAAGGTGACCGCTATGTAAATAGGCGTCCACGGCGCATCGAAGAAGGCAAACAGCGCATTGCCGGTCAGGAACTGGCGCAGATTGGTCAGGTCGTGGATGGCTTGCGACGGGTTGCCGCCGGCTCGTACCAGGTTTTGTTCGAACGATGCCGTGAATACGCGCTTGTTCAGCAGCATATCGAAACGGTTGCCCACCCGAATCAGTACGGAAGAGCGCGCAAACTCCAGCAGCCCCGACAGCAGGTAAACGCCCAACACCAGTATGGTGAGCATGAGCAAGGTGGTCTTGTTGCCGCTGGCCAGCACGCGGTCATACACTTGCAGCATATACAGTGAAGGGGTAAGCGCAAGCAGGTTAATGACACAGCTGAACGCAGCCAAACTGTAGAACGTCTTGCGGAATCGGTAGAGTACTTCGCCCAACTCGGTGCGACGGGATGACTTCATGGGTGGACCTGTAGGCGGCACATGGCTAGCAGCATAGCGAGTGCAAAGCGATAGTGAAAAAGGTTTAGTCTTTTTATGAAAAAGCCTTTTACTATATCACGTTGCCCCCCTACGAATGACTGAACGCCCGCGATCCGCGGGCATTGTTGCGTAGTGTCTGCAAACTGTAAACCTTGCTTAGCGCAGGCCGCCAAAGCTAATTGTGCCGCTATCGTTCAGGAATTCGAGGTCCAGTTCGCCGCTGGCGGTCTGTGGAAGCGCGGTGGGCTGGGCGGCATGCGCCTGGGCCAGCTGGCCGAGTTTTTGCAAGTGCTGCATGGACAACAGCTGGCAATAAACAATCGGCAGCGCGCCAGATTGGCGGACTTCTTCGAAAGCCTCGGCAGGCAACTGGTTCAAGGCCGCTTCGTCGATACGATGCAAGCCTTCTATATTCTGTTCGCCTGCTTCGTTCTGCAGTTTGATCGGCCAAGGCTGTATGAGGCGATGCTGCTGCAAGACCGCGCACATGCGCTGGGTGGTCTTGCGGTTTTCGCTGACCTGGGACAAGAAGCCCAGCACATCCTTCAACGACTGCGCGGGCTCGCCATCGTCAT
>LNAP01001523.1_pt1 | contig 26401 bp, 23 predicted proteins | sample 602601 | NCBI WGS metagenome assembly LNAP01 (sample SAMN02440304, study PRJNA202911) | soil metagenome | biome: Subtropical and temperate rainforests or woodlands; isolation source: soil samples (1 kg each in a 20% v/v slurry with milli Q water) were... ...
AGCGGCTGGAAGCCGCACTCCGCCGGCCGGCCGGCGACACCGGTGAAGCGCGCGGCGTCGCGACGCCGGTGGCGCCCGAACCGCCGCCCGGCCGCGCTCCCCGCAGCGAGCCGGCAGCCGCGCCCCCCGTGGCTCCGCCCGCCAAGAGCGGCTTTGAGAATCTGGAAGACGAGATGGCGTCATTGCTGGGCCGTCCAAAGACCCCTTCGTGAGGCCGGCGGCTTTCCCGCGTAGAGTACTATTCCTTGCCACACTGATAATCGCCGGATCGCTGACGGGTCCTGCGTTCGCGCAGGACATCAGCATCAATCTCGGCCCCGGCAATGGCGGCGTCACCGAGCGCGCGATCCAGTTGATCGCGCTGTTGACGGTGCTCTCGATCGCGCCGTCGATCCTGATCATGATGACGTCGTTCACGCGGATCGTCGTCGTGCTCTCGTTGCTGCGCACCGCACTGGGCACCGCGACCGCACCGCCGAATTCCGTCATCCTTGCGCTCGCGATGTTCCTGACCGCGTTCGTGATGGGCCCGGTGCTGCAGAAATCCTATGACGACGGCATCAAGCCTCTGGTCGCCAACCAGATCAGCGTCGAGGAGGCGCTGCAGCGCGCTTCGGTGCCGCTGCGCGGCTTCATGCAGAAGAACGTGCGCGAAAAGGACTTGAAACTGTTCATGGACCTGTCGGGCGAACCGCCGCCGGCGACGCCGGAAGACATGTCGCTGCGGATCCTGGTGCCGGCGTTCATGATCTCCGAGCTGAAACGCGCCTTCGAGATCGGCTTCCTGCTGTTCCTGCCGTTCCTGATCATCGACCTCGTGGTCGCGTCCGTGCTGATGTCGATGGGCATGATGATGCTGCCGCCCGTGGTGGTGTCGCTGCCGTTCAAGCTGATCTTCTTCGTGCTGGTCGACGGCTGGTCACTGGTCGCGGGCAGCCTAGTGCAGAGTTATGGGGGCTAGTTGTCATTCCGGGACGATGCGAAGCATCGAACCGGAATCTCGAGATTCCCCGATGTGCAATTGCACATCTGAGGTCTGGTCCTTCGGACCATCCCGGAATGAATGACCAAGACTAACTTGCTTCGTCGCTTACTGCTCGAGGTTTCTGTCGGCGCGCCCCGGCGTGACAAGCTGATCGCCGCGGCAAAAGGTCGACGAGCGGATGGCAGGCAGCGAGCCTGTGCAATGCTTTTCCCGCATCGGCGCGGCCGCGATGGGTTATGATCAGCATATCTTAGCAAAGAGACCCAGATGCTTCCGTCGCAACGTGACCTGTTCGAAATGCCGCGCCATATCTGCTACCTGAATGCGGCCTCCTACAGCCCGTTGCCGCTGCGTACTCAGGAAGCCGGCCGCGCTGCGGTTGGGCGCAAAGGCACACCCTGGACACTGGACGCCGCCTTCGCAAACGGCCAGCACGAGCGCGCGCGGGCTGCCGCCGCACGCTTGGTCAATGCCGATCCCGCCGACGTCGCGCTGATACCCTCGGTCAGCTACGGTGTCGCGACGGCGGCAAAACTGCTGACGATCGCGCGTGGCGCTCGCGTCGTCGTTCTGGAAAACGATCATTCCTCGCCGGTGCTCGAATGGCAGACGCGGGCGGATGCGCAGGGTTTTACCGTCGAGACGATCCGCCGGCCGGCGGACGGCGACTGGACATCGGCGGCCCTCGCCGCCATTGAACGATCAGGTGCGCCGCCGGTCGGCCTTGCATCGATCTCATCGGTGCACTGGTCGGACGGCGGGCTGCTCGACCTCGACAGGATCGGCGGCGCGCTCCGGCGGCAAGGAGCCATGTTTCTTGTCGACGCCACGCAGAGCGCCGGCGTACTAATGACGGATGTGAGGCGTCTCGATCCGGATTTTGTGATCTTCCCAACCTACAAATGGCTGCTCGGGCCCTACGGCAGGGCCTTTCTCTACGTTGCCAGACGTCATCAGGCCGGTATCCCGCTCGAACAGACGTCGTCCGGCCGCCGTAACGTACGCGCCGAGAACGAGGTCTATTTCACTGATATCGGCTACGTCGGCGATGCACGGCGCTTCGACATGGGCGAACGCGACCATTTCATTTCGATGGAGATGGCCGCGATCGGCATGGAGATGATGGCTGAATGGGGCGCAGCCGCCCTTGCGCAACGTCTCTCCATGCTGACGGAGCGGATCGCGCAGGGCATTCGCGGTATCGGCGGCATCAGCATGCCGGAGCCTCGGATACGGGCGCCGCATATTCTGAGCCTTGCCTTCGAGGGCGGAATGCCGGCAGGACTCGTCGAGGGACTCGCGGCCGAAAACATCTTCGTCGCGGCGCGTCTCGGCCGCCTGCGCATCTCACCCCACGTCTATAATGATGAGGTCGATGCCGACCGCTTCGTGGCGGCTTTGACCCGGCGCCTGCGGGGCTAATTCACCGAGCGCCTGGAGTACCTCTACATCATACCGCTTGTTGAGGCCTGTCCGCGACGCCCTAACGCCGCGTCATCTCGATCTGTCTCACATTGACGACAGCCGGCAGGGAGCCGGTGTGGACCGGCTCCCCCTTCGCGGTGTCCGGCGCCCGCGCGGTCGCGTCGGGAAAACGCGTTTTCATTTCGCGCAGGAAGCCGTCGAGGGTATCGACGCCCGCCGCCATCTTGGCGATCGCGGCAAATTCGGCGCTATTGGCCGCGGCCGGCTGGCTTGCGGTCTCGAACGCGATGCGGTCGGCATCGCCGCTCATCAAGGGCGCATATTTTTCGCGGAAGCGCGCTAGGCCCAGCGCATCTTCGGCCAAGGCATAGCCGACCACCGCTCGGATGACGTCACCCTTCTCCACCGCGTTGAGCGGCCGGAAGTCGCGCCAGCGATCGGCGTAGTACAATTCGATCTGTTCGGCGGATTCGCGCCACTGCCGCGCGGCCCAGTAGATGTCGGAGCGTAACCGGATTGCTTCACGCCCGGAGATGTTCGAAACGATGTCGAGCGCGAGATCGTGTCGGCCGATATCGCTTTGCGCGCGCGCTTCCAGCAGCAGGCGCTGCTGGCGCAGTTCGCCCGCAAGGTCGGCAATGCGCGTGCTGCGAAGCGCGGTTATGGCGCGGTCAGGCTTGCGATTGGTCAGGTAGACCATCGCCAGCCGTGCCGCGACCTGCGCGCGGGCAGCGCCCTCCAGCCGGCGGTCGACCTGATACTGCAGCAATTCGCTGGCCTGATCGAGCAGATCGACCGCGACCAGCCGGTCCGCGAGCCGGCGGATCATTTCGTCGCCGCGCCGGCCGATCGGCGTCAGTTCGCGAAACTCATAGAACATCCCGAGCGCATCGACCGGCGGCAGATCGTCGCCTTTCGGGCCGAGGAATATCTGCGCAAACAGTGCGGAGGACTCGTCCTGGGCCTGCCGCGATACATCCGAGTTGGGTTGCAGCCGGGTGGCGGTCCGTGCCGCTCCCAGCGAATCGCTGTAGCGCCCGAGATCGGCATAGAGACGGGCCATCAATCCCAACGTCTTTACTTCGATTCCGTCGCCGCGCCATATCACCGAAAGCGTCTCGAGTTCGCGCAATGCGTCGGCCTGAGCGATCTCGTTACGCTTCAGCCGCAGCGTGATGTCGAGCAGCTTGGCTTCGGCGGCGGCGGCGCGGTCCGGCGATTCCACCGCGCTCCTGTAATCGCTCAACGCGTCCTTGTCGTAACCGAGCGCTTCGGCGAGCCGGCCGCGGAGCACCGATACCGCCGGTTTCAACTCCGGCGGAACGCCGACGACCTCCAGGTCGCTGCGGCGTTTCGCAGCTCCCGAATAATCCTTGACCTCGAGCGAGGCGCGCATCGCGTCCATGAGCGCTATGCGCTGCAGTTCGATCGGCAGCGCGGCGATGGCAAATTCGACGTTCTTGAATTTCTCCCGCGCGTCCGCCCACTTTCCCTGGCGCGCGTAGGCCAGTGCTTTCCACAACTGTGAATCGCTGTTGTTTCCGATCACCGGGCTGGCGAGATCTTTCAGCCCCTGCTCGGGATGACCTATCAGGATGCTCGCGGCGGCGTGCACCATCAGCATGGTCGAATCTTCGCGCCCCGGCTTGGTGTCCGCCAGCACGAGTTCGGCAACGCCGTTGGTCTCCTGATACATCCCGCGCGCCATATAGAAGCGGGCGAGATCGAGCCGGGCCTGGGTACGCTGCTCGGGCCCGGCTGCCGCGGCCGCTGCAGTCAGCGCATCCCGCCGCGCGATGAAATTTTCCGCCTGGTTCTTGCGCCACTCGCCGACGTCGAAGATCGGCCGGACCGCCATCGTCGCGCGCTCCGCTGAGATATCGGCCGACGAAAGCGTCAAGCCGCCGGGCCTGCCGATGATGATCTTGTCGGATGCAACCTCGGCGGTGACATCGTCGGAGTTGGGACGAATCGCAACGCCGTGGATCGATTCGAGCAGCGACATTTCGACAAAATCCTGCCGTTTGATGAAGCCGCGAGCTGGCGCAGGCGCAGTGACCACGAGCAGCGTATCGCCGGCGTCGGGATCGACCAGCCGGTGCAGGAGACCGGTCCTGGCCAGCGGAATAGCGATATTGGCCCGTGCGGGATCGGTGTTGTTCCGGATCGCCATCAGCGGTTGCGGCGGCGCCTGCATCGTGTCGGCAAAGGTGAGCGTCCACCTTGCGCCGCCGCCCTGATCCTCGCCGGTGAGCGAAGGCATCTGCGGACGGCTGAGGCGAATGCGGATCGCCTGCCCTTTTTCCAAAGGCAGCCGGTTGACCTCGGCGATAATCGCCCCGCCCTTGCTGCGGATCGGCTCGATATCGATCGGCCTCGCGGAATCGAACACCAGCCACAGCGTATCGGCGCGGCGGAACAATGCCGCCGGCGTGGCGGCGGCGAAGGAAAACGTCACGCGCAGGCCATCGCTATCGCGTCTGGCGCTCACCGAGGCGATGCTGTCGCCCGACTTGATTTCGGCAGGCTCCGGTGCGGGCTGCATTATCTTTTGCGGCGCTTCTACCGCACGAGGCGGCGCCTCCTGGGCCGAAGGCGCCGCCATCGGCGTTTCGGATGCCGGCGCACTGCTCGGCGGCGCCTCCGGCTTGATCTCGATCTTCGCCTGTTGCGCGAAGGTCTCCGACGTCACGGGCGCAATCTCGCTGGACGGGCCCAACGCCGGAGCGTCGGCCGGCTTTTCGGCTGCTGCCGGGGCAGCCGCCATCGGCGCGATCGGCTTCGGCGCCAGTGACGCGGGCGCCGCCGGCGTGGCTGCCGCCGGCACCTGCAATGCAGCCGATGCCTGCGGCAACAACGTCCGCTGTTTTTCGGCTTGCTGGAAGGCCACGTCGATAATGTAATTCTTCTCCTCGCGGAAGGAGTGGACATCGACATCGCCGATCAGCGCGAGTTCCACCGCGGAAGTATCGCCTTCGGCCTTCTGGTTGATCGATGCGACGTTCGGCGGCGCCGCCACCGTGGCGTCCGCCAGATCGAAAGACAGCGCCGCGGTAAACAGCAGCGTGAGCTTCTGGTCGTTGAGAACGGACGAGACGCCGACGCCGTCGGGCATTTCGAATACGAAACGGACGAAGGTCGGTTGCACCGATGCGCGGACGCGGATCGGCGGGCGCTTCTTCGCATCGAACGCCGCGCGCTGCTGACGCAACGCGCGCTCGGCGACGCGAGCGCGCTCGGATAGTTCGCGGATCACCTCGATGGGAAGGCTGGGCGGCGGGCCTTTCCAGGTGTCGGGCAGGAGATCGATGAACACCCGCTCGCCGGCCGTCATGGTGTTGATGGTCACCTTTCGCGCCAGCGCCAGCCGGATTGCCGAGCCATCGGGATCGCGTCGCACCGGCCCGACATAATCGGGCACCGCGTCGGACAGTTTCTCGACCGGAATATCGACCGGGCGCTTGAAGTGTATCAAGAGGATCGAACCGGCCGTCGAGACTTCGGGTTCGACATCGTCGGCGAGCGTGAGAACCAGCCGCGCGAAGCCGCCGCCGGCCGAGAAGGTGGCTTCGCCTTTGACCGGCTGTGCCTGGCAGGCGCCGGAAAACGTCAGTGCGGTGAGGATCAGGCCGGCCGCGAGCCATGGCAGTCCGCCGAGACAGCGCCGCGCCGTCCGCGCCGATGCGCGGGCTCGCGACCAAAATCCAGCGGCAGCCATCCGCGCCATTCCAACGTGTCTTTCCGCTTCAAAAACCCGAACTGCGGCAAGGCGCCCTCGCCTCCGCATCCGAATCTAGAATTGGGGAATTAAGGTCCTGTTAAATATCCCCGTTAATTGGGCTTTTGCTGCAGCATCTTGCCTTCGATCTTGGGGAGATCGGCGGCGGAAGCGGATTTGTCGGAGCCGGCCCCGGCGCGGCGGGCCAGTTCGACCGTCAGCCGCTCGGCCGCTTCCGGCTGCATCAGGCCGAGGATATCGGACATCTTCCGCGGCGCGATCTGCGAGGCGATTTCGAACAGCACGGGCATTTCGAGCCGGTCGAACACCTTGGCGGCATCCTTCGGCTTCATGCTCTCATACATGGTGATGATACCCTTGAAGCGGGCGGCGTCGGCTTCGGCTTTTTGTCCCGTCGCCGTCGCGATCCGCGACTCCACGGCCTTCATCTCCTCGACCTTCGTGTCGATCCGCTTTTCGGCCGCCTTGAGCAGGCTTTCACGGATGTCGATTTCCCGCGCGCGTGCCTCGAGTTCCTGCCGCCGCGACTGCAGCCGCTCGAGAATGGCGCGCTCGGACGGCGAGACCGGCTGGGCCGGGTCGGGATAGACGACAACACCATCGGGTTTCGGCGTTTCCGCCGGCGCGGCCGCCTCCTTCTTCGGGGACTCCTCCTTGGGCTTGCCTTGAACCGAGCCGGTGATGTCGGCGGCGCCGCCCGGGAAATTGAAGGTCTCCTGCGCCCAGGAGCGCCTGGGCGAGTCCGGCTGATAGTCGAATACGTAGCCGCCATCGATCACGAGACCGGCGATCTTCAGCACGGCGAGGCCGAAGATCGCGACCAGCACCACGGGAATGACGCGAATGTCGCGGAAGGATTTCATGCAGCCAGGCCGTCAGACCTTCTGCGTTCGGAGAACGCTTGCGCCGCCGCGGCAACCGCCTTGGCCGACGATATCCTGGGTGCCGCAAGCTCTGGCGCCGGCTCGGTTGCAGGCCGTGCGGCGATCGCGATCTTGGACAGCCGGCGAACGATGTTGTCGCCTTCCGAAAGTTGCTTCTTCAGCTGCAGCGACAACTGGCCCGCAGCGGTGAGCTGGTTGCCGAGATTCTCATTGACGTCGCGAACGGTATGCTTGAGGCCGCCGATGGCGCGCTCGGCGATTTCGGTCGCGGTGATCAGCTCGGCGATCGTGGCTTTGAGCGAATGCTCATCCGCCTTCAGTCGCTTCAACCGGGTGTTCAGCAACATGCAATAGCCGATCGTGAGCATCAGCAATATCGCCACCAGGCTCTCGATCGCAATTCCAAATGAATGATTCATTGGGCCTCCATCAACTTGGTTTGCTCATCGGCCTTCTCGAACATCGCAAACGTGGTATTCGGTTTGCGCAATTGCTTGGTAACGCGAATGGCGACGCGATCGCCGACCCGCCCCATCCGCCCTTCGGTCAACGTCACGCTGCCGCAGCGCACCGCGACCAGCGCGTCGGCGCGCATCTCGAGCGGCAGGGTGTCGCCGACCTTGAGCCGCATGAGCTGCTTAAGCGGGATGTCGGCTTCGTAGAGCACGGCATCGACCGAAATCTCGGCTTGCGCGACTTCGGTTGCGAAATGCCCTTCCCAGATAGGATCGCGGCCGAATTTCTCGCCCATGAACATCTGCAGCAGCACGCCGCGGATCGGTTCGATGGTCGCGTAGGGCAGCAGCAGCTCGATATTGCCGCCGCGATCTTCCATGTCGATGCGCAGCCGAACCAGGATGGCGGCGTTGGCGGGCCGGCTGATGGCGGCAAAGCGCGGATTGGTTTCCAGCCGGTCGATGCTGAAGGTCACCTGCGACAGCGGCCGGAACGCCTGCTCGGCATCGGCCAGCACCACTTCGACCAGCCGCTTCACCAGGTTGGTTTCGATCGTGGTGTAGGGACGGCCTTCGATCCGCAGCGAGGTCTGGCCGCGGCGTCCGCCCAGCAGCACATCGATCATCGAATAGATCAGGCTTGAATCGACGGTCGCAAGACCGAAATTTTCCCACTCCTCGGCCTTGAACACGCTGAGCACCGCCGGCAGCGGAATCGAGTTCATGTAGTCGCCGAACCGCACCGAGGTGATGCGATCGAGCGAGACTTCGACGTTGTCGGAGGTGAAGTTGCGCAACGACGTCGTCATCAGCCGCACCAGGCGGTCGAAGACGATTTCGAGCATCGGCAGGCGCTCGTAGGACACCATCGCCGAATCGATGATCGCGCGGATGCCGGAATGATCGTCGAGATTGACTTCGCCGACGGAGAAACCGAGCAGGTTGTCGATTTCCTCCTGCGACAGCACGCGTTCGCCGCCGTTCTTGCCGGTGCCGAAATCGCGGCTGCCGTCTTCGACCATAGCCGCCCATTGCAGCGCCATGGTGCCGGAGAGTTCATTGGCCGCAGCCGCTTCCGCAGCCTCCGCCGGGTCCTCGGAATCAAGCGAGGCTTCCCATTGGGCTGCGATGGCATCCTGGTCGACTGGATCGTTGCCCGCCATGGTTATTGGATCCGTCTCGTCATTGAACGACGATTTCCTTGAACAGCACGGCGCTGACCTGGTTGGGCGACACCGCCATGTTGACGCGCCGCGTCAGCTCTTCCTTCAGCCGGAACAGGCCGGCCGAACCGTTGAGGTCGGCGATCCGCAACTCGCGCAGGTAGGTCTGGAAAATATCGATCACGCGCGGCAGGCTCGGCTTGATCGCCTCGACCAGCTTCTCTTCCTTGACCTCAAGCACGAGCCTGACCTTGAGGTATTGCACGCGCTCGCCGGGCAGACCGACCAGATTGACCATCATTTCCGGCACGTCGACGAAGGACGGCGGTTTCGCCACCGGCGCTTCGGCGTGAGCTTCTTCGCCATGGCCGTTGAAGAAAAAGAACCAGCCCGCGCCTCCGCCGGCAGCGATGACGAGGAAGCCGATAGCGGCGATGATGATCGGCTTCAGCTTGCTCCTGGAAGCCGGAGCTTCCGCGCCTTCCGCCGCGCCGCCTTCAGCCTGTTCGTTGTCCGCCATAGCCCGCCTGCCGAATAAGGGAGTGAACCCGATGCCGCGAGGCAAGCCATGACGCGATACAAATGCCCCCAGCGCACACGCGCTCTCATGCGGACGCTAAGGTAATAATGGTTAATGGAACCTTTCTTTTACCGCCCAGCTAGGAAAAACTTGCCGGGCAAACATGGTCAACAAGACCTTTCTGCCGCCCGGCGTGGCCTATCCCAAACATCTAAGTCATTCAAAAATCTTGATTATCCGACTTGGCACGGCATTCGCTGTGATGTCGGTGAACCGCGGGCTTGGGAGAGCCTTGGCGGTTCGCCTGATCCGCCGCCGAGCCTGGGAGGGCTCCACGCGGATCGCTCAGGGGAGAACCACCGATGGAGAATACGCTTCTCATCGGACTTTCGCGGCAAGTGGTGCTGGAGCGGCAGATGGATGTCGTCGCCAACAACATCGCGAACGTCAACACCAACGGTTTCAAGGCCGATCGCTCGCTGTTTGAGGAACATCTGATATCGGGCGCGCACGAAGACAATTTCGTCGGACGCGACCGCCGTCTCAGCTTCGTCAACGACCGCGCCACCTTCCACGATTTCTCGCAAGGTTCGGCCGAGCAGACCAGAAACCCGCTCGACGTCGCGATCGATGGGCGCGGCTTCCTCGTGGTGCAGACGCCTGCGGGCGAACGCTACACCCGTGACGGCGGATTGCAGATCAACAACCAGGGCCAGCTCGTGAACCTATCGGGCTACCCGGTGCTCGGCAACAGCGGCCCGATCGTGTTCCAGCCGACCGACAAGGAGATCAGCATCGCTCCCGACGGCAACGTCACCGTTCTCGAAGGCACCAACCGGATCGACTCGGTGCGCGGCAAGCTCCGGGTCGTCAGCTTCGCGGATGCCCAGAAGCTGCTGAAGGAAGGCTCCAACCTTTATGCAGCCGGCGAAGGCGGCGGTGGCGCGTTGCCCGACCCCACCTCGCGCGTGCGGCAGGGCTTCATCGAAAAATCCAACGTCAATTCGGTCACGGAAATGACCCGCATGATCGAGGTGACGCGCACCTATACGCAGATCTCGGCGCTGCTGCAGCAGCAGAGCGATATGCGCCGTTCGGCCATCGAAAAACTCGCCGACGTTCCGGCATAAGGAATTAGATCATGCGCGCACTCTACACCGCATCGACCGGAATGGCGGCACAGGAACTCAACGTTCAGGTGATCTCCAACAACATCGCCAACATGCGCACCACCGGCTACAAGAAGCAGCGCGCGGCATTCCAGGACCTGATCTACGACCACGTGCGCCGGGTCGGCGCGCAGGCGTCGGACCAGGGCACGATCCTCCCGGTCGGTGTCGACATCGGCGGCGGCGTCAAGACCGTCGGTACGCCGCGGCTGATGGGCCAGGGCACGCTTTTGCCGACCGGCAACGAGCTCGACGTTGCGGTCCGCGGCGAAGGTTTCTTCAAGATCCAGATGCCCGACGGCACCTACACCTACACCCGCGACGGCTCGTTCCAGATGGACGCGCAGGGCCGTGTCGTGACCTCGCAGGGCAATCCGGTGCAGCCGACCATCACCATACCGCAGAACTCCTCGGGCCTTGCCATCAACGCGCAGGGCCAGGTGTCGGTGATGCTGCCGGGATCGACCACGCCGAGCATCATCGGGCAGATCGGGTTGACGCGCTTCATCAACAAGGCCGGCCTCAACCCGATCGGCGACAATCTGTTCACGGACACGCCGGCATCGGGCCCGCCGCAGGACGGCATCGCCAACACCGACGGCTATGGCGACATGCAGCAGTCCAACCTGGAACAGGCCAATGTCGAAGTGGTCTCCGAAATTTCCGACCTGATCGCCGCACAGCGCGCCTACGAGATGAACGCCAAGGTCATCAGCGCCGCCGACCAGATGCTGCAATCCACGTCCAACATGTTCCGCTGAGGAAGCCAGAGATGAACGCCCGCTCCCTCCTCCTTGCTGCCGCGCTGATCGCCATGAGCGCAACGGCGGCTTTCGCCCAGAGCCGCGACGACGTGATGGCACCGCCCGTGCTGCGCGCCAGCGTCACCGTCACCGGCGACCTGGTGCGGATCGGCGACGTCATCGACAACGCCGGCGACGCGGCGCAGATCCCGATCTACCGCGCGCCGGATCTTGGCACCACCGGCTCGCTGCCGGTGGCGCAGGTGCTGTCGGTGCTGCGCGCGCATCACGTGATCGGCGTCGATGCCAGGGACATCAGGGAGATTTCGGTCACTCGCCTGGCGCGCATGCTCGATGGCAGAGAGATCGAGCTTGCGGTTGCGCGCGCGCTGGAGCGCCGGCACGGCCTCGGAGAAGCCGCCAATCTCAGCCTGACCTTCGACCGCGACGTGCAGGATCTCCGCCTGGAGGCCTCCAACACCGGCGCGATACAGCCCTCTGCCATGCGCTACGAGCCGCGCAACAACCGCTTCGACGTCACGCTGGAAATATCCAACGAAACTGGTTCGGCGCCGACCAGGCTGCGCTTCACCGGTACCGCGATCGAGACGATCGAAGCTGCGGTGCTGGCGCGCGGCATCGAGCGCAACGAGGTGATCAAGTCTTCCGACGTGGTGATCGAGCGGCGCCCGAAGGCCGAAGTCGGCAGCGACGTCGCCGCGCGCGATCGCGTGGTCGGCATGCAGGCGCGCAAGCAGCTCCGCGCCGGCCAGGCGCTGCGAACCGCAGATCTCACCAAGCCCGACCTGGTGCAGCGCGACCAGAGCGTCACCCTGATCTATGAGGCTGCCGGGCTCTATCTCACCGCCCGCGGCAAGGCCACCGAGGGCGGCGCCGAGGGTGACGTCGTCAGCGTGCTCAATCTGCAATCGAAACGAACCATCAGCGGCGTCGTGACCGGCCGTGGCCAGGTCACGATTTCGGGCCCGCCGGCCCGCGTTCCCGCTGCGCCCGATGCAGTCTCTTCGCTCGGCGGCAATGAAACCGCAGCATCCGTCTCCGTCGCCAACGTCAGTTCGCAAGCCGCTCCAAAAACCGAGTAATGTACATGTCAGTCCCTCGTATCAACCGCATCATCCTGACCAGCGCATTGCTGGCGACAACGGCCATCGCAAGCGGTTGTTCGTCGATCGATCGGCTCTCGCAGATCGGCGAACAGCCGAAACTGAACGCGATCGAAAACCCGACGTCGCAGCCCGGCTACAAGCCGGTGCAGATGCCGATGCCGAAACCGGAGACCGCTTCCTACAACGCCAATTCCCTGTGGCGCAACGGCAGCCGGGCCTTCTTCAAGGACCAGCGCGCGGCACGCATCGGCGACCTGCTTACCGTTACCGTGAATTTCACCGACAAGGCCAACATCGCCAACGAGACCCAGCGCAGCCGTACCAGCAAGGAAGATTCGGGCATCACCAACTTCATCGGCGCGCAAACAATCACGCAAGCGAACAAGATCCTGCCCGGCCGTATCCTGACCACCGATTCGGTCTCGTCGGCCGACGGCAAGGGCTCGGTCACCCGGCAGGAGGCGCTGCAGACCAGCGTCGCCGCCGTGGTCACGCAGGTGTTGCCCAACGGCAATCTCGTGGTCGAGGGCAAGCAGGAGATCCGCGTCAACTTCGAAATCCGCGAACTGATCGTCGCCGGCATCGTCCGCCCCGAGGACATCCAGAGCGACAACACGATCGATAGCAGCAAGATCGCGCAGGCCCGCATCGCCTATGGCGGCCGCGGCCAGATCACCGACGTGCAGCAACCGCGCTACGGCCAGCAGGTGATGGACGTGCTGCTGCCGTTCTAACAATCTTTTAGCGAGCTCCCACACCTCATTGCGAACCTAGGCGCGATGAAGTGTTCCAACGCGGCCTCCGTCAGCTCCCCTGGCGGAGGCCGCGGTTGGTTTTGGCAGGCTCGCAAATCCAGGGCGAACGGAGCCCTGGTTCCGGCAGACAGGATTGGACCATTGCAAAAATGCAGCAGGCGGAACGTTAGCGCGAGCTGCAAGTTTTCATGGCATCAACGGAGGAAATACTTATGAAATTGGCTTTGATCGGCGCGCTGGTTGCAACCGCTGCCTTCACCGCGTCGGCTTCCGCGGCACCCCGCGTGGTCACAAACCCCGGCTACTCCGCCCAGTTCTATCCGAATGCGAACTGTCAGAACTACGGCCCGGGCAATCCCTACTCGGGCGGCTACCGGGCGGGTCGCGGACACTGGGAAAACGGCTACGCACGCATGGGCCGCCATCATGGCTGGCGGCACCGGCACCGCCATATGCACCGACACTGAGCCGGCTCCTCGTCGAAAGGCCCCGGACGCCGGGCGTTTCTTTTACGGACAATCCGTAGCACTACCGCAGGCCGCCAGGCACGATGAAGCATTCCAACGCGGCCTCTGTCACCCCCTGTGGTTCTGATGGCTACGACGCGGCTAACGGGTTGCGCGAACGCTCGCTCCAGTAGGGATCGCGCAGCTTGCGTTTGAAAATCTTGCCGCTGGCTTCGCGCGGCAGTGTTTCGTGGAACTGGATATCCCTGGGCACCTTGAAGTTGGCGAGCCGCTGGCGCAGATAGGCCTGCACGTCCGTCGGCGACAACACGATGCCCGGCTCCGGCTCGATACACGCGCACAGCCGCTCGCCGAATTCATCGTCGGGAATGCCGAACACGGCGCAGTCGCGCACGCCGTCCATTCCGATCAGGGTGTTCTCGATTTCGGCAGGATAAATGTTGACGCCGCCCGAGATCACCATGTCGCGCTTGCGGTCGCAGAGGAACAGGTAGCCGTCCTCGTCGAGATAGCCGATGTCGCCGACGCTGACCAGCCCGTCGCGACCGGCCTCGAGGCGCGCTTCGGCCTTGCCGTGATAGTCGAAATCCGACATCGCCGTCTGCCGCATGAAGATCTCGCCCGGCTGATTGACGCCGAGCGGTTCGCCCGACGGCCCGAATATCTTGACGATGCCGCCCTCGATCGCGCGGCCGACGGTGCCGGGCTTCGCCAGCGCCTCCTGCGCGGAATGCCATATCGGAATGCCGGTTTCGGTGGCGCCGAAATATTCGTTGATCACCGGCCCCCACCAGGCGATCATGGCCTGCTTGACGTGCACCGGGCATGGCGCCGCGCCATGCACCACGAAACGCAGCGACGACAGGTCGTAGCGCGCCTTCACTTCATCAGGCAGCCGCAGCAGCCGCACAAACATCGTCGGCACCATGTGCATATGGGTGACGCGGTGACGCTCGACGAGTTGCAGCAAATCCTCAGGATCGAAACGCGGTTCGAGCACGATCCTGCAGCGCAGCCGGAAGGCCAGCATACCGTAGCTGTTCGGCGCCGAGTGATACATCGGCCCGTTCATGAGAACGACCTGGTCCTCATCCGCCTTCACGCCGTAAGCAATGGTGCTGACGCGCTCGAGCGCCGCCGCCTGTTCCGGGCGAAGCGACTGCCGGCGGACACCTTTCGGCTGCCCCGTCGTGCCCGATGTATAAAACATCGGCGACGCCCGGCGGGACTGATCCTGCAACGGTGCATGGCTGTCGCGCCAATTATCCCAGTCTGTCATGCCCTCAGGCACGCGCGCGAGACCGGCCGCAACGCCGAAGGCGGCGGCGATCTCCGGCGGAGTCGCCACGACCAGAACATGGCTATGTTTCGGCAAGCCATCGGCGATCTGCGGCAGCAGGTCGGCGTGGCAGACCAGAATGTTCGCGCCACTGTCGGCGAGGATATAGGCCACCTCCTCCGCCTTCAGATGCCAGTTGACCGGCACCACCGGCGAGCCAAGCGCTCCCGCTGCGGCCGCGACCTCGAAGAGCGCAAAATCGTTGCGCAGCATCATGCCGACCGGCGTGCCGTCCCGCAGACCGAGCGCTTTCAGCCCTGTTGCCGCGCGCGCGATGCGCTCCGCGATGGCCGCATATGTGATCTCGCGTTCGCCGCTGATGATCGATGTCATAGGGGATCTCCGGTTAACGGTCGTCGAGCACCTCACCAAAGCTAATCCAGCTCTTGCCGTCGAAACGGCGCAGGACGAGCTGCTGGAACGGCAGATAGTCGTCGGGTCCAGTCGATACCGTCATGCCCGGCAACAGCAAGGGCAACGAGACTTCGCGAAGCGACGCCGCCTGCCGCATGATGTTGTCGCGGCTGAAGTCGTCCTTGCAGGCCTTCAGGACACTTACCAGCAGGCTCGCATAGTGATAGCCGGCTGAATAGTTCGAATTGCCCAGATCGGCCGCCGGCATGTATTGCTTCATGAACGCAAAGAACTCTTTCACAGCGCTATCGTTGGCCCATTGCACGTCGTTGACGTCTTTCTGGTTGCTTGACGAGATCAGGCCCACGGCATTCTCCAGTCCGGCTGGCGCCAGAAAAGAGATCGAGGAGGATGATGTCGGCACGAAGGTCAGATCGGGCTTCCAGTTGAGTTCAGCCAATCCTTTGATCGCTTGTGAGGTAAATTTTCCGAGAGTGACGCTGAACAGCACGTTCGCGCCTGAAGCCTTCAACGTCGCGAGTTGCGAGTTGATCGTCGGCGCGGCGGTTTCATAGCTCACCTCCGACACGATCATGGTCGCCGCCTTGCTGCCGAGCGCGCGCTTGAAGCCCGCCACGTAGTCGCGACCGAAGTCGTCGTTCTGCGCCAGGATCGCGATTTTGGCGTCCGGCTTCGCTTGCAGGACGTATTTGGCGTAGATGACGCCTTCGGATTCGTAGGCAGCCATGCCCGGCATGGTCCATGGAAAATTCCTGGGATCGGCCCATTTGGTTGCGCCGCTCAGCACAAACAGTTGCGGAGTTTTCTTGCCGTTCAGATAGCGATGCACGGCGTTGTTGGTGGCGGTTCCGAGCGAACCGAACATCAACATCACCTCGTCCTGTTCGACCAGCTTCCGCGTCTGTTCTACCGTCTTCGGCGGCGAGTAGGCGTCGTCCAGGCTGATGAATTTCATCTTGCGGCCATTGATGCCGCCCTCGGCATTGAGCTTAGCGAAATAGGCCGCCTGCGCCTGGCCGATGGCACCGAAGCCGGACAACGGACCGCTATAAGGCAGCGTCTGTCCGATACGGATTTCATCGACGGCAACAGTCTGCGCCTGTGCCAAGGTCGCGTTGCCGACAGCGAACAGCACGGCCAATGCGTATCGAAATGCTCTCATGGTCCATCTCCCCCATTTTTATTTATGATCGACTTTGTCGTCGGATTCGCGGCGCGGCTAGGCGCTGATCCGTCTCGTGAAATCGCCGGTGGCGTCGGCGAATTCGGCCTTCAACCGCTCCACCAGTTCGGCGACAGGCGGCGCGTCGGTGATCTGGCCGATGCCCTGGCCCGATCCCCAGATATCGCGCCACGCCTTGACTTTCATGTTGCCGCCGGACCCGAAATTCATCTTCGATTTGTCCGCGACCGGCAGGTCGTTTGGGTCGAGCCCTGCTGCGGCGATCGACGGACCGAGATAATTGCCGTGAACACCCGTAAACAAATTGGTGTACACGGTGTCATGCGCCGCATAGTCGATCAGCGCCTTCTTGTAGGCCGGGTCGGCGTTAGCCTCCTCGGTGGCGATGAAGCGCGTGCCCATATAGGCAAGGTCGGCGCCGAGCGCGAGCGCCGAGGCAATGCCCCAGCCATCCGAGATCGCTCCTGACAGCAGGATCGTGCCCTTGAACCATTGCTTCACCTCGCGCACCAGCGCGAACGGCGAAAGCGTGCCGGCGTGGCCCCCCGCGCCGGCACACACCAGGATCAGGCCGTCAACGTCCTGCTCGGCGGCCTTGCGGGCATGCTTCACATTGATGACATCGTGGAACACGACGCCGCCGTAGGAATGCGCAGCCTCGACGATTTCGGACGGAGGACGAAGCGAGGTGATGATGATGGGCACCTTGTGCTTTACGCACGTCTCCATGTCCTTCATCAGCCGGTCGTTGGAGGCGTGACAGATCTGGTTGACGGCATAGGGAGCGACTTTCTTCTCCGGATGCAGCGCCTTGAAGGCACCGAGTTCATCTTCGATGCGCGTCAGCCACTCCCCGAGCTTTTCCACCGGACGCGCATTCAGCGCCGGGAATGAGCCGACGATGCCGGCCTTGCATTGGGCGACGACGAGTTCCGGCCCCGACACGATGAACAGCGGCGAGCCGACCACGGGCAGTTCCAGTCCGGATTTGAGTACTGTCGGAAGCGACATCCTGGTTCACCTCGTTGCGGGGAGCCGACACAGTAACGCTTGACGAAAGCGGATGGTTGTTCAGAATTGAACGTCGCCCTTGCGAGTATTGAACAATGGACTGGGAATTATGCCAGACCTTTGTCGCCGTAGCCGACGCCGGCAGCTATCTTGGTGCGGCGCGGCGGCTGCACACCAGCCATCCCACGGTCGGCCGCAAGATCGCTTCCCTCGAGGCCCAATTAGGCACCGCTCTGTTTGCCCGGTCGAATGACGGATTGGTGCTGACCGCCCACGGTCAGCGCTTTCACGAACATGCCCGCGCGATGGCCGCTGCCGCATTGCGCGCCGAGGCCTCGGTGGCAACCGGTCCGAAGGCCCGCGGCAGCGTCAAGCTATCGATCGGCCCGACGTTGGCCGCGCTTTGGCTGATGCCGCGGATGCGCACGTTTCTGCAAGACCATCCCAATATCGAACTCGAACTGATTACCCACCCCTTTCCAGTCAGCGTGCGGAAGCGTGAGGCCGACATCGTGCTGCAGCTTTTCGACCCCGGGGACGAAAATCTGATCGGCCGCAAGGTCGCCAGACTGGGAACGGGCTTCTTTGCTTCACGCGATTATGCCGCGCGTCATCCGTTGCCAGAACGGCGGGAAGAATGGAAGAACCACAGGATCATAAGTTTTGCCGACGAGTCCGCGAACGCCAACCTCGGACGCTGGAGCGATCGCGTGGCGCGCCTTGCAACGGTGGCAATACGATGTTCGTCACAAGCCGACATGCTGGCGGCGGCCAGGGCTGGCCTCGGCATTTGCGTGCTGTCGTGTTTTGTCGGCGACGCCCATGCGGATCTCGTCCGCGTGGCGCCAAACAAGATCGCCGGACTGTCGGATATGTGGCTGCTGGCCCATCCGGATCTTGTCGATTCCCCCGCCGTTCGCGCTGTGACGGATTTCGTCGCGGCGAGCGCGCGCAAGGATCGCGACATGCTTCGTGGAAGCTGAATGACGTCTCGTTGCGAACCTAAACTCACCGAAGTCAAAGCCCGTCGAGCATCGCTCGCGCGTCGCGCATATCCGCAATCTCGAACCCTTCGGAGAATTTTTCATACACCGGCGCGAGCACCCCTCGCGCCTCGTCGCGCCGGTCCTGGCTGAGCCGCAGCCGCGCCAGGCTCGACGCGCTACGCAGCTCCCAGAACAGTGCGCCTTGCCGACGTGCCACCTCGAGCGCTTCGCCAAAACACTGCTCGGCCGCTGCAATGGATCGACGTTCGGATTCGGCGAGCAGCAATACGCCCTTGATGCGCATCAGTTCGGCCTCGTACCAGCGCTCGTCCCTGGCGGCGCAGCGCGCCAGCGCCTGGTCGACGGTCGCGAGGCCCTGCGCGATCTCGCCGGCTTCGCCAAGGCATGCCGCGAATTCGCCGAGCGGCAGCAGGAAGCGCGGCAGGAACCTCGCCTCTCCGGCGCGTTCGAGTTCGCTGCGCAGCACCGCCAATCCGCCGGCGATGTCGCCGCGCCTGGCCATCACGATGCCCTTGAAGCAGCGCGCCCACAGATTCCAGAGCCGGATCGGGTTTCGCTCGGTATGGTCGAGCAGCGCGGCGCAATAGCGCTCGGCCGCGTCGAGATCGCCGGCCAGCAGCGAGATCGGGCACGCCCCCTGCCCGAGCACGCTGCAGAACGTCAAGGCATGCCCGCTGGTGCGCCCTTCCTCGATATTGCGCTCGACCGTGTGCAACGCCTGATCGGCAAACCCTTGCAGCCAGAGGATACGGGCCAGGAAATAGTGCGTGGATACCCGCAGGTCGAACCGGAAGCGGACGATGCGGGGTTTCGACGTCAGGTCCGCCAGATGCGCGATCACGCGCTCGATGTGATGGCGCGCACTGTTCTGGTCGCCGAGGAAATGCAGCGAGGTGGCGAGCAGGCGATCGGCCATCACGAAGTCGGTCGCGTCGGTGGCGTTCCCGGCTGCGTCGGCGAAGCGATGGGCAAATTCGAGCGCCTTGCGAAATTCGCCGTTGTTGAATTGATCGATGCACAGGCCCCACAGCGCGCGCAGCTGGTATTCCCGGTCATCGAGCCGCTCGGCGAACTCCAGCGTGGTCGCCCAGGCCGGGCCGGCTTCCCGGGCGCGGCCGACGCCGTACATCAACGACCAGCCGAGCGCCGCCGAAAGCTGCATGCGCAGGCGAGCGGCTGGGGCCGGCTCATCCTCGAGCCGCGCCAGCGCCAGTTCGACACGCTCGCGGCATTCGCTCAACAACGACAACTGGACCCACAACGGCACTGCCGTGGCGGTCAAGGCCACGCCGGTCTGCGGATCGCCGTCCGGCCCGAACGCCCAATCGAGGCTGGCGCGGACATTGTCGATGTGGCGGCCGTAGATCGAAAGCCACTCGGCCTGCGGCACGGTTTCGCTCTCGGCCTCGGCCTGCGCGAGAAAATCTCGATAATATTCGGCATGGCGCCGCGCGGCTCCGCGATACTCGCCGCTGCCGCGCAGCTTCTCCTGCGCATAGGCGCGGGTGGTATCCAGCAGCCGGTACGGCGTGTTCTCGCCGCGAAGATCGGCGACGACCAGGGACTTGGCGACGAGGTTGGCGAGCTGTTCGGTGACCGACGCCGCGGCAATCTCGCCGATCACGGCGATCGCCGCATCGAGCAGGAAATCGCCGGCGAACACGGCGAGGTGCCGCAACACCTGCGCCTCCGTCGCCGGCAACAGGTCGTAGCTCCAGTCGAGCGTGGCGCGGAGCGTCTGGTGCCGCGGCAGCGCGGTGCGCCGGCCGGTGGTCAGGAATTTGAACCGGTCGTCCAGCAGGGCTGCGATCTCGGACGGCGTCAGCATGGCGGCGCGCGCCGCGGCGAATTCGATCGCCAGCGGGATGCCGTCCAGCCGCCGGCAGATCGCGGCGATCGCGCTGAAGTTCTCGTCGTCCTGCCTGAAGCTGGAGCCCAACGCGCGGGCTCTGGCGATGAACAGTTCTACCGCCGCATGGCCATGACCATTGCTCGCTTCACCCCCGGTTTCCGGCGGCACGTTCAGCGGGGGCACGCGATAGACTTGCTCGCCATCGATGCGAAGCACTTCGCGGCTGGTTGCGAGGATGGTCGTGGCCGGACAACGGCTCACGATGGTTTCCGTGAGCGCCGCCACGGCGTCGACAACGTGCTCGCAATTGTCGAGAACGAGCAGCAACTCCCTGGTCCCGATCGCACGCGCGACCGACTCGGCGGAAATCTCCTCGCCCTCCACCTTGAGACCGAGCGCGCCGGCCAGCGCCGAGGGCACCAACTCCGGATTGGAAAGCGAGGCCAGTTCGACCAGCAGCCTGTCGCCGCCATAGTCCGCGGCCAGCGACCTGGCGACCTCGACCGCCAGCGCCGTCTTGCCGATCCCGCCGGGCCCCGTGAGCGTGACCACGCGATAGGCCGACAGCAGCTCCCGCACATAGGAGACGGTCGAGGCGCGGCCGACCAGGTCGAACGTTGCTGCGGGAACGTTGGTCGCGAAGGGCTCGACGCGCGGGCGCATCGGCTCGAGCGCTGCCGGCCCAGCGGGGGCGCCGCCGTCACGAACCTCCCAGGATCCGAGCAGGCGATAACCGCGCCCGACGGTGGTCGACAGCATGTCGCGGTCGGGGCCGAATGCCTTGCGGATCGCGGCGATATGCACGCGAAGCGCGCCCTCCTCGACGAAGGTGCGTGGCCACACGCGCTCCGTCAGATCGTTCTTGCTGACGAGTTCGCCGGCCGACTGCACCAGTTCGGCGACGACCTCGAAGGCGCGGCCGCCAAGCGGCACCGGCGTGCCCCGCGAGCGCAACTCGCGCCGGGCCAGATCGATCTCCCATCCGCCGGAGGCATACACAGGTCGCTGGCCTTGTTCAGGCACCATCGCGACCTACTCTCGCAACATCATTCGAAGCATTTTGCGATTCTTCTTATTACAATTTTCGATTGGCAATGCAGGAGTCCGGCGCCACCGAGCACGAGGTGATACTCTCGCGCATCCGCTGGCGGGATTATGATGGGAGGCATATTGCGGTGCAAGGTACGAGGCGCGGTATTATATCGCATGGCACCGGCAATCGCTACGATCGCAAAATCTCACAAACCCGCTCTGCGGCGGCTGCCGCCGATAAAACTGCGAACGAAAATTAATTCAATATCGCCGGCATCGCGCCTGAAGCCCTTGCCGTTTCGATGGAATCGAAACGAAAACGCTCCAGCGTCATCGACGCGGCATCGCGCGGTGGCGGACAATAGAGGCCGCCGACCGGGGCGACCTCCTCATTCTAGTGATCAGGCTTCTCGAACGTGACGACGCCGGTCTTGGGATCAGCGTGAAAGTCCATCTTCTGGCCGTTCTTGATGCCTTCGCCTTCCCATCGGCCGTCATCGGCTTCGAGCTGGGTGACCTGCGTATAGCCGGACTTGAGAACCTTCTCGATCACCTGCTGGGCTGGCATCCAGTCCGGTCCCGGCTGGTCGGCTCTCGCGAAATTTATCGAGCCCGCCGACAGGGCCATGGCAAAAACAGCAGACGCAAATCTGATCATGGCGGCACTCCTCAAGCGCGATGATCAACTTCGCGGCGAGGCAAAGGTTTCCGAACCGGATTGCCGTCATAAGTGATGGAACCAAACGCTCATGATCGGAATAATGAAGGGTCCTCTGGACCCCCAAATCCTGGGATCGGCGTCATCCTGTGGAGTGATTTTCATGAAAACGACATCATGCGTCATCGCGGCTGCGGCCGTGTTCGCTGCAACCACCGCATCGGCACAGACGGTCAATCTGACCGGCGCGTATCGATGCATCGAAGGGTGCCGGGCGGCTCCGGCCGGCAGCCTCGCCTTCGTCACGCAGAATGGACCCAATCTCAATCTCGTCAACGAAGCTGGTCAGCCTTCCCGCGGCTGGCCCGATGCGACTGCGCCGCTGAGCCGGATCTGGGCCGATGACTGGAACATGAGCGCGGTCTATTCGCCTGACGGCATGATCATCCAGTTCGACAACGGAACGATCTGGCAGCGCGACATGGGACCACCCCCGCCCCCGCCTCGCGTTCGCGCGCGGAAGCAAGCATCGCTGAGGTGATGCGCGGGTGACGGGCTGTGGTGGCGGCAGATTCACCGGACTACGTTACGGTGACGGTGCGCAAATCGTTCAATTGAGTGCACTGTCCCCGTCGATCCGGCTCGATCCAGGTCGTCGCCGCAGCCAATAGTATAGAGCGCTGCACCGTTGCGTGAGTCTAACGGAAGCGTAAGCTGGATGAGCGAGGCAACATCCGGAGTTCTCAAGCTTTCGCGAAGCCGAAGCTGAACGGAATTTCCAGGGAGCCTGCAGCCGGCCCATTGTGCCCAGCGATGTTAGACCGGCATCAAGAAGCAACGGAACTATTCAGACGTCGCGGCCTTGTGTCCTGAGAACTTTTCCCGTGACACGATGGCCGTTCGGTTTTGCCGCACGGCCTTCTGTTTGGAGGCCGGAAATGCGCGATCAAACGATACGTTACGCTCTCGCGATATTCGCGATCGGGGCCTCGGTCGGCTCGAGTTCGGCTCAAGTGGCGAATCCCGAGCTGGAAGTGTGCCGGTCGACGGGATTGATGGCTTTGCGAGAACGCAATCCGTCCGTCAAAGACGTGTCATTCGATGTTGACGGCATGACGGTTGCAAAGGCCAACACGAAAGTCGAGGACACGCCCATCAAGACTATCGTTATCGGCGACGCCTACCTTGAAAAGGGCAAGCAGGACACCCGCAGAACATTCCTCTGCCTCATCGGTGAAAAAGGCAAAGTGCTGCTGACATTCTTCACCGACAAGTAGGTCCATCGTGTACGCCACGGCCTACCGGCCGGATAGTCCGTACCGGGCCGGGACGGCGCCTTCAGCGGCGCCGAGCGACAACGACGCCCAACAGGAACGCGATCAGAAGAGAACCAAGCGGCGCCTCGCGAGCAATATTGCTCAAGATGCTTAGTGGCATCCCCGGCTTCCGGGCCTTTTCGATGGCGTGTCCGACTCGGTTGGCCGCGCCTTTCACCGCCTCGGAAACTTCCGCGATTGTGGACTTCGGCTCCGGCACGGGATCCAGGCCTTCGTAAACGAACGGTGGCTGCGGATTGTCATCGCTCATGGCTGCCATCTCCGGATTGCTCGCAGCCAATCGATCAGACGAGGATTCGTTCCGATCGGAGATATCGCCTCGAAGGCCTTCGACCCGGGGCCTCAAGGATCAAGCATGCCGAAGAGGGCGAAGGCATTTTTTGTTTCGAAATACTTCTGACATCGTCTTCGCAACACAAGGCAACATGCCGGCGAGGCAATAAAAGGTCGTGTTAACGCGCGGGTTTGCGAAACCCTCGACCAAAGATTAGGCAGCACGCGCTAGGCCATGATCAGAAATATTCGGAAATGGCCGGCCTCTGTTTCGTCGCTCTGAATAGCCAAATCGCAAGCTGAGATTCGACTGCCGCAGATAGAGTCCGCGCGCACCTTGTGACGGAGCATTCAATGGATTCGGAAAGCAGTTTTTCTGCTCTCGAAGTTATGTGTCGCGAGCGTGCGCGACTTGCCGATAAAGAATCGAACTATTGGTTGGCCAAGGCCGAAGAGTGGGCGCGGCTTAGACTATCTTGCCAAGAGCGAGGAGCACCACGCGCTAGCTCCGGTCCGCATTCTTCGCCTACCAAAGCGCCGAGTTCACAGTGGCCCGCTTTGATCCCCACTTGGCGGGCTTTGTTGAACCTTGGCACCACTGTCTTTGCAAAAAGTAATGAGCCTGAAGACTCAGGAGCCCGGTGACTGACCCGCTGCGCGCTTCTTCGGAGGCAGTATGCCGCTTTTGGTCGAAGAGACTTCTTCCGTTCATGACCCAGAGTTATGGTGGTGCACTAAACTTGCGGACAAGAATGTGCGACCGGTCAATTTGCTACACCGCGATACATACCGCCGCCCTGCGCGCTCGGCTTAATTTGCTGAGCCGGATCAAGCTGATGCTATCGGTCCAGTCCTGCCTGAACGCTGACCCAAATCACCCTCATAACTCTCGCATCCCGTCCCGAAAGACGCCATTTGTTTGCACGATTGCACACGAGACCGCTGGGTGCAGCGTGCACCCGGCATTCCCTGCGCCCTCTAATTTTCGAGGGTTATGATTGCTGCAAAACTCGGGCAGATCGTGTCGCGGGAATGCGAAATTGCGCGCCATATCCTCCGCTGTCATCGCGCGCGAAGGCGGGCGACCCAGTACTCCGAGACGCCAGTGATCGAGTCGAGAAGCCGCGGCGTACTGGATGCCCCGCAGGAGCCTGTCATCGGGCTCGCCAAAGGCGAGACCCGGTGGCGGGGCATGACGATCGATTGGCTCGGTGCAAACGCGCCTACCGGAACCGTCAGGCACGCAAACGGTGGGCACGGCGCAAGTGCGACTCAACCCACCGAACGAAACCTACCGATGTTCGCATTGCTGCTTGGGACCACTCGCCACCTGCTTCGGCTGCGCAACTTGCGGCGCGGCCGACAGCGTCGGTTCGCCGTTGCGCAAGAACTCCGCCATCGCGGCTTCGGACGCCCAATTGACGTAGGTGATCGCAGCCGCGGCCAGTGCGAGCAGCACAACCGCTTGCACGGCGACGATCTTGATACAGCGGAACCTGCGGTTCCGGACTTCCAGTCGGGTCTTGTCATCGATGCCTATTAGCTCAACCGGGGTGTCCGTCAAACCGGCGGCAGCTCGCTGTGCCCCGGCTAAGAGTCCTAAGACGCTGTAACGTCCTTGCGCTTACGGCGTGCAAGCACGTCGCTTCTGATTCACTCATCAATCTCAAGACGCTCGGGGCACCAATTTGAATCAGATCCCAAAGGTCTTTGATCCCTGCCTTGTATATATGAGCTGTTTTGAACAGCCGCGAGCTGTTCTGGCTGCTATCATTCGTTCGAAAAAATGAACGTTGGCAGCGTGACGACGTCGTTCGCATCGTAAGAACGCAAGCGTCTGATCTTGAGCGCTGCGGCATGAAAATCGAATTTCTGCCTTTTTGGGCACATAAGCGCACATCTTGCTTGCGCTATCCCGTGGGAGTTTCGACCAAACGAAAGAGCAGGCGGGAAACATGCTCTATCCGGTTCGTTTCAGGATGGCCATCGCCACCGTACTGCTGGCGACTTTTGCGCCGATCTCTTGTGCCCGCGCTCAACAAAATCTGACCTGGGATGTGAACGGCGCAACTGCGGGAACGGGCGGGACCGGCACCTGGAATACGACCTCGCCATTCTGGTTTAATGGAGCGACGTTCCAAACTTGGAATAATGCCACATTCGACAACGCCATTTTTGCAGGATCCGCGGGCAACGTCACGCTGGGCACGCCCATCAGCGTCCACAATCTGACCTTTAGCGTCGGCGGCTACCTCTTTCCATCATTAGGCACGACCGCGCTGACATTCGGGGGGACAAACCCCACGATTACGACCAATGTCGGCACGACCAACTTCCTCGCCCCCTTTACCGGCAGCACAGGATTTACCAAGGAGGGGCTGGGCACGCTGAATATCGGTGGAGCCAGCACGGGTTATACCGGCGTGACCACGGTCAATGCAGGTACGCTGAATGTGTCCAATTCACTCGCTCTTGGTTTGGGGACTGCGGCGAGCAATCTCGTGCTGAACAACGGCTCAACGATCGCTTTCTCCAGCCCCTCCTTCAATCACAACTACACGCTGACCGGCGGCGTTGTGAACTTGCAAATGACGGGGATTAACAATGTGGTGAGTGGCTCCCCCACGTTGAACGCGTCGACCACAATGAATTTGAACGGGCCCGGTACGACCGGCACACTGTCAGGGAACCTCGCCGATACAGGTGCCAACATATTATCGATTGCGAGGAGCGATACCGGGCGCATAATTCTGTCGGGTAACAACAGCTACACGGGACCGACCACCATAACGCGAGGTGGATTGCAACTAGATCAGCGATTTTGAAATTCGAATCATATCAAGCGGCCTTGTCAAGTTTGTAGGTCCAAGTGTGGACGACGGGATCGCGATTGAAGAAGTCG
>LNAP01001336.1_pt1 | contig 26397 bp, 23 predicted proteins | sample 602601 | NCBI WGS metagenome assembly LNAP01 (sample SAMN02440304, study PRJNA202911) | soil metagenome | biome: Subtropical and temperate rainforests or woodlands; isolation source: soil samples (1 kg each in a 20% v/v slurry with milli Q water) were... ...
CGAGCCGCCGCCCTGCGGATCGCTGCGATGATCTCGCCGCTGCCCACAACCCGGCCGCGCGCGGCATGGCCCGACGCAGCGCCACCGTGACAGCGGCAAGGACGATGACGATCGGCAGGAGAGCGATGGGTGTGAGCAACGCGGTTGCTCCTGTCAGGGCCGCCAGTCCCGCCAGCAGCACAGCCGCGGGCATGCCCACGCGCAAACGGGCGTAATCGACGTCCTCAACGTCTTCCATATAGTCGGAAAGCCGGTCCTGGTTGCCGAGCTGCCAACTTGCGGCGCGGGTTGAGGGCGCGTGCGCCATGGCGGTGAAGAGCTGTGCGCGGCGTCGCACCTGATCGAGCAATGCGGCGCGATGCCCCACAACCCGTTCGCCGTATTTCCCGACCGTTTTGCTGAGTGCGAACAGCCGCACGAAGGCTGCGGGCGTGTGAAAATTGAACAGCAGCGCCGCTGGCCCCAGTCCAGCGAGCGCGACAGCGCCGAGGAACCAGACCGAAATGCCGGTCAGCAAGATGCCGGAAGCCGACGCGCCGGCAGCAAGCAACAATGCCAGCCGCCATGGCGATTTCCGGGACACGGCTGGGAGGGGAAAGGTTGCTGCGACGATGGTGGGGATGGGATGCACGTTCATGCCGCAACGGCCTTCCGGGATTGTTGCTGCGGCGCCAGCGTGTAGTGAACACTCGCAGCCTTGATGAGCGCCTCGTCGTGGGTCGCGACGATAACAAGACGTCGTCCGGCAATCTCGATCAGAGCCTGCCGCACCGACCTAGCCGTCACGGGATCGAGCTTGGCTGTCGGCTCGTCGGCCAGGACCGCGCCGTTGGACAAGAGCGCGCGGGCGATCCCGATCCGCATGCGCTGACCGCCGGACAGATTGCCGCCGCCCTCGGCAACGGGCGCATCGAGCCCGCCGGGCAGCAGGCTATCATCAAGCAGCCCAACGCGTTCGCAGGCTTCCTGCAGTGCGGCGCGGTCCACGCGACCGCGGTTCCAGGCGATAGCGTCGGCCAGCGTGCCCGGCGGCACGTAGATATCCGTGGCGATCCAGTCGTATCCGGCCCGCATGCGCGGAAGCGGAGCGAGATCGGGCAGGGGCGTCTCGATTCCGGCGAGGATGCGCAGCAGGCTCGACTTACCCGATCCGCTCGGGCCGGAGATGACGACGAGACCCGCTGAGGGCAATCCGGTCATATCGCCGGCGCCGTCAGGAATGAACGGCCGTGCCATGTCCCCGCTGCCGTTCGATGAAGCACCGGCGCTGCCGAAAAACCAGTCCAGTTCCTTGGCTGCGGCCTGTCCCTCGGCCTTGACATGATACAGCTCCGCATAGCGCCGGAACGGCACGAAAAACTCCGCCGCGATAATCAGAATGAACAGGGTCTGCCACAGCGCCAGGCCGGAAAAGCCAGGGACGTGAACCAGGCCGAGATGGCCCAGCCCAAGCAGCACCGCGAGAACGGCGATGGCGAGGGCCGAGAAAAAGTCGATGATCCCGGCATTCAGGAACGCCACCTTGAGGACGCTCATTGTGCTGTCCGCGTAGGTCGTCATCCGCCGTTCGATCTTGCCGTGCTCGCGGGGCAGCGCGTGATTGGCGAGTACGGTCGGCAGCGTCCGGATACGGTCAGCGAATTGTGCGGCGAGCTGGCCGTACGATTTCTCCTGGATCTCGGCCTTGCCGCGCACCATGCTGCCGAGCATTACAAAGAAGACGATCATCACTGGGATCGCGAGGAGGAGCATGAGCATCGCTTGCCATGACAGGAAAGCGAGCGTCCCGGCGACGAGCAGCGGACCCACACCGAGCAGCGATTTCGCGACGCTGTGGCTGATCACCAGGCTGGCGAGCGCGGGCGGGTGCCGTTGCAGGCCGGCGATCATCTCGCCGGAGGACTTGGTGCGGATGCGTGCGGGCGACATTCCGGCGAGGGTCTCCTGAAGCGCCGCGCGGATTCCATCGACCAGTTCCGCTTCCGCACTTGCGGTGTGAAGTTCGGCGAACAGCCCGCTGGCACCCGACAGAACGAGACTGGCGAGCATGAAGGCCAACAAAGCTGCGTCAAATGTGCCGTATTCGATCAGGTGGCCGGCGAACGCGGCCAGCGATCCCGCGAAGGAAATGCGAAACAGGGTTCGTGCAATCTGCCAGCTGAGCGCCGTGCGAAAGCCCGCCGCGCCGATACGCCGCGCCAGCGCGCAGGCAACACCGGACAGGTCTGTACTGGCGTTCCGGGGTGTCATCGATTTGCGGCGGATTCGGATCGGCTGCGGTTCATCCAACATCCGTTATTTATCGATGGTTTGCCGTCGGTCCGTGTTGATCTATCGCAACGTAGGGGCTTCCCAAAGTGCCAAACTGCGCACGATGTTAGGAAGGTTCCGAAATGACGAATCCTCTGCTGGTGGAACTATCTCGGGCGCAATTTGCGCTGACGGCGATGTATCACTTTCTGTTCGTGCCACTTACGCTGGGACTGTCTGTTCTCGTTGCGATGATGGAGACCGTCTATGTCATGACGCGCCGAACCATCTGGCGTGACATGACCAAGTTCTGGGGCCTGCTGTTCGGCATCAACTTCGCCCTTGGTGTCGCCACCGGCATCACCATGGAATTCGAATTCGGCATGAATTGGGCGTTCTATTCGCACTATGTCGGCGACATTTTCGGCGCGCCGCTGGCGATTGAAGCGCTGATGGCCTTCTTCCTGGAAGCGACCTTCATCGGCCTGTTTTTCTTTGGATGGGATAAATTGTCGTCGCGCGCGCATCTCGCCGTGACCTGGTTGGTGGCGCTGGGCAGCAATCTCTCGGCGCTCTGGATTCTGATCGCCAATGGCTGGATGCAGAATCCCGTCGGTTCGGCCTTCAATCCAGACACCATGCGGATGGAGGTAACGGATTTCGCGGCAGTTCTGTTCAACCCGACCGCCCAGGCCAAATTCGTGCATACGGTGTCGGCAGGATACGTCTGTGGAGCCGCTTTTGTGCTCGGAATTTCGGCGTTCTACCTGCTCCGCGGGCGCCACGTGCAGCTTGCCAAACGGTCCTTCGTGATCGCGGCCGCGTTCGGCGTCGCGGCGGCTCTGTCCGTGATCGTGCTGGGTGACGAGAGCGGATATACCATCACCGATAACCAGAAGATGAAACTCGCCGCCATGGAGGCGATGTGGCACACGGAGCCGGCGCCAGCGGCGATCACCGCTTTTGGCATTCCTGACATGCAGACGCGCAGGACCGATTATGCCATTCAGGTCCCTTGGCTGATGGGCCTGATCGGTACGCGCTCGATCGACCAGCAAATCCCCGGCATCTTCGAACTTGTGAAGAAGACGGAGGGGAATATCCGCGACGGCCTCGTGGCTTACGAAGCTCTGGAAAAGCTCAAGAAGAACCACGCGGACCCTGCCGCCCGCACCGTGTTCGAAAAGACCCGCAGCGATCTCGGCTATGCTTTGCTGCTGAAGCGCTATGTCGCTGATCCGATGCAGGCGACATCCGAGCAGATCAGCGAGGCGGCCTGGTCCACGGTGCCGAGCGTTCCGTCGCTGTTCTTCGCGTTCCGGTTCATGGTGCTGTTCGGCTTCGTGCTGCTGGCGGTGTTCGGTTGTTCGCTATTTTACACGATGCGGGAGGCACCGGTGCCGCGCTGGTTGTTCACGCTGGCGCTGTGGTCGATGCCGCTGCCCTGGCTCGCCGCGGAACTGGGCTGGTTCGTCGCCGAGTTCGGACGCCAGCCGTGGATCATCGACGGCGTCCTCCCGACCTTTCTTGCAACCTCCGAACTCGGCGTCTCCGATCTGGTGCTGACGATTGTCGGATTCACCGCGGTTTACGGCGTGTTGGCGGTTATCGAAGTCAGATTGATGTTGCAGGCGATCAAGAAGGGGCCCGACGCGATGACGGGGAATGCCAGCCCGCTCGGCGATTTTGCTGCGGTCACCAGCTTCGGCTTTCGGCCGGCCGAGTGAACCGCGCCAAATGACCAAGGAAATGCAGTCATGATTCACGCTCTCTTCGACTATACGACGCTGCGCCTGATCTGGTGGGCACTGCTCGGAATCGTGCTCATCGGTTTCGCGGTCACCGACGGCTTCGACATGGGGGTCGGCGCGTTGCTGCCCTTTGTGGCAAAGACCGACATCGAGCGGCGCGTTGCCATCAATACCATCGGGCCGGTGTGGGAGGGCAATCAGGTGTGGTTCGTGCTCGGAGGCGGGGCGCTCTTCGCGGCGTGGCCCGCGCTCTACGCGCTCAGCTTCTCGGGATTTTACCTCGCCATGTTCCTGGTGCTGTTCGCGCTGATCCTGCGACCGGTCGGCTTCAAGTATCGTTCGAAGCGGGAAAGCGTGGCGTGGCGTCGCAACTGGGACTGGGCGCTGTTCGTCGGCGGCGCCGTCCCGGCGCTGATATTCGGGGTCGCGGTCGGCAATGCGCTGAGAGGCGTGCCGTTTCACTTTACCGACGATCTGCGTCCGATCTATGAAGGTACGCTGTTCGGATTGCTGAATCCGCTCGGGCTGTATTGTGGTCTGGTGTCGCTCGCCATGCTGGTGATGCACGGCGCGGCTTGGCTCGCGTTCAAGGCGGAGGGCAGTGTCGCCGATCGCGCCGCTTCGACAGGACCTAAGGCAGCCCTGATCACGGCCACTCTGTTCGCGGGCGGCGGCGTTCTGATCTGGCTCGGGGCATTCGGCGGCTACCATGTGAGCAGCCCGATCGTCTGGGACGGTCCCTCCAATCCGTTGGGCAAAGCGGTGGTGCTGGATTCGGGGGCTTGGCTGCAGAACTTCCGTGCCACGCCGTGGCTGGCGATTGTTCCATTGCTTGGCATCGTCGCACCGCTGCTGGCAGCTATCGGCTTTCGCGCCCGGCGCTCGGGCCTGACGTTGCTGGCTTCCAAGCTCGGGATCGCCTGCATCATAGCGACGGTCGGCCTCGCAATGTTTCCCGTCATCCTTCCATCGAGTACGCATCCGGGCGACTCGCTCACTGTCTTCGATGCTTCGTCGAGCCAGGCGACGCTGCGCAACATGCTGATCGTGACCGTGATCTTCCTCCCGATCGTCCTTGCCTACATCGCCTGGGTGTACAAGGTGCTGTGGGGCAAGGTCGGCGCAACCACCGTCGGCAATGCCGGGACGGCAGCCTACTAAGCGAAAGACAGCGGAGACGACACGATGTGGTATTTTGCCTGGATCCTCGGCCTCGGCCTCGCAGCCACCGTCGGCATTCTCAATGCGCTCTGGTATGAGCTGCGAACCGTCCGCGAGAAGGAGGACGTGGTGGCGCCTCCGATGCCGACGCCTTAACCGACGGCGGCTCATTGCTGCACTCCAAAGACATCCGCTTGGTGGATTCGGTTGCATCGAACGGAGTGTGATCTGCGTTCCCGGTCGAACGCACCTGACGCGGTTTCAAGTCTGCTCGCCAATATTCATCATAGCGGGTTAGCGATCCACTTTGCTGAATTACACAAGTGCCCGCTTCAGGCCGCGCCGATCACCATTTGGCGTCCTTGGCTCTGACGGCTGAACGGTCGCGGTGCGCAATAGCTTCAACAATTGTCTCTGCGTCCACCGAGCGACAGCATTAAAGCCGTCACATAGGGGATGCAAACCGCTGGCAGGACGATAGCGGGTCGCTTTGTCCGGATGCCCGACGTCGCCTTTCGGGGCGTTCCGGGTATCGCAGCCGGACCATGCCGCAACGATCGTGGGCCGATCATATGAAGTGGCGATGGATGGCGATCGCGACCTCAGCTTGAGGAAAATTGGTCCGTTCGGATCAGGCGGCGACCATTCCAGCTGATACACGGCATCGCGCCAGGCTGGAATGTGCTGTTGAGGCGTGCCAAAAAGTTGATTCACATCTCAAAGGAAAGCGGCTGGCGCGACACCTGCATCGGGCAGAGGGCCGCGCCAGCAGGGCCGGATTACGTTCCGTCAGTAGCGCGCATCCGCGGGCTTCCTGTCTTTCGGCCAGTCGTTCATCTTCGGCGCGAAATCCGGCCGTGGCTGATGGCTGAAATACTCCGCGACATCGAGCGCCTCCTGGTCGGACAGGCCGCCTTGTCCGAGGGGAAATTTCTCATGAAAGCCGATCGGCATATTGCGTTTGACGAAGGCCGCCGCCGTGTTGGTACGCGCCATGCCTGCGCCGATATTGAAGGACTCGTCGCCCCAGAGCGGCGGATAGACGTATCGGCCATTGGCCTGCTTGAGCCCTTCGCCAGTCTCGCCGTGACACACCGCGCACTGCGCCGCATAGACCTGCTTGCCGTTTTCAACGTTGGGCTTGAGCGAGGCGTCGATCTTGCCGACGCCGCGGCCGGCGACCTTGTCGCTCGGCTTGGTCTCGCGCTTCATCCAGTCGAAATACGCCACCATGGCGGCCATGTCGGCCGACTCCTTTGGTAACGGCTTTCCGTTCATGGAACGCAGGAAGCATCCGTTGATGCGGTCTTCGAGCGTGATGATGCGCCCGGCGCGCGGGGCATAGCTGGGGAAGAAGGCGGATACGCCGACGAAGGGGGATCCGTCGGCGACGGTGCCTGCATTGAGGTGGCAGCTCGTGCAATTCAGCGCGTTGCCGACATTGGCCGGCAACAGCGCCTTGGTGTCCAGATGCAGCCGCGCGCCGCGCACCGCCTGATCGGCGTTGGGAAGGGCAAGCAGATCGGCCAGCCGCGGCGTCTCGAAAGCGGACGAATCCGTCACGGCGGGATCGAGTTCTGCCCGCATCTTCCTGACTGCCGACGCTGCGACAGGCTTTGCGTGGTTGCCATAGCTGTCACGAACGAAGCTCAGGATCTCGGCGATTTCCGAATCGGACAGCCGGCTGAAGGCGGGCATCGTGTAGACGCGCGCATGGGTGGCGGTTGAGGCGGTTTTCCAGCCGGTCAGGGTGAGATGGATCAGCGTTGCCGGATCGGCGGTTGCCACCGTCGGATTCTGCGTGAGCGGCGGGAAGACCCCCGTGACGCCGGCGCCATCCGGACGATGGCAATCGACGCAGAACTGCGCGTAACCGAGACCTCCGCGCGTGGTGAAAAGGTTGGGCGGCACCGCGTCTGCTGCAGCGGTCGGCGCGGTCGGGGCGGGTAGGTCCCCTTCTCCCGGCGGCAGCGATTTCAGATAGGTGGCGATGGCGGTCAGATCGGCATCCGCAAAATGCTGGGTGCTGTTGTGAACGACCTCGGTCATGCCGCCGGAGGCCGTCGCGAAGGCGTTCTGGCCGGTTTTCAACAGCAGCGCGGTTTCTTCCACCGTCCACAGATTGCGCAGGCTGACGGCGCGCCAGGCTTCGACGGTCTCGCCGGCCAGAAAATACTTGCCGCTGGAGCCGGCGTCGCTCATGGCCTTTTCCTGGAAGCCGATGCCACGCGGCGTGTGGCAGGCGCCGCAGTGGCCGGGGCCTTGGACGAGGTACGCACCGCGATTCCAGACCGCATCCTTGGCTGCATCTGGTTGAAATGGCGACGCATCGAGAAACGCGAAATTCCAGAACGACAGCGTCCATCGCATGTTGAAGGGCCAGCTCATGGCCAACGGCTTGTTCGGCTGCCGGACAGCTGCCTGACCCTGCATCAGGTAGGCGAACAAGGCGCGCATGTCCGCCTCGGTCAGCCTGGCGTAGGACGGATAGGGCATCGCGGGGTAAAGGTTGTGCCCATCAGCTGCCACCCCGCGCCGCATCGCGCGGTCGAACTGCTCAAACGAGTATTTGCCGATGCCGGTTTCGGCGTCGGGCGTGATATTGGTCGAGTACAGCGCACCGAACGGCGTCATGAGCCCGCGTCCGCCAGCCATCGCCGGCCCTTTGGCCGCGGTATGGCAGGCGATGCAATCGCCGAGTTGCGCGACATATTCGCCGCGCTTGATCAAAGCCATGTCTTGTTCGGAAATGGTCGCAGGCTGCCTGATGGTGCCGTCGCTCGCCGCACGCGCTCCGATCGTCCAAGCCGCAACGCCTAAGAACATAGACACGCCAAGGCTCGCGTACAGCAACCGGCCGATCTTCATAGCATTCCATCCTTCAATTGGTCCTCTCGCACCCACGGGCAGGTCGAGCGGTCCAGCTTTCTTGAACAGAATGTCACGTCCGACGCAGCGACGCGTTGCGACAGGTCAAACAGCCGTACGTCGCGCACGGTCCGGCGCGTTCTGCAGATCAAGGATGCTCGTCCTTGGCATACCGTTGGATCGGCCGTGCGCTTCCAATTGTCGGGGCGGCCTTCTCACGCGATATCGGCAATAACCTGCTGCAGCAGATCCCGCACGCGGCCGGCGACGCTGCCGAGTTTCGGATTGTCGATGCCGCTCATCGATGCCACCGGATCGACCGCCGAGATTTCGACGGCATTTCCGTCGCGCTGCTGGACGACGACGTTGCAGGGCAGCATTGTGCCGACCTTGTCCTCGAGTGTCAGCGCCTCATAGGCCAGTTTCGGGTTGCAGGCGCCCAGGATGAGATACGGCCGGAAATCGACGCCGATCTTCTTCTGCAGCGTGTCCTTGACGTCGATCTGCGTCAGCACGCCAAAGCCGTGCTTCTTCAATGCGTCGGTCGTGGCCGCGACAGCGGCGGCGAACGGGAGGTTAACGGTCTTTGAAAAGTGATAGGTCATGTCTTTTCCTTTGACTCATGCAAATTACAACGCCCGCGGCGATCGAGCGCCGCGCCTGAATTATGAGAAGGCGCAGCCGCTGCGGACGCCAAGCCTCTTGAAGATGATAGCGGCCGGACAAAAGCCGGTGATCCCGGCCTGAAACATGTTCAATCCCGCAAAAGCGGTGAGCAGGAACCAGTACGGGCTCACCAGCCAGCCAAGGCCGAGGCCGAGCAGCACGACAAATCCTGCAAACGTGAGTACTGCCTTATCGATATTCATGACGTGTTCCTTTTCCTGCATTTGAGAGAGTCAGATCCGGCTCAGCCCGGCCGTGGTCCAGGCTACGATGTTCTTGGTGTCCATCGCTCCAGACGTCCGTGCGATCTCGCGGCCGTCGTGCATCAGCAGCAGCGTCGGAATGCCGCTGATTCCCAGGCGCGCGGAAACCGACGGCGCAGTGTCGGAATTCAGCTTGAGCAAGCGGACGTTCGGTTCAAGTTGCTTCGCGGCGCGTTCGAACATCGGCGCCATGGAACGGCACGGACCGCACCAGGGAGCCCACACATCGACAAGCAGAGGGATGCTGCTCTGTGCCAGGTGGCGATTGAAACCCGCCTCGTCGACCTCGACGGGGTGCCCGTCGAAGATCGGCTGATGACAGGATCCGCATCGCGCTGCGGTCGCCGCCCGTTCGGCGGGGAGCCGGTTGATCTTCCCGCATTGTCCGCAGATGATCTGCACGCTGCTGGTCATGTGCCCGTCTTGACCTCCTTGATCTTGGCGATGTTCAGTTTGTCGAGCAGAAATCGTTCATAGAACGGCTCGCTTTCGCCGCGGCGAATTTTGCGAAGGAAGTATTTCTCGAATGCCACCTTGGCAAGGTGGACCCATTCGCCTTTCGAAGACCAGTTGACGTTGCGGGGCGGAATTTGCGGCTGCGCCAGAAATGCGACGCCCGAGTCGCCGAAATCCGCCAGACAGATCGCATTCCATGTCGGCTGAGCCGTCGGCGTTTGCCCCCTCAGCAACGCCCCGATATTCATGGCCGTCGCCGTGACCATCGACTCGATCATGAAGCCCGTTTTCGGGACGCCGACAGGGACCGGGGTTGCCCCCGTCGGGGCGATCGCCACGCATACGCCGACCGCAAACACATTCGGAAATTCCGGATTGCGCTGGTGCTTGTCGACGATGACAAAGCCGCGGGGGTTGGTGAGCTTCTCGATGCCGCGGACGGCATCGACGCCACGGAATGCGGGAAGCATCATTGAATAGGAGAACGGCAGTTCGTGACTCCTGCGGACCGACCCGTCATCCGCGAGCTCGTCGACGGCCATACGTCCTTGTTCAACGGATTTCACGCGGGCGCTTGTGATCCATTTGATATGCTTTTCACGCATTTCGCTCTCGAGCAGGCCCTTCGTGTCCCCGACTCCGTCCAGTCCGAGGTGTCCGATATAAGGTTCCGAGGTGACGAAAGTCATAGGCACGCGATCACGCAGCTTCCTCCGGCGCAACTCGGTTTCCAGAATGAACAGAAACTCATAGGCGGGGCCGAAGCACGACGCGCCTTGCACGGCGCCGATCACCACGGGTCCCGGGTTTGCCGCCAGCAGTTCAAATGCCGCGTTGGCATGGGCCGCATGATCGACGTGGCAGATCGATTGCGTATGGCCGTCCGGGCCCAGGCCCGGGATCTCGTCAAAGGCAAGCTCTGGTCCGGTAGCCACGACCAGATAGTCATAGTTGACTGACGTGCCGTCTGCGAGTTCGACCCGATTGTCCGCTGGATGCACACGCCGAGCGCCTTGCGTCAATAGTCGGATGCCTTTGCGCTGCATGATGTCGACGAGGTCGATTTCGATATCGCTGCGCTTGCGCCAGCCGATCGCTACCCAGGGGTTCGACGGGACAAAATGATAGACCGGCCCCTGGGAAATGACGGTCAGGCGATCGCCCGGCCGCAGTTTCGGCAGCACTTCATAGGCCATCAGCGTCCCGCTAAGACCTGCTCCAAGAACAACGATATCCGCCATGGTCGCCTCCGTTTGCTACGCTTTTTGCGTGCGGCCGAGCCGGTTGACCCCAGCTTTTTGGACCGCGATGGTTGACTATATATTCGAAACAACGTATATACGCAACTATGAATATGGAAATCGAAGTGATGGAAGCTGCCGCGGATAGCGCGGTCGACCTCCTTAAGGCCTTGGGCAATCGCCACCGGCTGCTGATCATCTGTCAGCTGATCGATGGCGAGCGATCGGTTGGAGACCTTGCCGGCTTCCTCGGCCTTCGCGATTCGACCGTGTCCCAGCACCTTGCGCTCCTCCGCAAGGATGGGCTGGTTTCGGCCCGGCGCGATGCTCAGTCGATCTACTATTCCATCGCGAGCGATCCCGCGCGCGAGATCTTGACGACGCTTTATCGCGTGTATTGCGCGCCGCAAAAAACGCCAAGGGCAAAGACGCTGCAAAAAAAGACTGCGCGGGCGTAAGCGTTCTGGTGTTGAGGCAGGTCAATGATTGCGTTCCCAGCCCTGCAAACGTGCATCTGCAGATGCACTGTCCTTCAAAGCATTTATACAGGATTGCGAGTATCCCAATGCGGTTGTTGATAAGGATTGCGGCTCTGGTCGCGACGATCCTGAGTGCGCCGGTCGCCGGCGCCCAGACGCTCACGGTAGTCGCCCGCTCGGTTGCCGATGAGAAGGCTGTATTCGCCACCGTTGAAAGCGTGAGCGTCGTTCCTGCGCGCGGGCGAATTGGCGGCACGATCGTTCAACTCAATGTACGCGAGGGCGATCCGGTTACGCGTGGCCAGGTGATCGCCGCTATTGGGGACGAAAAGCTTGCACTGCAGATGAAGTCGCTGGATGCGCAGATCGACGCTCTGCAGGCCCAGTCGACCCAGGCGCAGACCGACTATTCGCGAACCGAGGGACTCGTGGAACGCGGCACGCTCCCGCGTGTCAAACTGGATGAGGCGAGGACGGCCCTCAATGTGGCCGAGAACGGCCTGCGTGCGCGAACGGCCGAACGGGCGGTCGTCCAGCAGCAGTTCAATGAAGGGCAGGTCCTGGCTCCGGCCGACGGGCGCGTCTTGAAGAAGCAGGTGGCCGTGGGCTCGGTAGTCCTGCCCGGTGACGCGGTCGCCATGATTGCGCAGCAGAATTTCAAGTTGCGTCTACGCGTTCCCGAACGTCACGCGCGCTACTTGAAGGCCGGCGACAAGATCCGGGTTGACGGAGCCGAATTCGGCGACCATGCGCCGAAGTCGGGCACGATTGAACTTGTCTATCCCCAGATCGAGGACGGCCGGGTAGTCGCCGATGCCACGGTGGAGGGTCTCGGGGAATATTTCGTTGGCGACCGTCTTCGCGTCTGGATCGCGGGCGGGGAGCGCACGGCCTTTGTGATTCCATCGACCTACGTCACAATGCGCTTCGGCATCGACTATGTCCTGTTGCGTCAGGCTGACCGCCCCATCAGCGTGCCGGTGCAGCGCGGTCGCGATCTGCCGACGTCCGATCTTTCGAACGGCCTTGAGATCCTGTCGGGTATTCGCCCCGGCGATGTACTGGTGCAACCGTGAACCTTGGCCTGTCCGGGCGACTGACAAAGGCGACGATCAATTCGCCGCTAACGCCGCTGTTTCTCCTCGCCGCTCTTATTGTTGGCCTGATGGCCGTCGTCGTGATCCCGCGCGAGGAAGAGCCGCAGATCAGCGTTCCGATGGTTGATATCCGGATCAATGCCGACGGCCTGCGGGGGCCGGATGCCGTTGAACTCGTCACCAAACCGCTCGAGGCCATCGTCAAGGGCATCGATGGCGTGGAGCATGTCTACAGCCAGACCGAAGACGACCGCGTCATGGTCACCGCGCGTTTTCTCGTCGGCACGAAGTCCGAGGATGCGATCCTTCGCGTCCATGAGAAAATACGCGCCAATCTCGACCGGATCCCGGTCGGCATTCCCGAGCCGTTGATCGTCGGACGGGGCATCAACGATGTCGCCGTGACTATCCTCACGCTTTCCCCGAAGCCCGAAGCTGCCGACCGCTGGTCGGACAAGGATCTCTACGAACTCGCCGACAAGCTGCGTTCCGAACTGATGAAGGTGGACAGCATCGGCCTGACCTACATCGCCGGCGGCGGCGCCCAGCAGATCAGGGTCGAGCCGGACCCGGAAAAGCTGTCGCTGTTTGGGGTGACGCTCCAGCGACTCGTTGCCAAGGTCAAGGACGCCAACCGGTCGTTCATGGCGGGGCAGGTCCGGGACGCCGGGATCGTGCGTAGCGTGTCGGCTGGCCAGACGCTGGCCGGCATTCCCGATATCGGCCTGCTGTTGATCTCGACGCGCGACGGACGTCCGGTCTACGTCAAGGACGTCGCTGCCGTGGTCATCGGACCGAATGCGGCCGAGCACCGCGTCTGGAACGATGCGCGCGATGGCAAGGGCAACTGGCAGCGGGTGCCCGCTGTCAGTCTGGCACTCGCCAAGCGGGCAGGCGCCAATGCGGTTGTGGTGTCCGAGGCTATTGCGGACCGGCTGGAGGGGCTGAAGTCTCGCCTCATCCCGGATGACGTCCAGGTTACGGTGACCCGCGACTACGGCGAGACCGCGAACGAAAAGGCCAACGAACTCCTGTTTCACCTCGCGCTCGCGACGATCTCGATCGTCATTCTGATCGCGGTCGCCATTGGTTGGCGCGAGGCGCTGGTCACGCTGGTCGTGATTCCGACGACAATCCTGCTGACGCTGTTTGCGGCCAATCTGATGGGCTACACGATCAATCGCGTCAGCCTGTTTGCCCTGATCTTCTCGATCGGCATCCTTGTCGACGATGCCATCGTTGTGGTCGAGAATATCGCCCGTCATTGGGGCATGCGCGACGGGCGCCCGCGCCTGCAGGCAACGATCGAAGCCGTTGCCGAGGTCGGAAATCCGACGGTCGTGGCCACGCTGACCGTCATTGCCGCCCTGTTGCCGATGCTGTTCGTGTCGGGGCTGATGGGCCCGTATATGGCGCCGATCCCGGCCAATGCCTCCGCTGCGATGTTGTTCTCGTTCTTCGTCGCCATGGTCGTGGCGCCGTGGCTGATGCTGCGGCTGGCCCCGAAGGGCGATGCCGCGGCTGGTGGCCACGCGGCGCGTGATGAAGGGGCTCTTGGGCGGATCTATCGGCGCATCGCGGCTCCGATCATCCGCAGCAAGCGTTCGGCCTGGATCTTCCTGGTCGGCGTCGGCATCGCAACATTGCTATCGATGACACTGTTTGCGACCAAATCCGTGACGGTCAAGTTGCTGCCGTTCGACAACAAGTCCGAGATCGCGGTCGTGGTCGATCTGCCGGAAGGCGCCAGCCTAGAGGACACCGAGCGGACGCTGTTTGCCGCGAGCGTGATTGCGCGCGATCTGCCCGAAATTACTTCGGTGCAATCCTATGGCGGCACGCCGGCGCCGTTCAATTTCAACGGTCTCGTTCGCCACTATTACCTGCGGGAGCGGCCCGAGCTGGGCGAATTGCAGGTCAACCTTGCCGCGCGCTCCGACCGCAAGCGGGCGAGCCACGACATCGCACTGGATCTGCGCCAGCGCCTGAAGGCGGTCAACACGCCGGCCGGCACCAGCATCAAGGTCGTCGAGGTGCCGCCGGGGCCGCCTGTGCTCGCTACTCTTCTTGCTGAAATCTACGGGCCGGACGCGGCAACGCGCCGGGCCGTCACCGCCGAAATGAAGAAGGTTTTCGCCGAAGTGCCGTTCATCGTCGATATCGACGATTCGATCGGCGAGAAGCGACCGCGGCTGCGACTGTCTATCGACCAGGACCGGCTCGAATTCTTTGGGGTCGAGCAGCGTGACGTCTACGACACCATCCAGACGCTGTTCGGGGGCGTGTCGGTGGGGTATTCGCACCGTGGCGAAGACCGCAATCCGATCGAGATCGCCGTCCGGCTGCCGAAGCGTGACCTTGCGTGGACGGAGGCGCTGGCCTCGACCCCGGTGCCCGCCAACACCTTGCCGGGAAGCAAAACGGTCGTCGAACTCGGCCAGGTCGTGAAAGCGACCACGGAGGAGGGATCGCTCACCATCTTCCGTCGCGACGGACGATTTGCCGACATGGTGATGGCTGAACTCGCTGGCCGCTTCGAGGCACCTCTGTATGGCATGCTCGAGGTTGCCAGCCGCGTCGACGCCCACGACTGGGGGGCGCTGCCGAAGCCGGTGATTAGCCTGCATGGCCAGCCGGCGGACGAGTCGCGGCCCTCGATCCTGTGGGACGGCGAATGGGAAATCACCTACGTGACCTTCCGCGACATGGGCGCCGCTTTCGGGGCCGCAATCCTGGGAATCTACGTGCTGGTGGTGGCTCAGTTCCGCAGCTTCCGGCTGCCGCTGGTCATCCTCACGCCGATCCCTTTGACATTGATCGGGATTCTCATCGGCCACTGGCTTTTGGGGGCAGCCTTTACGGCGACCTCGATGATTGGCTTCATCGCGCTGGCGGGCATCATCGTCCGCAACTCGATCCTGCTGGTCGACTTCATTCGCCACAGCGGAGGGGACGGCAGGCCGCTGCGTGATGTCGTGCTCGAAGCGGGCGCAGTGCGCTTCAAGCCGATTCTTCTCACCGCCTTGGCGGCGATGATCGGCGCAGCAACGATTCTCGTCGATCCGATCTTCCAGGGGCTGGCGATTTCGCTGTTGTTCGGGCTGGCGTCGTCGACGCTGCTCACCGTTCTCGTCATACCGGCGATCTATATCGCGCTTAGGGGCGAGAAATCCGTTGGCTGAGAGGTGGGGCCGCGATGACGCCGAGTTCGTCAGAGTGCAACGATTCGGAAGTGCACCGCGGACACTCACCGTCAGCCTAGTTGCTGCAAATCAATGACGGGTCCGACACGGGTGTTATGAAGACTTGTGCAAGCGAATTCGTTCGAATCTGTGGGATCGAAAGGAAGAATTGCCATGATCAAAATCGCCGCTGTCGTTTGGATTGTTCTCGGTACCGCCTTGGCAGGTTGCGCGTTGCTTGCTGTCCTGAGCATACCCAGCCTTGCCAACCAGGGAATGAAGCTTATTCCGATGGTGGTGCTGGGCGGCTTCCTGGTTGCGATGCCGCTGTCGTTCCTGATTGCCCGAAAGATTGGCCGCCGGGCGGCAGCATAGGAGGCAACAGCGAAGGCTGGACGCGGCCGCACCATCAGCTTGATGCGCCCCGCAACGGGGTATCTGCAGGCTGCCTCGCGGTCGCGTTCGTCGGGATGGTTGGCTCATCCTCTCGGCAATGCCGGTATCCAGCCAATCTTTCGTCCGCCGCGAGGCGCCAATCTACTTCTGCAGTCCAATGGGCGGAGACCGATGCAGGTCACGGCGGATGATTGACGCATCCGGATCGGATTGATGCTCAATTCCGAGGAAGTTGGCGCGATCGCGATTTTTGAAGCCTTCGCGCGATCCTTCGAACTCTCGTTCGGAACGATAGCCCTTCTCACGGTCGGGACCGAAACGTCGCTCGAGGGATTCTGCCGCTGCGGCGTTCAGGGTGGCAATCACCACAATGGGGCAAATGAGAGAGGTCGTTTTCATTTGGCCCGGTCTCCTTTCGCCCGAGTCGGGAACGGCGCCGGTTCCGACCACCGCCGATCTATCGACGAAAATGAGCAAAACTGCGACCACAGCGCATTGTGCTGGCTGCGCGCCGGATGTCCCGGGCCACCATCCCGCGCCCGTCGCGGGAAGGCGAAGCTATGGCTGTTTGTGAACGATCAGTGGCTCACATCAGCCTTGTCGCTTATGGGGCAGATTGCACTTGGCGCCCAACTCCGTCGTTCCCTCACTGCCTGGAATAATCTCTGGCAGCAGAACGCGTGAACCCGCGATGAAGCCCCTGACGGCGTCATGAACGATGTCGTCAAGTCGTTCGGGGGTCGGGGTACCGTAAACAAATCGCCGGATTGCCAGGTAGAAGATCCGTCCGTGCAGTCCCCAGAACATCTCCACTTCGCGCTCTGACAGTGGAGCCGTGGAAATGTCCGGCAGCCCAAGCTCATTCCGCATTTCGTGGCAGGCGGGTTCGATGATCTCTTTGCGGACGATCTCGAGATAGCGCTTGGTGATATCGAAAGACTTCAATCCGGAAAAAACGAAAATTCTGACCCAGTCGTGCTCGAAAACCCGGTCGACATATTCGAGATAGAACTGGGTCAGGCGCCGCTCCAACGAGATGCTGCGGTTCTTGATCAGTGAGCTCCACGACGGCTCCCAGCGGCTGAGATACACCTCCTCATAGACCCGCTCGATCAGCGCTTCCTTGCTCGGGAAATGGCGATAGATCGCCGAGTGCGTAATACCCATTCGCTTGGCCAGTTCGCGGGTCTGGCCTTCGAACCCATGCTCGGCAAAGAAGCGGATCGCTTCATCAATGATGAATCGCTCACGATCGGCGGCGCGCATGTTGCGCCGGGGTGTCTTTGTTTTTGCAGCCTTTTTGACCATCGAGCGTCCCGGTATCGCGGCATCGTTCAGGCCGTTGATAGCGCGCCCACGAAAAATGACCAAATGGTCGGTATCTGTTGACACGGTTTTCGACGCGTGATCTAGATTTAAGACCAGTTGGTTACAAATCTGGATGAGTGGAACGGCCCGGAGAATTTGCCTTGAAGGCGCGAGCGTTCAGTTATGCGCGTCCCACCACCGTGGTGGAGGCGCTGGAGACATTCGCGACGTCCGGCGCGGATGCGAGCTATATCGCCGGTGGCCAGAGCCTGGTGCCGGCACTGGCCTTGCGCCTGCAGGCTCCCGAACTGCTCATCGACATCGCCCATATCCCGTCGCTTCGTGGCATCGAGTTGCAGGGGCGATGGCTGCGGATCGGCGCGCTGACCCGGCATTGCGAGGCGCTGACCGATCCCCTGATCGCCCGGCACGCGCCGCTGCTGCGCGAGGCCGCCCCCTTCGTTGCGCACCCGGCGATCCGCAACAAGGGGACGCTGGGCGGCAGCGTGGCGCTGGCTGACCCGGCTTCCGAATTTCCGGCGATGATGCTGGCAATGGGCGCCGAGTTGGAAATCGCGGGAAGCGATGGAAACCGCCGCGTGCCGGCCGATGATTTTTTCATCGAGCTGTTTCAGACCGCCATCGAGCCTGGCGAACTGCTTGTTGCCATTCATGTCCCCGTCGTCGGTCCCCGCCATCGCTTGGCGTTTGACGAACTCGCGCGCCGTCGCGGCGATTACGCCATTGTCGGGGCGGGGCTGCTCGCCGAATTCAACGGCGACTGCATCCAGTCGATTCGCGCCGCGTTCTTCTCGGTCGGCAATACGCCGTTGCGAGCCATGACCGTCGAGGGCGTCTTGACCGGCCGCAATCTCGATCGGACCGCCATCGCCGAGGCGCAGGCCGCCCTTGCCGACGATCTGGCGCCGCCTGACGATGAACATACACCGGCCGCCGTGCGCCTACACCTTGCGCGAGTCCTCCTGGGGCGGCTGCTTGGAAAACTGATGGTGGCGGCATGACCGCCCCGGTGAACATCCAAATGACGGTGAATGGCGAGGCGGTATCCTGCGCCGTCGCGCCGCGCGAGACGCTGGCCGATTTCCTGCGCCAGGGACTCGAGCTGACCGGCACGCACACCGGATGTGAAATGGGGGTCTGCGGCGCCTGTCTCGTCGTGCTGGACGGTCAGGTGGTGCACTCCTGCCTGACGTTCGCGGTGCAGGCGGACGGCTCCGTCATCGAGACCATCGAGGGGCTCAACGACCGGTCGGTGATCGCCGACATCCAGGAGGCGTTTCACGCGCGCAATGCCTTGCAGTGCGGTTTCTGCACCTCCGGTGTGCTGATGACCGCCCACAGCCTGCTGTCGCAGCCCGGCGTGCCCTCGCGTGAGCAGATCCGCGACGCACTGTCGGGCAATTACTGCCGCTGTACCGGTTATGAAGCGATCGTCGATGCCATCGAAAGCGTCGCGCGCGATCGCGCCGCTGCGCCTGCCGCCCGGCAAATCGAGGAGGCCGGCGCATGAATGCTCCGTTGAGCCCGCTCGATCGCCCGAACTCCTATATCGGCCGCTCGGTCCCCCGTCCCAATGCAAAGCGGCTGCTCGCCGGCCGCGGTCGCTATGTCACGGACATCGTGCTGCCGCGCATGCTGCACGCGGCGTTCGTGCGCAGCCCCTACGCCCATGCCCGCATTGTCTCCATCGACCTCGATGCCGCGCGAAAAATGCCCGGCGTGCGGCTGATCGCCACCGGCGAGGATCTGGCGCGGCTGTGCACGCCCTGGGTCGGCACGCTCGATCATTTCAAGGGCATGAAGTCGCCGCCGCAACTGCCGCTGCCGGTCGACAAGGTGGTGTGGTCCGGCCAGGCCGTGGTCGCCATCGTCGCCGACACGCGCGCGCTCGCCGAGGATGCGGCCGAGGCGATCATGATCGAATTCGACGAACTGCCGGCGGTCGTCGATATCGATGCCGCGCGCGAGCCCGGTTCGCCGGTCATTTCGCCGGAGCTCGGCGACAACATCTGCTTCCGCACCACGCTCGACACCGGCGGTGTCGACGAGATCTTCGCCAGCGCGGCCCATGTCGTCGAAGGCGAATTTCATTTCGGGCGCCACACCGCGGTGACCATGGAGCCGCGCGCCATCATCGCCGACTACGATGCCAGCGAGTCGCGGCTGACGGTGCATCACGCCACCCAGACGCCGTACCAGTTCCAGGACCTCTATGCGCGCCATTACGGGATTCCGGAAGCCAGCGTCCGGGTGATTGCACCGGATATCGGCGGTTCGTTCGGCATGAAGCTGCACGTCTATCACGAGGACATGGCCGTGGTCGGCCTCAGCATGATGCTAGGCCGCCCGGTGAAATATGTCGCCGACCGCATGGAATCCTTTGTCTCGGATATTCACGCCCGCGATCACCGCGTCCGCGCGCGCATGGCGGCGGATGCCGATGGCACGATCCTGGCGATGGATGTGGAGGATGTCACGGGGATCGGCGCGTTCTCTGCCTATCCGCGCACCAGCGTCGTCGAAGGCAATCAGGTATTCCGGCTGATGGGCGCGCCCTACGGATTCCAGACCTACCGCGCCGATCTGCAGGTGGTGTTCCAGAACAAGGTGCAGATGAGCCAGTACCGGGCGGTCGGCCATCCGATCGCCTGCACGGTCACCGAGCGGCTGGTGGACATGGTCGCGGCCAAAGCTTCGTGCGACGTGTTTGATGTCCGCGCCCGCAACCTGATTCCGGACGATGCCTATCCGTGTGCGTCGCCGACCGGCTACAGGTTCGAGGCGCTGTCGCATCACGCCTGTCTCGCCAGGCTGCGGACGATGATGGACTATGACCGGCTCCGTGCCGAACAGGCTGAACTGCGGACACGCGGTATCCATCGCGGCATCGGCATCGCAGCCTTTGTCGAGATCACCAATCCGGGTCCGGCCTTCTACGGTGTCGGCGGCGCGCGGATTTCCGCGCAGGATGGCGCATTTCTGAAGATCATGCCTTCCGGCGATGTCCACTGCGCGATTTCGGTCACCGAACTGGGGCAGGGCACCGAGACCATCATCAGCCAGATCGTCGCCGAGCATCTCGGCGTCGACCGTGCGCGCGTCAAGGTCACCACCGGCGATACCGAGAACACGCCGAGCGGCGGCGCGACCTGGGCCTGTCGCGGCGCCGGCATCGGCGGCGAGACCGCATTGCAGACAGCAAAGAAGCTGAAAGAGAATGTGCTTTCGGTCGCAGGCGCGATCCTGCAGGAGCAGCCGAACCGGCTCGATATCCGGAACGGCTGGATTATCGATGCGGCGACGGCACAGCAGCGCATCGAACTCGCCGAGATCGCGCGCATCGCCTATTTCCGTTCCGACACGCTGCCGCCCGGCACCCAGGCGCAGCTTTCAATCGCGCATCATTACGCCCCGCAAGGCTATCCGTTCGCGTTCACCAACGGCATGCAGGCCAGCCATATCGAACTCGATGTGGAGACCGGCTTTGTCAGGATCCTGAAGCATTGGGTGGTCGAGGATTGCGGCCGCGTCATCAATCCGATGCTGGTGGACGAGCAGATCCGCGGTGGCGTCGTCCAGGGCCTGGGCGCCGCCTTCTTCGAGGAATGCCTCTACGGCGACGGCGGCCAGCTCATCAACGGCTCGCTCGCGGATTATCTGGTACCGATGGCCGTTGAGATGCCTGACATAGCCATCGCTCACGTCGAGACGCTGACCATGGACACGCAACTTGGCGCCAAGGGTGTCGGCGAGGCTGGCACAGCGGCGGCATCTGCCGCGGCACTGAACGCAGTGAATGACGCGATGGCGCCGTTCGGCGGGGTACTGGCGCAGGTACCCATGACACCCGTACGGATCCTGAAGGCACTTGGTCGAATCTAGCAAGGCAACGAACCAAAAACTCATATGGAGGGGAAAATCATGACGGACGTAATCCGCACTATCGCTCAAAGGAAGATCTCCCGCCGCAGCGCGCTGGCTGGGCTCGGCGCAGGGGCCAGCTTTCTTGCCATGCCGTGGGTCGCACGCGCCGCGGACGACACCGTCCGCATCGGCTTTCCGACGCCGCTGACCGGACCCTTCGCTGCGGAAGCCAAGGATCAGGTCAAGAGCGCCGAACTGGCTGTCAAGCAGTTCAACGACAAGGGCGGCATCAACGGCCGCAAGATCGAATTGCTGGTGCGCGACGACAAGCTCAATGGCGGCGAGGCCGCGACGCGGACGCTGGAACTGATCGAGAAGGACAAGGTCCACGCCATCGTCGGATCGCTGTCGAGCGCCGTGCAGCTCGCCGTCAACGAAGTGACGCGCGCCCGCGGCGTCATCTACGTCTCCATCAGCCAGTCCGATACCATCAACGAGGTCAAGGACTTCAGCAAGTTCACCTTCCATGAAGCGCTCAACCCGCACATGACGGCGGGCGCCGTGGCCCGGCACACCTTCAAGAAGGGCACCAAGGTCGCCTATCTCTCCGCCGACTACGCCTATGGCCATGAGATGGTGCGCGGCTTCAAGCGCGCGCAGGCCGCGATCGGCGCAGAGAACGTCGGCGAGATCCTGCATCCGTTCGGCGCCGCCGATTATTCGACGCTGATGCCGCGCCTGCGCTCGATGCGGCCGGACATCCTGTGCATCAGCAACTTTGGCCGCGATCAGGCCAATTCCATCAAGCAGGCGGTCGATTTCGGCCTCAAGCAGCAGATGAAGATCGTAGTGCCCGTGCTGCTGCACAATCAGCGGCTCGCGGTCGGACCGGAGGTCTTCGAAGGCGTCGTCGGCGGCGCCAACTACTATTGGGGCCTGGAGAGCGAGATCCCGTCGGCGAAAGCGTTCAACGATGCCTATCGCGCGGCCAATGGCGGCGCGATCCCGACCGACTACGGCGCCTATGGCTATACCGGATTGTCGTCCCTGCTGCTGGCGATGCAGGCGGCCGGCGGCACCGACACCGACAAGGTGATCGCGGCGCTGGAAGGCCTCAAATACAATGTGGCCAAGGGGCCGCAGCACTATCGCAAGTGCGACCATCAGTCGATCCAGTCGGTGCTGGTCCTCGAATCGAAGAAGAAGTCTGACATGAAGAGCGACATGGATCTGTTCCAGGTCGTCGCCAACGAACCGGCTTCGGAGGAGGTTCTGCGGAGCTGCACCGAACTCGGTTTCCCCGCCTGACAGGAAATCGAACCCGACCATGGACGCAGAACTCATCCTGATGCAGCTCTTTTCCGGAGTTGCCCTCGGCGCGATCCTCGTCATCGCCGCGCTCGGCCTGTCGATCATCTTCGGCATGCTGGGCGTGGTGAACTTTGCGCATGGCGCGCTGTTCATGGTCGGCGCTTATGCCGGATTGTGGGTGGCGTCCGTCACCGGGAGTTTCTGGTGGGGCCTCGTGGCCGCGCCGATCATGGTCGGCCTGTTCGGTATGGTGATCGAATTCGTCCTGGTGCGGCCGTTGTACGGCCGTTCCATCGACGATCCCCTCCTGCTTACCTTCGGATTGGGTTACGTATTGGTCGAGGCCGTCCGGATCGTCTTTGGCAGCGACGGGATTCCGTTCCCGACGCCACCGCAGCTCACCGGCGTGCTCGACCTCGGCGTCGGCTTCTTCCCGATCTATCGGCTGTTCGTGGTCGGCGTCGTCATCGCCGTGCTGGTGCTGTTGTGGCTGGGCCTTGAGAAGACCCGGTTCGGCCTCATCGTCCGCGCCGGCGCGCGCGACCCCACCATCATGAAGGTGCTTGGCGTCGACATCAGCAAGGTATGGCTGCTGGTGTTCGGTCTCGGTGCCGCGCTGGCCGCGCTCGGCGGCGTGCTGGCCGGGCCGATGCGGTCAGTCAATCCGGAAATGGGATCGCTGGTGCTGGCCGAGGCCTTCGTGGTGACGGTGATCGGCGGCCTCGGGTCGCTGCTCGGCTCGATCATCGCCGGGGTGCTGGTCGGCGTTGCCGTCAGCATGACGGCGCTGTTCGCGCCGGAAATGGCGACCATCGTGATGTTCGCGCTGATGGCGATCGTCCTCCTGATCCGGCCCGAAGGCCTGTTCGGCAAACTCGCGTAACGGAACAGAACCATGTCAACTCCGGCGCTTGCCGCACCGATCCCGTCCAGCACGGCCGCGCCCTCCGCGCTCGCCGGCACCCTGACGACGTACCGCGTGCCGCTGTCGATTGCGGCGCTGTGCCTGCTGCCATGGCTGCTGCCGTCGCAGGCGCTGGCCGTCAACGTGCTGATCTACGGCGTGCTGGCCGTCGGCTACAACCTGCTGTTCGGCTATACCGGCATGCTGTCGTTCGGGCACGCAGCCTTCTTCGGGGCCGGCGCCTACATCGCTGGCATTGCCATCGGCCGGTTCGGCATTCCCTGGTTTGCGGCGGTGCCGCTCGGGGTTGTCGGCGGTGGGGTGCTGGCCTTCATCATCGGGATGCTGTCGACGCGGACGCGGGGCATCTACTTCTCGATGGTGACGCTGGCGCTGGCGCAGCTCATCTATTATGCAGCGCTGCAGGCGTCGTCCTGGACCGGCGGCGAAAACGGCCTGCGCGGCTTCACCGTGGAGAAAATCAACCTGTTCGGATGGAAGATCAATTTCCTCGATCCGGTGAACAAGTACTACATCCTGCTGGCCTTCGCGGCGCTGGCCCTCTGGGCCGTCTCCCGCATCCTGAATTCGCCGTTCGGCGCGGCGATCGAAGCTATCCGCGAGAACGAGCGGCGTGCCCGCACCTGCGGTTTTGATGTCGAGCGGACCAAGCTGCTGGCGTTCACCCTGTCGGGCCTGATCTGCGCGCTGGCCGGCACCATGTCGGCGCTGCATCTGGCCTTCGTGCCGCTCGACCTGCTGCACTACCAGACCTCCGGGATGATCGTCATGATGACCCTGCTGGGCGGCGCACGCAGCTTCTTCGGGCCATTCGTCGGCGCGCTGGTCTTCCTGCTGATGGAGGATGTGTTCTCCCTGTGGACGTCGCACTGGCAGATCATCGTCGGGTCGATCTTCGTTCTTTTCGTCCTGTTCCTGCCAAAAGGCATCTGGGGCACCTTCCTGGCAAAGGTCATTCGATGAGCGCGCCGCTTCTTGCCGTTGACAACATCGGATGCAGGTTCGGCGGCTTCGTCGCGCTGGAGGGTGTTACGACCACGTTCCTGCCGGGCAGGGTGACATCGATCATCGGACCGAACGGCGCCGGCAAGAGCACCTTCTTCAACCTGCTGTCGGGTGTGCTGACGCCGTCAAGCGGATCGATCCGCTTCAAGGGCAAGGATCTGTCGGGAACGCCGCAGCATCAGTTTGTGCATCTGGGCATCGCGCGATCGTACCAGATCACCAACATCTTTCCCGACCTCAGCGTGCACGAGAACGTCCGCGTTGCGGCCCAGGCGACCGCGGCGGGCAGTTCGCGCTACAATATCTGGACCAACCGAAACAGTTTTTCCGAACTCAGCGCAAAGGCCGACGCCGCACTCGAGTCGGTCGGGCTGATCGGCCGGCGCAATGACGTCGCAAAATTTCTGGCCCATGGCCAGCAGCGCGCCCTCGAAGTGGCCATCTCGGTGGTCTCCGATCCCGAAGTGCTGCTGCTGGACGAACCGACCGCGGGCATGGGGCCTGAAGAGACCAAGGACATGGTGGCGCTGCTGGAGAAGCTGGCGGCGCAGCGCACCATCCTCCTGGTCGAACACAAGATGAAGATGATCCTCGGCCTCAGCGACCGCATCCTCGTGCTGCATCACGGGCGCCTGATCGCCGACGGTTCGCCGCGTGACATCCAGACGGACCCCGAGGTCCGTCGCGTGTATCTGGGACAGAACGATGGCTATGCTTGAAACCACGGACCTGCACGCCTGGTACGGCTCCAGCCATACGCTTCACGGCGTGTCGATTTCGGTCGCCCAGGGTGAAGTCGTCGCCCTGGTCGGCCGCAATGGCGCCGGCAAGACCACCACGATCCGCTCGATCATGGGGCTGATGCCGAAGACCGCCGGTGCGATGCGCTTCGCCGGCACCGATCTGGTGTCGTTGCGCGCGCATCAGCGCTTCAAGCTCGGCCTGGCCTATGTGCCGGAGGAGCGCCGGATTGTGTCAGGTCTGACCGTGCGAGAAAACCTGCAGCTCGGCCTGGTGGCCAGCGACGCCGATATCAACGAGCGCGTCGCCATCGACGAGATCGCGGAGAGTTTTCCCCGCCTCAAGGAGCGCCTCGATCAGGAGGCGGTCACCATGTCCGGCGGCGAACAGCAGATGCTGGCCATCGCCCGCGCGATGATCGCCAGGCCGAAGATGATCCTGCTCGATGAGCCCTCGGAGGGCATCATGCCGGTGCTTGTCGAGGAGATGGGCGTGCTGTTCCGCCGCCTGCGCGATCAGGGCGTCACGCTGCTGCTGGTGGAGCAGAATGTCGAATGGGCGCTGCGGCTTGCCGACCGCGCCATCATCATCGACCAGGGCGAGGTCGTCTATGAGAGCAGTTCCGCGGCCCTGCTGGCGGACAAGGAAATCCAGGAGCGTTATTGCGCGGTCTGAGCCGCTTTCTTTAGGACGGCGCCGAAAAGCCGCCGGCCAGGCGTTCGCGCAGGAAGGACACCAGCGCCTGCACGGTGCGCGGCACCTGCGGCGCATAGGGGCGGATGGCGAACAATTGCTCGCCGAACGCGCCGACCACGCGCCAGTCGGTCAGCACCGGATGCAGGCGGCCAGCGGCGATCTCCTGCTGGGCGCTGAAATCGGGCACCAAAGCGATGCCCAGTCCGGCCAGGGCTGCCTCGCGCAGCACTTCGCTGTTGTTGGCGGCGAACACGCCGGAGATCTTCACGGTAATGCGCCCGCCCTTGCCCTTGCGCGGCTCGAACGCCCAGGTCGGCGCCACGCTGTCGCGCAGGTAATGCAGGCAATCATGGACACTGAGATCTTCCGGCTGCATCGGCGTGCCGCGCCGTCTCAGATAGCTGCGGCTGGCTACCAGCACTGAATGGGTATCGCAGAGTTTCCACGCCACATGGGTATCCGGCACAGCGGCGACGTGGCGGACCGCGAGATCGAATCCCTCTTTCGCCAGTGAACTCAGGCGATCCGACAGTTCGAGCTCGATGCGGACTTCCGGATAGAGCCGCAGAAATTCGGGGAGCAGCGGCACGATGCGCTGCCGCCCCAGCGCCACGGGGACGGTGACGCGCAGCACGCCGCGCGGCGCGCCGGCGAGATCCTTCACCCCCGCGAAATTGCGCTCGATCTCGGCAAAGGACGCGCGCGTCGAATCGACC
>LNAP01001769.1_pt1 | contig 26385 bp, 22 predicted proteins | sample 602601 | NCBI WGS metagenome assembly LNAP01 (sample SAMN02440304, study PRJNA202911) | soil metagenome | biome: Subtropical and temperate rainforests or woodlands; isolation source: soil samples (1 kg each in a 20% v/v slurry with milli Q water) were... ...
TCAGTTCGTCATGTTGGTGTTCGGTGCAAAAATCGAGCATCGCGCCTAACATCTCGTTCAAGGCGGACGGCTTCGCCGCCGCTTAACTCCAGCGTTAGGCATAGGGGGAGTTCGTGGCGCCAGAAATGATTTTTGGCATTGCCGTCGTGGCTGTTGCCGCCTTGACCTTCGTAGCTTGGCTGCTACCCAAGCGCCAGCCACCCGAGAAATTCTTCAAGTGCTCACGCTGCAAGGCTCTGTCGAGGCACAACAATCGCACCATAGAAGCTTGGCGCAACAACAAGACCACGTTCTTTTGCCAAGCCTGCCACGCCAAATGGCTGCAGTCTCGGCCACCTCAGGAGCGCGAGCAATTTTCGCGGCGTGGCTCTTCTTCTGGCTCTGGTTGCTTCGGCGTCGTAGCTTTGTTTGCGTTGGTGCCGCTAGGCTGCATGCTGGTGTGGGCTTATGCCTAACATCTCGTTCAAGGCGGACGGCTACGCCGCCGCTTAACTCCAGCGTTAGACCTTAAAGAGCCTAGCCATTGTGATTCCGCCTATCTTGCTCAAAGCCAAACGCGCCGCTCTTTGGGCTTGGTTAGGCTTCATGGCATGCATGATCTCGGCCGTCGGGGCTAGGCACATGGGCTGGGGGACAACTGCAGACATCCTCTCTGGCGGTATGTTGCTTTTTGCGATCTCATTTGGGGCCTGTGTCGTTCTCACGTTTGTGCTCATATGTGCGGCAGTCTTCAGACTCCTTATTGGCGGCCGCCGGAATGTCTAACATTTCGTTCAAGGCGGACGGCTCTGCCGCCGCTTAACTCCAGCGTTAGGGCTCATGGTGAATTTCGTCAAACTGATACTTTTTGCAGGAATCTTCGCGATGTCGGCAGCTTTCGCACAGCAATCCAGTGCACCGGTTGCAAAAGTCAGCGTGCTGTCTTCAGGGAAATTGCTGTTGGACGGCCAATCCACGACTCTTGCAGGGCTTGATGCAAAATTTCAGCAGCTGAAGTCCAACGGCGGCACTGTTTGGTACTACCGCGAGGATGCTCGGTCGGAACCCTCACCGCAGGCAATGTCGGTCGTAAAACTCGTGGTCAAATACGCACTACCAATCAGCATGTCGACCCAACCGAACTTTTCGGACTACGTAGACGATCAGGGCAATTCTCATGCTCGTGAGCCCTAACCATTCGTTCAAGGCGGACGGCTGCGCCGCCGCTTAACTCTAGCGTTAGCTGACAAAGAGCATGACCTTCGACCATCACTCTAACCTTCCCAAGATTCCACTCACCGGTTCCTGCTCGGGCGTATATTTTCTGTATCACGGGGAGGAGCTTGTCTATATCGGGCAAGGCTGGAATTGTCTCTTGCGCGTCGCAGAACACACACGCAAAGACTCAGACAAGGTCTTTACGCATTGGAGTTTCTTTTCAGTCGAGAATGAGTCGGAGCGCAAAGAGCTGGAGCGTCAACTTCGTGCTCAGCACAAGCCCAAGTTCAACCGCGTGTAGCCCCGCTTCGTCCAGCGCAGCGTTGTCAGCTAACATCTCGTTCAAGGCGGACGGCTGCGCCGCCGCTTAACTCCAGCGTTAGGCGCTAAAACGGGTACTCCATGCGATCCAAATACCTTTCGATCCCGGGTCTCATCTTGCTTGTTGCACTGCTCTATTTTCCTGCACGTTTCGCGCTCACCTTCCAGCTTTTTGGCTATCCGGTTAACTCGCCAACCGCTGGTTGGCTTGGTCCAACACCACGCAATGCTGGTCAGTGCGCCTTGGACATTGGCAAGGTCAATTCTTGGCGTTGCACCGACACATCTGTGTTTGCAAAGCACCACTTCGGATGCCAGCTGTGGCTTCGTATCTTCGGGTACTCTGGCGTCTAACATTTCGTTCAAGGCGGACGGCTGCGCCGCCGCTTAACTCCAGCGTTAGGCGGCAGAGCAATTTCTTCGCGGTTTCCCTGCGCTCTCGTCTTCCAGGCTTCGCATCAATGTGCGCGCGTCGTGTCAGTTCGTACCGGCCTGCGTGGCAGTGCTTCGTGCGCATGGTCGTGTGTCGCAGGCTGCGCGCGTTGTCGCATCTCGCGCCTTCGTGCCTCGCGGTGCGCGCGGTTCGTGGCGGCGTGGCGGTCGTCGCAAGCGGCTCGCTCTCCTCGCGCAGGCCACCACCCGCGCGGCATTGCCGGGCTTTCAAAGCAGCGCTATCGTGTTCGCACACAGTGGCGCAGCCGTGCTGCCGTCTAACATCTCGTTCAAGGCGGACGGCTTCGCCGCCGCTTAACTCCAGCGTTAGGCCTCATAAATGGAAGATCTGAGCCGCCCACCAACTAAGATCGAGCGCCTTTTGGCTTTGCTTCTGTCGGCCGTGGCTACTCTCATCTTCGGCGCAGTCTCAGTCTCTATTTTTAGCAGCGTGCCCGTTTCGTATGCGGCGCTCGCTATCTTCACGATTCTGTTTATGGTTAGCGCCGTTATGTTTTTCAGGGCAGCTTTTACTGCACGGCGGCGTCTTTCAAACAAAGAGCTGTCTCGTCTCGCTTGGGTGCTGGTAGTTGGTGGCGTCGCTTGCGCGGCACTGGCTTTGCTTTTTGGCTCGGGCACGCACCGCCTATTGCTCTTAGGCTCAAGCCTCTCTTGCGTCGCGTATGGGCTTGCGGGTCTTCGTGGCCGCGCGCAATGATGCCTAACATCTCGTTCAAGGCGGACGGCTTCGCCGCCGCTTAACTCCAGCGTTAGGCCTACATGGAGGTTTTCCACGTGTTTTTGTCAAAAGCGCCTCTTCCCCTGATTGTCCTTGTCGCCATTGGGTGCTTTACGACTTATGGCGGGATGGGCGCGGCTAAAGCCAGCTCGCCAGCGAACTTCGGCCCAGCCACATATCCAATGACACGCTCAGAATTCTTCGATCGCATAGACTCCAAGTTGGTTGCAAGCTGTGATGCCTCGCGTGAGGAGTACAACCTTAGCCGAGACAAGTGCCTTCAACTCATAGCCCAAAGAACAACTTCTTGTGCCAAGTCCGTCTCTATAGCCAGCACCATCGCGGACAAGGCTCAGTTCAAAGCTTATGGCAGGGAATACTTGGGTTGTGCTAAACCTTATTTTTTCTGTAAGGGCATCGAGGTCAAGACACTCGGGGCCGCAATTGGCCAGTGCAGATAGGCCTAACCACTCGTTCAAGGCGGACGGCTTCGCCGCCCCTTAACTCTAGCGTTAGTCGGTAGCTCGTGTTGGTTCTTCGTTGCATGTGTTTCGCCCAGCTTCGCACTAGCTTGTCGTCCGTCGTCGCAGCAGCTTTTCGCGCAGCATCGTCGCAAGCCTAGGCATTCAGAGCTGGTAGTTTTGGGGCAGTCGGTTGCTCAAGCTATGCGCTCGTATCGGCAGTCGTTGTCGCCCGAGCATGCTGCGTCGCAACCGTCTAACATCTCATTCAAGCGGACGGCTGCGCCGCCGCTTAATTCCAGCGTTAGGCGTTAAAGCATGCGAGTTTGGCTAATCGTGCGGTGTGCACTCATTGTTGCGTCAGCGGTTGGCACCTTCTTCGTGCCCCTTGGCCCTCAGGCATCGCCACCCATTGGTTGGGGTGCGTTACTTGCCATCTTCGCCTTCTGTCCAATTGGGCTGGTGCTCGTTCTTGGGCTTCAAGTCATCAACCCACGCTCGGCAAAGTCTTGGGCACGCCCTTCGTGGCATCTCAACCCATTCAACTTCCGGCAGCCTCTTCAATTCTTTCATTTGGGCGCTTACGTTTGCTTGGCACAGGCACTTGTCGTTTTGGCTCGTCTCGCCGTTTCACAAGTTTCGTTTTATGTTGAGGCCTTGGTACCTTTGGTCATGGCAGCCGGCATTCTCCTCGGCCTTCAGTTCGTCATGTTGGTGTTCGGTGCAAAAATCGAGCATCGCGCCTAACATCTCGTTCAAGGCGGACGGCTTCGCCGCCGCTTAACTCCAGCGTTAGGCTGCTACTCCCAATTGCCGGCCTGGTGTTGCTTGTCGGCATATCCGTCTATCTTCATGCCATCGTCAAACTTGGTCGCATCGTCCAAGCAGAACATCCCGAGTGGGTAAACCGTCGCGGGTCGTTGAGCTTTTTCTACACGGGCATGCCGCGCATCGCAGACCCAAACGTAGGCAGCGCAGTTCTGGGCGTTGCATTCAGCTCTCGCTGGCGTACGCTCAGCTCTCCTTTTGCGTCCGCGTATGTCGGTCGCATTCGCATCTTGTTGCCGTTGCTTCTGGCTGTTTTCGGGGTCGTGCTTGTTGCCATAGCGACGCGCAAGCCCTAACTACTCGTTCAAGGCGGACGGCTGCGCCGCCGCTTAACTCAAGCGTTAGGCGTATGGACATACGACTTCTAAAGAAAATGCGTCGGCGTCGCCGCCACTTCCGCCTCAGCGTCGTGCTAGGGATGCTTGTCGCCGGAATCATGTCGGTGTATTTCGTCTTTCTCTCCTTGGATCCAACTGCATCCATTCTCTACAATGGCGTACCCACTACAGCGTTTAATGAAAAGCTATCTGCGGCCTTGATTTCTGGCCTGGTATTAGTCGTCCTCCTTGGCTTGCTTCTCTTGCCGGATCGTGCAATTGATCGCACTTTCGTCAGGCGCCAGCGCACGCTGTCCATTCTTTTTTCTTGGCTGCGATAGCGCCTAACTACTCGTTCAAGGCGGACGGCTACGCCGCCGCTTAACTCCAGCGTTAGACCACATGGAGCGTGTCCACCATGAAATGCCCTCACTGCAACACGTCGGTCAGCTTCTTCTCGAAAGAGCTGAACCGCTTCGGCAAAAGCAAAGTCTGTCCACACTGCGGCAAGAAGATCAAACTTACGGTTGGGCTAGTACCCGCAGCTTTGTGGTTCGTTCCTGCAGTCGCCGTTTCTCTGGCGCTAAGCCCGTGGCTCGGCAACGGGGCAAGCGCCGTAGCCATCGTCCTATTGCTACTACTGTCCTTCCGACTGCGGCCGGTGGTCTAACAGTTCGTTCAAGGCGGACGGCTTCGCCGCCGCTTAACTCCAGCGTTAGGCCGCAAAGGAACTTATGCCGTTCTTTCGAGTAATACTTTCCGGCGAAGGCATCTGTCTACCTTTTGAAGATGGCTCTGACCCTGCTATCGGATTTTTCACCACGCGAGACGTTCGTGCCGCTTGTATCGAGCACGCGACGCGGGTGGCGACTGATCTCGTACTTCTTGAATGGCATCCGGGTGGTAAGTACGCTGCCGCGAACAAAGGAGCGCCTCCTATCATCGCCTTGGATAAGTCATGGCAAATAGGCTTGTTGCGTGGCATCTTTGGCCGCAAGCCAGCCGGATATACTTTTTATTCGCGCGAGTAGGTTGCGGCCTAACATCTCGTCCAAGCGGACGCGCGAAAAACCGCGCGCCGCTTAACTCCAGCGTTAGAGGGCAAATGGCAGGCTCAACCGCCGACGAAGTCATCGAGCAACGCTTAGCTGAGACATTGCTCGTTGAGCCAATCTTCAACGAGTTGGTCGCTCGTTCCGTGGAGTTATCGCTCACCTACTGTGAGCCAACTTCCAACATAGCGCTGCGCCTAGATGTAGACGACTCATCCGCCATTGGCCGCCTGACTTGGTGGTCTGACGGCAGTGTGTATCTTGAGGCTTTGTGCAGTTCGGATGAATCGTCATTGCTCAGTGCTCACCTTGTAGCTTTGTCATCCGAGCAAGCTCTTGGCATGCTTAAAGTGCTTGTTGCCATCGTTGGGAGTTTGCCCTCTAACAAATCGTTCAAGGCGGACGGCTTCGCCGCCGCTTAACTCTAGCGTTAGGTGCCATGGGAAGTTCGCTCGCCATCGTCACAGCATTTCTTGTCGGGTCTTGGTTCCCCATAGCCGGTGGCACCTGGAGCCCTGACCAAGCTGCAGTGTCACAGCTACAGTCAACTCTGCAGCCATATGTAGCTGCTCAGGCGACCCAACAGCGTCGTCAACTTCAACCTTGGTCGAGCTACTCATTTCAGTATCAAGGTCGTGGCAGTGCGGGCGGCAAGTTCATCATCATCAATGCCTTTTGCAGCCCTCCTGACGCATATGCGACCAAGCAATTTGTGCGTGTGCTCGACGGCGGCACGTGCTACTTCGAAGTCAAATACAATCCAAACACTAAGACGTTTTACGACCTTGGGTTCAACGGCGTTGCATAGTGCGCGCCAGAGCACCTAACCACTCGTTCAAGGCGGACGGCTCCGCCGCCGCTTAACTCCAGCGTTGAGGCTGTAGAAAAACCCCTTTCCACGGACGAATAGACGGCCAAAATGACGGCTGTTGCATCTCGTCACTCAACGGCGTGGTTTCCTGGGATTTCGCGTTGCGGGTTGCCCGGCTTGATCTGGCGCGATGGGTATGCGTCCAAGGCGGCCATGGCGCGCCTTGTGCCGCTCAGGCCGCCTTGCGGTAGTTCGCCCACTTCTCGATGTTGTGGACCAGCGCAAACAACTTCCATTGGCCATCCACCTTCGCCTGGCCGCGAAGGGTGAAGCGGTTGAGTCGCTTGTTGGCGCGCACGTTGCCGAAGACGGGTTCGACGGTGGCGAATCGTCGCCCGTACTGTTCGCGTCCCCACGCGCTGTCGATGCGCTCGCGCATGCGCTGACTGTGGGTTTGTTCGGCTTTGCGGGTGGGCACGGCGACTTGTCGCGAGCGCGTGGTCTCAGGTTTGCGTAAGCACGTCGTCCGCAGCGGGCAGCCTTGGCAGGCAGCCTCTGGTGCGCGGAACTTGATCGCGGCATAGCCGCCGATCGTGCAGTCCTTGCCGTTGCGATGCAGGCGTTTTCCGGCCGGACAGATCGCGTAGGACTGGTCCGGCGCGATGATGAAATCCTCGCTGCCGAACAGGCGTGGCTGTGTTGGTTTGCGTGTCTTGTCGTGCAGCGGATCGGGCTTGGTCAGGTGCTTGTCCTGCTCGGCGAAACGTTCGTCGCGCCGGCGCATGGCGTTGTCGGCGATCAACGCGTCGATGTGCTTTTCGGCCAGCGCCACGAGGTTGGCCTCGCAGTGATAGCCTGCATCGGCGGTGATCAGCGTGGTGGCCGTGCGCTGCTCGGCGCACGCATCGAGGACGGGCAACAACAATTCCTGTTCTGCGCCGGTGCCGTGAGCCGAGGCCTCGACGATAACCTGATACTTGGCATCGACCACGGCCACGCCGCAGTAGCCCTGGATCACGCCCTTGTCGGTGGCCAGCTTGGCCGATTCGTTGTCGGTGCGATTGGACTTGCGAACCTTGCCGCGCGAACCGGGCCGATCTTTCGGATGATCGGCCAGCCATTGGCGGATCTTCGTTGCCTCGCGAGTAAGGCGCTCGATGCGTTCGGCGGCCTTGGCATCCCGCACGTCTTCGGCCGCGCCGGCATCGTTGGCTTGGTGGCGCTCCAGCATGGTGGTCGCCGCGCGCTCCATTTTCTGCGCCTGCGCGAGGAACTCGGCGCGGGTGCCGGAGCGGTGTTTGGAGGCGTTGGAGGGCAGTTTCACGCCGTCAATGGCGAACATCTCGCGACCGATCAGGCCTTCTCCATCAAGCAGTGTGAGCACTTGGGCAAAGACGGTCGCGATCGCCTCGCGCGAGCGGCTGACGAAGTCCGCGATGGTGGTGAAGTGTGGCTTGGCGTCGCCGGTCAGGGCGATGAACAGCACGTTGTCGCGGCAGGCGCGCTCGATCGAGCGGGAGCTCACCATGCCTTGGGAATACGCCAGCAGCACGGCCTTGAGCAACATCGTCGGCGCATGTGCCGGCGCACCGCTGTCGTCATTGCGGTAATGCGCATCGAAGGCGGACAGATCCAGCTGATCGACCAGATGATGCACGGCATGGGCAAATGATCCCGGCACCAGCTGCGCCTGCAGATCCACCGGCAACAGCCGCGGACTCATATCGATATGCCGGTAGCGCGCCATGCCGATCCCCCTTGCTCACGTGGGGGTATTGAAGCAAGATCGGCGAAGGTTTTTCTACAACCTCGTTAGGTGCCAAGGATAGATTATGGATACTCTAATTTTCTCCCTGATTTTTGCATTGATTGGCTTTGCTCTGGCTATGCTGGCGAAAAGCGTAGACAAGCGCATCCTCGCAACAAGCGCGGTACTTTTTGCCATCTATCTTTCGCTCGACGACTTGGTAACCGGCCTCCCCAAGTTCGCACCTGTCTTTGATTTCGTTCCGGGATATTGGAATTGGTCAGGTAAACTTCTGAGTCTTGCTTTCTCGGCAATCGTAATTTTCTCGTTACGCCTTTCGCCTGATGCAGTCGGTCTGCGCAAACAAGAGCATCCAAGAATCGCTTGGATCGCCCTGGGGCTCTACATTGTCTGGGGTGCCTGTTTAGGAGCCTTCTTCAAACCGGGCGCGCCAAGCATGGAAACACTCGCGTTTCAAGCGACAATGCCCGGGCTGGCTGAGGAAATTGCTTACAGAGGCATTGCTCCGGCGATACTTCTCGCGCTCACGAATCGCAAGCCCCATGTCGATGGCATTCCGTGGGCGGTAATTCTCGCAACATCTGCGATGTTTGGACTCTGGCACTCATTGAGCTTCTCTCACGGGAGCGTCGGATTCGACCTGATGTCAGGGCTCTTCCCCCTTATCGGCAGCATCCCAGGAGGTTGGCTCCGCTTTAAGACAAAGAGTCTGCTGGTACCCGTTTTAGGGCACAGTCTTGCCAATGTTGCATTTCACATAGCAGGCGGGATTGGCACCTAACAATTCCTTCAAGCCGACGGCCCAAACGCTACGCGCTTGGGCCGCCGCTTAACTCCAGCGTTAGACCACTTATGACCCCTCGGATGGCCACATCGCTCGCATCGAAATTGGTCGGTTATCGCTGGCACATTCTTGCAGTCACCATCTGTGCCTTAGCAATTTTGCTCGCAATAATTATTGCTGGGCACAATCCAAGGTTAAACATCTTGTGCTTCGCCGCCGTGGGGCCTCTTGTACTTCTTCCTTGAGGTCTGTTTTGCGCATGCATGTGGTTTGGACCTCGGGGAAAGCACCGGCAACCAAATCCGACGGCGTCCAATTTTGTTCGCACCATTGGCTGGATTTTCGCTGTATTTCTTGGCGTCTACGCGTCTGCGGCACGATCTTGTGGCCGCTTAGTGTCGTAACGTGACGGCGTGGTCTAACATCTCCGTAAGAGACTTCCGATAGTTCCTTCGCTTTAGTGGACACCCTGAACTACCACTTCAGGAGTCCTCAGCATGCCCAGATCGGGTCCAAGAACCACGTATCGGTACACCGATGATTTCAAGGCGACGGCCGTCCGTTTGAGCGAGTTGCCCGGGGTCGCGGTGCAGGATGTTGCCGCGTCGCTTTACATCCATCCGTTCATGCTGCCTCGTTGGCGCAAGAACGGCATTAGGTCTCGCCAGCGAGGGCATCGCCATGACCCATCCAAGCGCAGTTGCACTGACCGGCTTCATTGCCTGGGCTCTTCTGCTTCTTGTACTCATGGAAATCATCCGGACGCAGCTTGTCCTGCGTGGAAAGATCCCCGCCAACGGGTTCGTTCCGGACAATGCGAACCTCTCACCCTTCATGCAACGGCTGGCCAGGGCCCATGCCAACTGCGTCGAAAGCCTTCCGGTGCTCGGCGGACTGTTGCTGGTCGCCATCATCACCGGACACACCTCGGTAACCGACCCGGCTGCCTATCTGTTCCTTGCCTGCCGCGTGTTCCAGTCGCTGGTGCACCTGGCGTCGGTAAGCGCGGCCGCGGTTACTGTTCGCTTCTCCGCTTTTGCCGTGCAGATGGCCATCGGCGTGTACTGGGCCGTTGGCCTTCTTGCCGTGGTGTGAGGCCAATTGAAGGACGTGGCCAAGCACCAAGCGCGTGAAGGGCGCCGTTCTGTCAGGGTGGAACAAGCGCATTCTCGCGCGAAAAGCCGTACGCCGCTTGACTCAAACGCGAGCCGCCGTGACGCATCTGCATCAACAAGGCGACATCCTGCTACGCCCCCTTGCGATGGGTGAGGTGGCGCCCTTGCGCCGTCCGGCTGCAGCCGTGGTCGATTCACTGGTTCCGGGCGACCTGGCGGACGGCTGACGATCCCTCGGGTTTATGCATCGACTTAACCTGCCGCCGTGCAGGCTGGAAAGTGAACCCGATGTCCGGCATGTTGGCGGAACCGCGCCACGCCACAGCGCGTGCCCAGCGCGCCACGTCGGGCAACGAAGCCCGCCAGCCTTATGGAGAGAGTCATCACCATGCCGACACCCCGCTCGGATGCCTTGGTCTTTTTCGGCGCCACCGGCGACCTGGCCTACAAGAAGATCTTTCCGGCATTGCAGGCGATGATGCTGCGTGACGGGCTGGACCTGCCGATCATCGGCGTGGCGCATTCGGGCTGGAGCGTGGAGCAGCTGCGCCAGCGCGCGCACGACAGCCTGGCACAGGCGGCGCAGGAACAGGGCGGCGCCGTCGACGAGGCGGCGTTCGCGAAATTGGCGGCGCGGCTGCACTACGTCGATGGCGACTACAACGACGCGGCCACGTTCCAGCGGCTGAAGCAGGCGCTGGGCGAGGCGCAGCGGCCGCTGCACTACCTGGCGATCCCGCCCAGCCTGTTCGGCGTGGTGGCGAAGAACCTGCAGCAGGCCGGCTGCGCGGACGGCGCGCGGATCGTGGTGGAGAAACCGTTCGGCCGCGACCTGGCCTCGGCGCAGGCGCTCAACCGCACGCTGCATGCGGTGTTCCCGGAATCGGCGATCTTCCGCATCGACCACTACCTGGGCAAGGAGCCGGTGCAGAACCTGCTGTATTTCCGCTTCGCCAACACCGTGCTGGAGCCGGTGTGGAACAACCGCTACGTGGACCGCGTGCAGATCACCATGGCCGAGCAGTTCGGCGTGGACGGCCGCGGCGCGTTCTACGAGGGTGTCGGTGCGATCCGCGACGTGCTGCAGAACCACCTGCTGCAGGTGACCTCGCTGCTGGCGATGGACGCGCCGATCGGCAACGAGCCGGAGGCGCTGCGTGCCGAAAAGCTGCGGCTGTTCCGCGCGATGCGCCCGCTCGATCCGGCCGAGGTGGTGCGCGGCCAGTTCAACGGCTACCGCGATGTTGACGGCGTGGCCGCCGATTCGAACGTGGAGACCTTCGTGGCGCTGTGCCTGCACATCGACACCTGGCGCTGGGCCGGTGTGCCGTTCTACATCCGCGCCGGCAAGCAGCTGCCGGTCACCACCACCCAGGTGGTGGTGGACATGAAGGCGCCGCCGCTGTCGGTGTTCGACGCGATCGGCGCGGCACAGTCGAACTACTTCCGCTTCCGGCTCAGCCCGGAGGTGATCATCGCCGAAGGCATGCGGGTGAAGCAGCCGGGCGAAGAAATGCGCGGCGAGCCGGTGGAGCTGGTCGTGCGGCATGACCTGGCGCCGGAGAAATCGCCGTACGAGCGCCTGCTCGGCGACGCGATCCGCGGCGACAACGCGCTGTTCACCAGCGACGAATGCGTGGAGGCGGCGTGGGCGGTGGTCGACCGCGTGCTCGCCCACGAAGGGCCGGTGGGATTTTACGAGCCTGGCAGCTGGGGTCCGCCCGAGGCGGCGCGCATCGTCCGCGGCGACGAAGGCTGGCACGACCCGCGGGCAGAGGAGGGCAAGCCATGTTGAGCAACCACACGTCCGAAGCCGCCGCGCTGGTGTTCCTGCTCGACGTGGACAACACCTTGCTCGACAACGACCGCTTCGGTGCCGACCTCGGCGATACGCTGGAGGCGGCGTTCGGCGCCGGCGAACGCGAACGCTACTGGGCGATCTACGAGGAGCTGCGCCAGCAGTCCGGCTTCGCCGACTACCTGGGCGCGCTGCAGCGCTTCCGCGCCGGCCTGGACAACGACCCCTCGCTGCTGCAGATGTCGGCCTACCTGCTGGACTATCCGTTCGCCGACCGGCTCTACCCGCACGCGCTGGAAACCGTGGCGCACCTGCGCACGCTGGGCCCCACCGCGATCCTGTCCGACGGCGACGTGGTGTTCCAGCCGCGCAAGATCCAGCGCGCCGGGCTGTGGGCTGCGCTGCGCGGCGAGGTGCTGATCTACGTGCACAAACAGCAGATGCTGGTGGCGATGCAGCAACGCTACCCGGCCGCGCACTACGTGATGGTCGACGACAAGCCGCACATCCTCGCCGCGATGAAGCAGCGTCTGGGCCACAAGCTCACCACGGTGTTCGTGCGCCAGGGCCATTACGCGGCCGCCAGCACCCACGAAATCGTCGACCCGGCACCGGACCTCGCGATCGCGTGCATCGGCGATCTGCGCCGGCGTAAGCTTGAAGACTTCCTGCCGAGCGCGCCCGCGATCAACCTGCCGGCGGACTGAAATATCGTATCGATCGAATCGGAAACATGGAGCAAGCATGAAAGCGACCCGCCAATTGCACGACCTCGGCCAGAGCCTGTGGCTGGACAACATCACCCGCAGCCTGCTCGACGACGGCACGCTGGCGCGCTACATCGCCGAGGACTCGATCACCGGACTGACCTCGAACCCGAGCATCTTCGACGCGGCGATCGGCGGCGGCGACGCCTACGACGCCGGCATCCACGCCAAGACGCTTTCCGGCATGGGTGGCGAGGCGTTGTTTACCGAGCTGGCGCTGGAAGACCTGCGCCGCGCCGCCGACCTGTTCAAGCCGGTGTTCGACGCCACCGCCCAGATCGACGGCTGGGTCTCGATGGAAGTCTCGCCGCTGCTCGCCGCCGATACCGCCGGCTCGATCGCCGCGGCGCGGCACATCCATCACCAGGGCAATCGCGACAACCTGTTCGTGAAGATTCCCGGCACCCCGGAAGGCGTGCCGGCGATCGAGGAGGCGATCTTCCTCGGCATTCCGATCAACGTGACCCTGCTGTTCTCCTGCGCGCACTACCAGGCCGTCGCCGAGGCGTATTTGCGCGGCATCGAGCGGCGCCTGGAAGCCGGGCTGGACCCGCGCGTGGGCTCGGTCGCCTCGCTGTTCATCAGCCGCTGGGACGTGGCCGCCAACCCACAGCTGCCGACCGAGTTGCACAACCGGCTGGGCATCGCGGTGGGCCAGCAGACCTACCGCGCCTACCGCGAACTGCTGGCATCGAAGCGCTGGCAGAAACTCGCCGCCGCCGGCGCGCGGCCGCAGCGCCTGCTGTGGGCCAGCACCGGGGTCAAGGACCCGTCCGCGCCGGACACGTTGTACGTCAGCGCGCTGGCCGCGCCGGACACCATCGACACGATCCCGGAAAAGACCCTGCACGCGTTCGCCGATCACGGCCAGCTGCACGGCGTGATGGCGGATGACGGCGGCGATGCGGATGCGCTGCTGGCGCGGATCGCCAAGGCCGGCGTGGACGTCGACGCCTTGGCGCTGAAGCTGCAGCAGGACGGCGCCGCGGCGTTCGTGAAATCGTGGCAGCAATTGCTGCAGCGGATCGCCGACAAGGCCAGCGCGCTCGACGCGAAATCGCGGGAACCGATTGCCCGATGAGCCACCTCGCCCTCACCACGCGCCCGCAGTGGCAGGCGCTCCGGCAGCACTTCACCATCCTGGGCCAGCAGCATCTGCGCGAGCTGTTCGCCGCCGACCCGCAGCGCGGCGAACGGTTCGTCGTCGAGGACGTCGGCCTGTATCTGGATTATTCCAAGCAGCGCGTCAACGCCGATACCCTGCGCCTGCTGCGCGAACTGGCCGAGGCCTGCGGCCTGCCGCAGCGGATCGCGGCGATGTTCCGCGGCGACAGGATCAACACCACCGAGAACCGCGCCGTGCTGCACGTGGCGCTGCGCGCGCCGCGCACGGAGCAGATCCTGCTCGACGGCCACGACGTGGTGGCGGACGTGCACAACGTGCTCGACCGCATGGCCGCGTTTGCCGAGCGGGTGCGCGGCGGCGCGTGGCTGGGCCACGACGGCAGGCGCATCCGCAACGTGGTCAGCATCGGCATCGGCGGTTCCGACCTCGGCCCGGTGATGGCGTACGAGGCGCTGCGCGAGTACAGCCGGCGCGACATGACGTTCCGCTTCGTCTCCAACGTGGACGGCACCGATTTCGCCGAAGCGGTACGCGACCTGGACGCCGCCGAGACGCTGTTCATCGTCTGCTCGAAAACCTTCACCACGCTGGAGACGCTGACCAACGCGCACGCCGCGCGCACCTGGTGCCTCGCCGCGCTGGGCGGCGACGAGCAGGCGGTGGCGAAGCACTTCGTGGCGGTCTCCACCAATGCCGACGCGGTGGCCAAGTTCGGCATCGATACCGCCAACATGTTCGGTTTCTGGGACTGGGTGGGCGGGCGCTATTCGATGGATTCGGCGATCGGCCTGTCCACCATGCTGGCGATCGGTCCGGAGCATTTCCGCGCGATGCTGGCCGGCTTCCATGCGATGGACGAACACTTCCGCCACGCGCCGCTGGAACGCAACCTGCCCGCGCTGATGGGCCTGCTCGGCATCTGGAACAGCAACTTCCTCGACGCCGCCACGGTCGCGGTGCTGCCGTACGAGCAATACCTGAAACGCTTCCCGGCCTACCTGCAGCAGCTGACGATGGAAAGCAACGGCAAGCGCGTCACCCTGGACGGCAGCGCGGTCGACTACGCCACCGGGCCGATCTACTGGGGCGAGCCGGGCACCAACGGGCAGCACTCGTTCTACCAGCTGATCCACCAGGGCACGCGCATCGTGCCGTGCGACTTCATCGGTTTCGGGCAGACGCTGAATCCGCTCGGCCAGCAACATGATCTGCTGATGGCGAACCTGATCGCGCAGGGCGAGGCGTTGGCATTTGGCAAGACGGCCGACGAAGTGCGCGCCGAAGGCACGCCCGAGGCGCTGGTGCCGCATCGCACGTTCGAGGGCAACCGGCCCAGCACGACGATCCTCGCCGCCAGGCTCACCCCGCATACGCTGGGCACCCTGATCGCGCTGTACGAGCACAGCGTGTTCGTGCAGGGCGTGATCTGGGACATCGACTCGTTCGACCAGTGGGGCGTGGAGCTGGGCAAGCAGCTGGCGAAGACCACCATCGCCGAGCTGACCGCGCCGAGCGAGCCCACGCTCGCGCACGACAGCTCCACCAACGCCTTGATACGCCGCTATCGCCAGTTGCGCGACAGCCAGACAACGGAAGGTCCATGAGCCAGAAGATCAGCCCCCTCGCCGGCAAGCCGGCACCGTCGTCGATCCTGGTCGACATCCCGCAACTGCTGGCTGCGTATGCGGACCTGAAACCCGATCCTGCGGTACCGGCGCAGCGCGTGGCGTTCGGCACCTCCGGCCACCGCGGCAGCTCGTTCGAGCGCAGCTTCAACGAGGCGCACATCCTGGCGATCAGCCAGGCGATCTGCGAATACCGCCGTTCGAAAGGCATCGACGGCCCGCTGTTCATCGGCGCCGACACCCATGCGCTGTCGCAGCCGGCGTTCGAGAACGCGCTGGAAGTGCTGGCCGCGAACGGCGTCACGGTGATGATCTCCACGGGCGGCGAGTTCACCCCGACGCCGGCGGTATCGCATGCGATCCTGGTCTACAACAAGCTCCATAAAAGCGGGGGACGCAGCAGCGGCCTCGCCGATGGCATCGTGATCACGCCGTCGCACAACCCGCCGGACAACGGCGGCTTCAAGTACAACCCCACCAACGGCGGCCCGGCCGACAGCGACATCACCAGGTGGGTGGAGAACCGCGCCAACGCCCTGCTCGAAGGCGGCCTGAAGGACGTGCGCCGGATGCCGTACGCACAGGCGCGCAGGGCGGCCACCACGCACGAGCACGACTACCTCAACAGCTACGTCGCCGATCTCGCCAACATCGTCGACTTCGACGTCATCCGCAGCGCCGGCGTGCACATGGGCGTCGATCCGCTGGGCGGCGCCGGCGTGCATTACTGGGCGCCGATCGCCGATCGCTACCAGCTCGACCTCACCGTGGTCAGCACGGTGGTCGACCCGCAGTTCGCCTTCATGAGCCTGGACTGGGACGGCAAGATCCGCATGGACCCGTCGTCGAAGTACGCGATGCAGCGGCTGATCGGCCTCAAGGACAAATACGACGTCGCGTTCGCCTGCGACACCGATCACGACCGCCACGGCGTCGTCACCCGCAGCAGCGGGCTGATGGAGCCGAACCACTACCTGTCGGTGCTGATCGACTACCTGTTCCGGCATCGGCCGCAGTGGGGTGCGCACGCGGCGGTGGGCAAGACCGTGGTCAGCACCGCGCTGATCGACCGCGTGGCCAAGCGGCTGGGACGGCAGCTGTACGAGGCGCCGGTCGGCTTCAAGTGGTTCGCGCCCGGCCTGTTCGACGGCTCGCTCGGTTTCGGCTGCGAGGAAAGTGCCGGCGCCTCGCTGCTGCGCCGCGACGGCACGGCCTGGTCCACCGACAAGGACGGCCTGGTGCCGGCGCTGCTGTCGGCCGAGATCACCGCACGCGAGGGCAGGGACCCGGGCGAACTGTACGCGCAGCTGACCCGCGAACTCGGCAAGCCGTTCGCCAGCCGCGTCGACGCCGCCGCCACGCCGGCGCAGAAGGCGAAGCTGGCGAAACTGTCGCCCGACCAGTTGAAGAGCGACCGGCTGGCCGGCGAGAAAATCGAACAGGTGCTGGACAAGGCGCCCGGCAACGGCGCCGCGATCGGCGGCATCAAGGCGATCGCCGCCAGCGGCTGGTTCGCCGCACGGCCGTCCGGCACCGAGGCGATCTACAAGATCTACGCCGAAAGCTTCAAGAGCGAGGAACACCTGCAAGCGCTGCTGAAGGAAGCCCAGAGCATCGTCGACGCCGCGCTCGCGTAGGAGCGCACCCTGTGCGCGAATGCTCTTCGTCACGTCACGCAAAAGCATTCGCGCACAGGGTGCGCTCCTACACACCACCATCGGAGAGACCGCCATGTTCAACACCCTCGACCAGCCATGCATCAACCTGCTGCGCTTCCTGTCGGTGGACATGGTGCAGAAGGCCAACAGCGGCCACCCCGGCCTGCCGCTGGGCGCCGCGCCGATGGCCTACGCGCTGTGGACGCGGCAGCTGAAGCACAACCCCGCCAATCCGCACTGGGCCGACCGCGACCGCTTCGTGCTGTCCGCCGGCCACGGTTCGGCGCTGCTGTACAGCCTGCTGTTCGCCACCGGCTACGACCTCACGCTGGACGACCTCAAGCAGTTCCGCCAGTGGGGCAGCAAGGCGCCGGGGCATCCCGAGTACGGCCACACGCCGGGCGTCGAAATCACCACCGGCCCGCTCGGCCAGGGCCTGGCGAACGCGGTGGGCATGGCGATCGGCGAGGCGCACCTGGCCGCACGCTACAACCGCGACGGCCACACGGTGATCGATCACCACACCTGGGCCATCGTCAGCGACGGCGACCTGATGGAAGGTGTGGCCAGCGAAGCGGCTTCGCTGGCAGGTCATCTCAAGCTGGGCAAGCTGGTCTGCCTGTACGACGACAACGACGTGACGCTGGCCGGCGGCACCGACATCACCTTCTCGGAGGATCGCGCGAAACGCTTCGAGGCGTACGGCTGGCAGACCATCCAGGTGGCCGACGGCAACGACCTGGCCGCGATCCACGCCGCACTGGATGCGGCCCGCGCCGACACCACGCGGCCCACGCTGATCCTGGTGCGCACGCACATCGGCTACGGCTCGCCCGAGCAGGGCACGTTCAAGGCGCACGGCTCGCCGCTGGGCGTCGATGACGTCAGGAAGACGAAGGAAAAGCTGGGCTGGCCGGTCGAACCCGACTTCCTGCTGCCGCCGTCGGCGCTGCTGCATTTCCGCGAGGCGCTGGATCGCGGCGTGCAGGCCGAACGCGCCTGGAACAGCCGCCTGGACGTCTATACCAAAACCTTCCCCGAGCTGGCGGCCGAGCTGCAAGGCCGCCTGGATGGCGAACTGCCGACGGGCTGGGACGCGGACATCCCGGTGTTTCCCGCCGACGCCAAGGGCCTCGCCACCCGCGTCGCCGGCGGCAAGGTGATGAACGCGATCGCGCCGAAACTGCCCGCGCTGGGCGGCGGCTCGGCCGACCTCGATCCGTCCACCCACACCGCGCTGAAGGACCTGGGCGACTTCAATCCGCCGCTGACGCCGGGCGAAGACAGCCAGGGTTCGGACGGCGGCGGCTGGAGTCACGCCGGGCGCAACCTGCACTTCGGCGTGCGCGAGCATGCGATGGGCGCGATCGCGAACGGCCTGGCCGTGCACGGCGGCTTCGTGCCGTACGGTTCGACCTTCCTGATCTTCTCCGACTACATGCGTCCGGCGATCCGCCTGGCTGCGCTGATGGGCGTGCACGTGGTGCACGTGTTCACCCACGACAGCGTGGCGCTGGGCGAGGACGGCCCCACCCACCAGCCGATCGAACAGCTGGCCAGCCTGCGCGCGATCCCCAACCTCAGCGTGATCCGCCCCGCCGACGCGAACGAGACCGCGGTGGCATGGAAGGTGGCGCTGGAAACGAGGAAACGGCCGGTGCTGCTGGCGCTGACCCGGCAGAACGTGCCCACGCTGGACCGCACCCGTTACGCCAGCGCCGACGGCCTGCGCCAGGGTGCGTATGTGCTCAGCGACGCGCCGGACGGCAAGCCCTCGCTGATCCTGCTCGCCAGCGGCTCCGAAGTCGGCCTGATCGTCGACGCCGCCGACAAGCTGCAAGCCGACGGCATCGCCGTGCGCTGCGTGTCGATGCCGTGCTGGGAACTGTTCGACGCGCAGCCACAGAGCTACCGCGACGAAGTGCTGCCGCCTGGCGTGACTGCTCGACTGGCGGTGGAGCTGGGCGTATCGCAAGGCTGGGACCGCTACCTCGGGTCGGAGGGCGACATGCTCGGCATCGACCACTTCGGCGCCTCCGCGCCCGCCGAGGTGCTGCTGCGCGAATTCGGCTTCACGGTGGAAAACGTGGTGGCACGGGCGAAGGCGCTGCTGGCGGGATAGTTCGCCCGGCCGGGATTGCGTACGTTCCGCGGGTGGTTGCTGCCGGCCGGCAGCAACCACCCGGTCGGCAGATGGCGTCCATTGCATGCGGGGAAGGAGTCGCGACTGCAGATCTTGCGGGATGCGTTTCGATGATTGTCATCTGAAACCTGGGAGAAGGTCATGACATATCGCGTAGTCGGCGTACTGGATATCAATTTCCAGGGTTTGGATCTCAATTGCGGCTACTACTGCCTGGAGGCCCTGATGAGAAACAGGCACGGGAACCCATACGGTGCGGCGGTGGTGACGGCACCTGTCTGGAATGCCTTAACCAACCGGTTTGAAGCTGTCTACGGGGCTGCCAATGCAGCACACGACATCGCTGTGCAAGCTCACATGGGCACCTGGTACAAGGTCGGCTTCAACCCCCGTAACCATGCTGCCGCTTATGGTCTGGAGACGATTCCCACACCCGCTACCGCGAACGATTGGGAAACCGAACTGCACAACTACGGGCCTCTGCTTGTCTCGGGTCACATCGGTGCTGTACGGATCATACCCATGGAATCCGCGGGGCACTTCGTCCTGGTCATAGGTGTCGACGCCAACAACGAAATCGAGTATCTCGACCCGCTTCGACCATGGAATGCCTACAACGTGGGCATCCCGACCATGGATGTGGTCGGCTTCAACGCGCTTGTCTCCCGGGTGATGGCAGCCGCCCACTGAGTGCATTGAAAAGCCGGCCCGCTGATGGAGCACTCCTAGAATGGCGCCATCAAACCAGCCGGTGAACAGCGACTGGTGAGGTAACCCTCAGTTGCGCGACTGCAGCTTCGACAGCAGGCGCAGCAGTTCCAGGTACAGCCAGACCAGGGTGACCACCAGCGCGAACGCGCCGTACCATTCCATGTACTTCGGCGCGCCGGACTGGGCGCCGGTTTCGATCAGGTCGAAGTCGAGGATCAGGTTGAGCGCCGCGATCACCACCACCACCGCGCTGAACGCGATGCCGACGCCGCTGTTGCCGCTGATGAAGCCCATCGAGTGGCCGAAGAAGCCCATCGCGAAGTTCGCCAGGTACAGCAGCATGATGCCGCCGGTGGCGGCGACGATGCCGAGCTTGAATTTCTCGGTGGCGCGGATCAGCCCGCTGCGATAGGCCAGCAGCATCGCGGCCATGGTGCCGAAGGTCAGCCCCACCGCCTGCATCACGATGCCGGGATAGCGCATCTCGAAGATCGCCGACAGCGCGCCGATGAAGACGCCTTCCACCACGGCGTACAGCGGCGCGGTGATCGGCGCCCAGGTCTTCTTGAACACGGTGACCAGGGCCAGCACCAGGCCGCCGATCGCGCCGCCGAGCACCAGCGGCAGCATCGCCGGCAGGCTGTCCGGGCCACTGAACCGGCTCCAGCTGAGCATCGCGCCGACCAGTACCAGGATCAGCAACAGGCCGGTCTTGTTGACCGTGCCGTTGATCGTCATCGCTTCGTCGCCGCGCGTGAATACCGCGCCGCTGGCAGCATCGAGGAAGGTGTTCTTGTTGAGCGCCGGATTGCCGCTTTGCATGATCTGCTCCCGTGGTTTGCCGCCATCGTAGCGGCTTTGCCGCCGCCCTGCGCCAACGTGCCGTTACGCCGCCGTACGCAAACTACGCGACAATGTGCGCCTGTCGAATGTCGCGGAGTCCCGATGAACCCTTCCACCCTGCGTATCGCCACCCGCAAGAGCGCGCTCGCGCTGTGGCAGGCCGAGCATGTCGCCGCGCTGCTGCGCGCGACGCATCCGGGGCTGACGGTGGAGCTGGTGCCGATGAGCACCCGCGGCGACGAGATCCTGGACCAGCCGCTGGCCACGATCGGCGGCAAGGGGCTGTTCCTGAAGGAGCTGGAGGTGGCGATGCTGGAAGGCCGCGCCGACCTCGCCGTGCATTCGCTGAAGGATGTGCCGGCGCAGCTGGAGCCGGGCTTCGCGCTGCCGGCGATGCCCATCACGCAACGCGAATCGCCCGCATTGGCACAGATGATGTACTTGGGCGTCACGATAGCGGTGACTGATGTGCAGCCACTGGTATCGTGGCCATTCGTAGTTTGCTGGTAGACTCTCATTTTCTCGTCCAGAGCCAAAAAGGCCGAGATCATGGCCCTTCCGACATGTTCGGGGTTTTCAACACCCTGACTAATGTACTCTTTCCACTCATCCGTTGCCTCTAGAAAATTAATTATATTATCATGTGCGTACTTTGCAGCGCCTCCACCGGCGTGACCATCCCAAACACCAAGAAACAGGTGATCAGGCTTCGAAGGTATGTCGATAGCGATGTGAGAGTCTTCCATTTCAATTCTCCATCCTTGCATTCCTGAACCACCGCATACTAAACCAGTGCTACTAATATACGTCTCACTATCCTTCTCAATTTTCGGTGATTCAAGACTGTTTCCCTGAAATGATACAATCTGTTAGAGAAGTCCGACACAATTTTGGAATAAAAAATCACGCTCTTCTCACCATTTTCACAAATTATTACTATAAATAGATAACTGTCGAGCTTTTAATAGATCCGTGTCGGAGAAGAAACCTTTACTGGATCCAAAAGCTTGTCTGAATTCCGAGACTGTTCTGTCTCAGAGATGCGGAGAGCAGTAACGGACAGCTTCGCGCCGAAAACACCAACTTAATCGCCTGACTGATATGAAGGCACCTTTTATTTTACATTTATTTCATTGAATGCTTAAATTAATGTTTTATGGCATCTGGGTCACTTCAAGATTTCATGTCAGCAGCCAACAGCAGATGATTCGCACAACGTTGGGCAACCAAAAGACTAAAATTTTCACTTGTACCTTGCTCGAATTTGTTTGCAATCGTTTATCTGCAGCACCATTGATATCATGGCCAGTAACGGGGAGTTATCGAGATTAATGCCTGACAATAATAAATTACCTAATCGCTTTAAAGAAAATGGCACGACTTTTGACGTGTAAGGGCTATGTCACGAGTTGCAGCTTCTCAAATTCGCATATTTATGTGTTCAAACTGTTTTATCTATGTATAGGGAGAGAGGCGGAGAAACAGACGATTCTGGAAGGGGTACCGTCTGTTGCGGTGACTGCTTAAAGTATGAACGTGTTCACCTACTGAAGTGAACTCTCTATTTCGAGTGTGTATTGGAGCTCACTGCTCTCCTTTAATTTTGTTATTTGCAGATCTCTTGTCTTTGGTGGTTTCGACGGAATCATGGCATCGCTTATCATCATATCTGCAGCAGCTGGTGAGGCCTCTCGTGCATGAACTTTGTTTCACTTCTACCCCCCATATAACCACATTCTAATCCTCGCACCGTATACCTACCCTGTAACAGGTGCCAGTTTATCGTGGAGAGTGGTTGTAGTGCTTGGTGTTGCAAGTGTATTAGCAAATTCTATTTCCACCGGAGTGTCTGAATATTTATCGTCGAAAGCGCATCGAGCATTTATTCAGGCCGAAAAACGGCGAGGACTGTGGGAATTTAAGAACTACAAAGAAGTCGAAATGTTCGAAGTAAGTGTGCGTTGTAGGTATATGTATATTTATATTTATATGGATGCATTGCTTGATTTTTACATGCAACATTATTATCTAACCAATCTCATTCTTGTGTGTGTTGACAGATGGTGAATCGATTTGAGGCCCGCGGAATGGCTCGAAAAGACGCCGAACTTGTCGTCGGTAAGATGGCCCAGTACGAAAACTTTTTCGTGAATCTCATGGTGTGCGAAGATCTCGGGATGCAATTGACTGAAGAAAACGACGCCTCGTTTCTCACCGATGCCTTCGTGATGTTCGCCTCCTACGCCACCTTCGGCGCGATCCCCATTTTGCTCTTTTGCCTCGGCTCGGTGGGTCTGTCGTCCAGCTGGGAATTGTATTTGATCTCGGTGGGCAGCTCGCTGGTCGTGTTGAGTCTGCTGGGCGTGGTGAAAAGCACCTTTAGTGGGTCGAATTGGTTTGTTGCCGCGCTGGAGGTGCTCGCGGTGGGCATTGCCTGCTCGGGCGTGGCCTACGCGCTGGGCTACCAGTTGATTGCCTTCTTCATGGGTGCGTAGGGATAGTGGTACTTTGCTTTTTCTTTTCTTTTCTTGTCAGCCCGTGGTTGGCGAGGGAGTTTTTATGTGCGAAAGAACAAGTGCTATTCTTGCTGTTCGTGTAACGCCCAGCTAGTTTATCACTTGGGGTGTTTAGATTTGACCTCTCGTAGAGAATAATACTTGGTTTTACAGTACATTGCTGTTGGCCAATCCCGTTGGTGTACATAAACATTAATAAACGACATTTTTTGCTTTAAGTCATTGCAGATTAGCTCATATGAAGTTACGGTACATGTTTTGTGGAATGAATATCATGCCCGCGTGAGTAACAGGCTGATAAGTCGACAACTCGTACCGGTACATGCATAACTAAATGGAAAGGGTTATCCGTCCACCAACGAAGTCACGTCTTCTGGTCCGCTTCATCACATTGCATGAACAAGCTGCAAGCGTTCCTTATTGTTATGCTGTTTTCTTCTGTGTTGTCTTACTCGTTGCGGCCATCGTCATTGTTAGTGAATGCTCGGCGTCTCGGTGGTGGAGTTTTGCGAAGGAACTATGGTAACACATGTCTCAAAATGAAAGAGAAGAGTGCGGCAGAGCTCGCTGAAGAGCTGTTCGTGTATGACCCTCGCAAAATTCGAAATTTCTCTATCATTGCGCATATTGGTAAGCGAATTATGTTTGTGCTGCTATATGGGATCAACCAACAGTTTTAAACATTCTTGTTGACGCTCATTTGTAGACCATGGAAAGAGCACACTTGCGGACCGGCTACTGGAGTCAACAAATACCGTTGAATCAAGACACATGCAAGCACAGTTGTTGGATAATATGGACATTGAAAGAGAGCGTGGTATAACAATAAAACTGCAAGCAGCACGCATTCACTACAAAGCCAAAGACGGTGATATGTATTTGCTCAATCTGATCGATACGCCCGGCCATGTTGACTTTGGTTACGAAGGTAAATGAGACAAACCAGAAATACCAAAGCATACACATTACTCTTATATAAATTTTCTTTCGTCATATTGAACAGTGTCCCGATCGCTAGCTGCCTGCGAAGGCGCTCTGTTGGTTGTTGACGCAGCCCAAGGCGTGGAGGCCCAAACGATGGCTAACGTGTATCTAGCTTACGAAAATAACTTAGAGATTATTCCTGTAATAAACAAGATAGACCTGCCCAACGCGGAGCCGGAGCGAGTCATCACCGAAATCGAGAACACAATCGGGCTGGACTGCACGAACGCTCTCCAGTGCAGTGCGAAGACCGGCCTGGGTGTGGACAACATCCTCGAGGCCATTGTGCACAATATGCCTGCACCCAATGGCGACCTGAACAAACCCTTGCGTGCATTGATATTCGACAGTTACTACGATACTTTCCGTGGTGTGGTGGTGTTCTTCCGCGTGGTGGACGGCTCTGTCTCAGTGGGCGACAAGATCCACTTTATGAACAGTGCGATGGAATACGAAGTGCTTGAGATAGGAGTCATGACCCCGACCCAAGTAAAAGTCAACATGCTCCGCGCCGGCGAGGTGGGTTATCTCAACGCGGCGATCAAGGCCGTGGACGACGCACGTGTGGGAGACACCATTACCCTGGCCAAAGGATTCGAGACGGTAGAGGCCCTGCCAGGATATGCCCCCGCCAAACAGATGGTCTTCGCAGGCCTCTATCCGAGTGAGAACGATAGCTACGAGAATCTCCGCGACGCATTGGGCAAGTTGCGGTTAAACGATGCCTCCTTCACGTACATGCCGGAAACTTCCACGGCGATGGGCTTTGGCTTTCGCTGTGGCTTTCTAGGCCTGCTGCACATGGACATTGTGCAAGAACGCCTGGAACGAGAGTACGACTTGGATTTGATCATCACGGCGCCCAGTGTGGTGTACAAGATCGTCAAGGCAGACGGTTCGGAAGAGCTTATTGACACGCCCGCAAAGCTGCCCGAAACGTCGTATTTTGAGTCCATCATGGAGCCGTACGTGTTGGTGGAAATGATTGCGTCAAGTGAGTACAATTGAGGATTAATGGAGCTTGCGCAGAACCGAAGAGGTATATTTTTAGAGTTGAAATACCTCAACACGCAGAGAACTGCGTTAATCTACGAGGTATGTCCAGTTTTATTGAACGAATTTGTGCAACAAATTTCGTTCCTGGCTTCAAGGAGCAAAACCTATATCAGGAGCGCATCCTATTTCTTGCTTTATAACTAATGTGTCTTCACTTTCTTTTTTTTCAATGTAGCTGCCCCTGGCGGAGGTGATCACAGACTTCTTCGACCAGCTCAAGAGTCGCACCAAAGGCTATGCCTCAATGTCCTTCACGGACATTGGCTACCGGGCCGACAAGCTCGTGCGCATGGACATTCGCATCAACGGCGAAGAGGCTCCCCCGTTGACCACGATCGTGCACCGCGATGTGGCGCATGAGAAAGGAAAGATTGTGTGCAATAAGCTCAAAGAGCTGATCCCGCGACAACAATTCAAGGTACGAACCATGTTTCGAACTGTTACTTTGTTGTGATATTTAAAAGATTGAAACACATTATATTAACTTATTTTCTTTGTACGGTGCAGATTCCCATTCAAGCGTGCGTGGGTGTGAAACCCATAGCATCGGCGCACATTTCTCCGGTGATGAAAGACGTGTTGGCGAAATGCTACGGAGGTGACATAACCCGCAAGAAAAAGCTTCTCCAGAAGCAAGCCAAGGGCAAAAAGCGCATGCGTCTGATGGGCAAGGTGAACGTGCCGCAGGAAGCCTTTATGGCGGTGATCCAGACCAATGATTAAAGCAGGATATTTTTGAATTTTTGAATCGTCTTTGCTATCGATCTTTTTTTGTAAATACAATGTTTAGAATTCAGTTTGCTTTTGGGGGGTTTTCAGTTCCATGAAGGCATCGTGGCAATATTGCGACAAAATTTTAAAACAAACGTCACCCCTGCTTAACGGAACAAGTTACAAACACAGGAACATACAACAATGTAAGACGTCGAGGGTGAGGTTTTTATAGAAGTATAGACACAAATTGACGCACAATCAGCAGAAGAAAATCAACTGCCGCTCAAGCATCGTTTCATCATGCACCAGCAAAGGTACATTATTCTATCACAACTAATAGAGAATTACCACTCAGACAAAATATGTAACCTTTCTCTGGGTCCGTGTCAAAGACGCAAGTGACTTCAGATTAGATCATAACCAAATCGTTACTTTATATATACAAAGCATGAAGGCATGCCTAACAAAACTATTTAAACCAACATATATTTACATAGAAACCAAAAGGTGCCTTATCACCGCCAAGGGTCTGCAGAGATCGACCATTCTACGGGAGGTTTCTCCGTGCTGGAGGAACCCGTCGAACCTGCCTTCTCGCTGCCAGGCGGGCGCGGAGGGA
>LNAP01001339.1_pt1 | contig 26339 bp, 31 predicted proteins | sample 602601 | NCBI WGS metagenome assembly LNAP01 (sample SAMN02440304, study PRJNA202911) | soil metagenome | biome: Subtropical and temperate rainforests or woodlands; isolation source: soil samples (1 kg each in a 20% v/v slurry with milli Q water) were... ...
CTGTCAACACGCTTGACGATCACGCGATCGGCCAAAGGACGAAGTTTCATTGCATCTCCTGAATATAGAAACGGGGGTGGGTTCGGGCGCAGGCCAGGGACCGGCAGCCCATCGACCGAAAACCGGGTTGTTAGCACTCGAGTTCGGTGAGTGCTAATGATACGGGCATTTGGGTGGGTTTCAAGGGGGCGCGTTCGGTGGCTACTGCTGCTGCACCTGTGCGGAACGCCACTGGACTTTAGTGAACGCGCCGCTGATCTTGCGTTTTGTCAAGGCTCAGCCCTCCTCGTCCAAGATCGGATTGGCACTTTGATTAAGCGAGAGGTCCTGCAACCGGATGAGAAGGCAAGGAAAGCCTTCAAGCGACAGTCGGAGATGATGGCCGAATTCGGAAGCCGGCGCGACGCGGGCGAGGTGCCGCTGTCGACGGAGGAGCGCATTCTGCACATCGAGGGGCAGGGCGATGAAGCCACTGCCATTCTCTTTCGGCGCATGAGCCAGAGCGCCGACCCACGCTCTACGAGCGGCGGCTTCGGTGCACTGGCGGCAAGTGGCTGGTCGCCGGCGAAACCGTGATGCCGTGGCCCACTGGGCTCACGCGAAAAGGATTCCTTCCTTCGCACACCGTGGCGCAGGCCTGACGAACGAGAGCCACAGATCAGGCACCGCGCGGCTGTTCAGGTCAAAGTCATGCCGCCGTCGACCCTCAGATTGACGCCCGTGACGAAAACGCTGTCGTCGCTCGCTAGAAATAGCGCTGCCTGCGCTAAATCACTCGGCTGGCCCAGGCGTCCCAACGGGATCACCGCTGCCATGCTCTTGTCGAACTCGGGCCGCGCGGACTCCGTGATGCCCAGCTTCGCGAGGATCGGCGTATCGACCGGCCCGGGGCTCAACACATTGACCCGGATGCGGCGCTCCTTGAGCTCGAGTGCCCAGTTGCGTGCGAAGGCCTCGATGGCGGCCTTGCTGCCTGCGTAAACTGCGTGGTTGTCCATGACCTTGGTGCCGGCGATCGAGCTCGTGAGGATGATCGAGCCGCCATCGCGCATCAACGCCAGTGCCTTGGTCACGCCGAAGAACACCGCGCGGGTGTTGGTGGCGAACTGCACGTCGTAGTTGTCCACGGTGACGGCGGAGGACGGCTCAAGAATGGCCGTTCCCGCATTTGCCACATAGATGTCGATGACGCCAAACCGCGCTCTCACCGCAGCGAGCAGGCGGTCGTGCATCGCTAGGTCGGCCACGTCTCCGACGAAGCCCATCGCGTCCGGGCCGATGTTCGCCAACGCAATGTCCACTGCGTCCTGGCGGCGTCCCACGATGACGACGTGGGCGCCTTCCGCCGCGAACGTCTGGGCATAGGCCAGACCGATGCCGCTGTTGCCGCCAGTGATCACGGCCACCTTGCCAGAGAGTTTTTGCATGAAGTTGTTTCCTTGTTCAACGAAGAGAGAAGTCTCAATCTAGGGTGTTCACGCGAACTCCAGTAGTGGGCAAAAATGGAAGCACTTGTGCCCCGGAGTCTTCAATGAATGTTCTCGACCACGCGCCCGGATTGGTGGCCTTTGCCAGTGCCGTGGAGGCCGGCTCGTTCAGTGCGGCCGCGCGCGCGCTGGGGACGTCGCCATCGGCGGTCTCTAAAAGTGTGGCGAGGCTGGAGCAACGTTTCGGCGTGCGGCTCTTCCAGCGTTCGACGCGAGTGCTGTCGCTCACGCAGGAGGGCGCCGCGTACTACGAACGCATTGCACCGCTGCTTCGCGCGCTCGACGAGGCCAGCGACGTGATGCAGCCTGCCGGCGTCGCGCAAGGGGCGTTGCGCATCACGGCGCCCGGCGATCTCGGGCGCATCCTCCTGGATCCGGTAATCGGCAAGTTTCTGCCCATGCATCCGGAGTTGAGGCTGGAGATGAGCCTCGCCGACCGGCACGTCGACCTGATCCGCGAGGGCTACGACATCGCCATTCGCGCGGGGAAGGTGGCTGACTCCGATCTCACCGCGCGACGCCTTGCCGACCTGCCGCTCGTGCTTGTGGCGTCGCCCGGGTACTTGGTGCGTCGCGGCGCACCCACGTCGATCGACGCCCTGAACAGCCACGCACACGTGCGCTACATGCTGGGCGGCAAGGCGTTTCCGATCCGGTTTGCCGATGGCACGGTGTTGAACCCCGCCGGCGTGTTCGACACGGACAACAGCGTCGCGTTGCGCATCGCGGCTCTCGGCGACCTGGGCATCGTGCAGATCCTGCGTCTGTTCGTGCAGGATGACATCGACGCCGGCCGACTGGTCCCCGTGCTGCCGTCCCAGCCGTTGCCGCTCGTGACGATCTCTGCACTGCATGCCTTCGGGCGCCAGGCGCCAGCGCGTGCGCGGCTTTTCATCGAGTTCCTCGCGGCGGAACTCGAACGGCTGTCCTAAGGTCTGAACTCCGCCGCCTCAGAGAGCCAGCGCCCGCGCCACGCCCGCGCCGTAGGCCGGGTCGGCCTTCGTGCAGTTGTCGATGTGGCGCTGCTTGATGAAGTCCGGCGCGTCGCCCATGGCCCGCGCGGTGTTCTCGAACAGCACCTGCTGCTGCGCCGGCGTCATCAGCCGGAACAGGTCGCCCGGCTGCTGGTAGTAGTCGGCATCGTCCTCGCGGAAATTCCAGAAGTCGCCGTTGCCGTTGATCTTCAGCGGTGGCTCGCGGTAGTCGGGCTGCTCCTGCCAATGGCCGAAGCTGTTGGGCTCGTAGTGCGGCGTGCCGCCGTAGTTGCCGTCCACCCGCATGGCGCCGTCGCGGTGGTTGCTGTGGACCGGGCAACGCGCGGCGTTCACCGGGATCTGGTGGTGGTTCACGCCCAGGCGATAGCGTTGCGCGTCGGAATAGGCGAAGAGGCGCGCCTGCAGCATCTTGTCGGGCGACACGCTGATGCCCGGCACCAGGTTGTTGGGCGCGAAGGCACTCTGCTCGACGTCGGCGAAGAAGTTCTCCGCATTTTTGTTGAGCTCCACCACGCCGACCTCGATCAGCGGGTAGTCCTTCTTGGGCCAGACCTTGGTCAGGTCAAAAGGGTGGTAGGGCACCTTCTCGGCATCGGCCTCGGGCATCACCTGGATGGCGAGCGTCCACTTGGGGAAGTCCTGGCGCTCGATGGCGTCGAACAGGTCGCGCTGGTGGCTTTCGCGGTCGCTGCCCACCAGTGCGGCGGCTTCGGCGTCCGTCAGGTTCTTGATGCCCTGCTGCGTCCTGAAATGGAACTTGACCCAGAAGCGTTCGTGGTCCGCGCTGATGAAGCTGTAGGTGTGCGAGCCGAAGCCGTGCATGTGGCGGTAGCTCGCCGGAATGCCGCGGTCGCTCATCACGATGGTCACCTGGTGCAGCGCCTCGGGCAGGCTGGTCCAGAAGTCCCAGTTGTTGGTGGCGCTGCGCAGGTTCGTCCTGGGGTCGCGTTTGACCGCCTTGTTGAGGTCGGGGAACTTGCGCGGGTCGCGCAGGAAGAACACCGGGGTGTTGTTGCCCACCAGGTCCCAGTTGCCTTCCTCGGTATAGAACTTCAGCGCGAAGCCGCGGATGTCGCGCTCGGCATCGGCCGCGCCGCGCTCGCCGGCGACGGTGGTGAAGCGCGCGAACATCTCGGTCTTCTTGCCGACCGCGCTGAACAGCTTGGCGCGCGTGTACTTCGTGATGTCGTTCGTCACGGTGAAGGTGCCGAAGGCGCCCGAGCCCTTGGCGTGCATGCGCCGCTCGGGAATGATCTCGCGGTTGAGATTGGCCAGCTTCTCGAACAGCCAGACGTCCTGCGAGAGCAAGGGGCCGCGCGGGCCGGCGGTCATGCTGTTCTGGTTGTCGACGACGGGCGCGCCGAAGGCGGTGGTGAGCCGCGTCTTGCGTGAGGTGTCGGATGAATCGCTCATGGAGGCTTTCTGAACGCCGGTAAAGAGAGTGTTGGTGGGGGCAAGGTGCCGGGGGCCTAGGCCGCCAGTGCCACGATGCTCGTGATGCCGTTGCGCGCCATCTTCGCGTAGGGGCAGAACCGCTCCGTGCTGCGCACCAACTCTTCGGCCACGCTCTTCTCGACGTCCGGCAAGTGAATCCGGATGTCAGCCGTGAGCATGAAGAGTCCGTCGACCGGGTCGCGACCGAAAGCGACGGACATCTGCACGTTGGCGTCGTGAACCGGAATATTCCTTTTTGCCGCCAGCAGGTTCAAAGCCCCATGAAAGCACGCGGCATAAGCCGCGGCGAACAGCTGCTCCGGGTTTGTGCCGCCACCGTCACCGCCCAGGGCGGTAGGAAGCCGCAGCTGCACGTTCAAGTTGCCGTCGTCCGAGCGCGCCACGCCCGAGGCCCGTCCGTGTCCCGCTTCGCCGCCGCTTACCGTGACGACCGTCGAATAAATCGGTTCGAATTCCTGCCCCTTGTACCTGTCGAGCAGCGCGATGGGTGGCGGTTGCAATGGGCCTCGTCGCGCGGCTTCCGCTGCGAAGGCAGTCGGTGCATCTTTCTGCGTGGGCATTCCAGGCTTCCGGTCAGTTCATGGAGGGAAAACGGTGCGCTCAGCCGGCCGAGACTTCTAGTTCGAAGGCAGCGCTGATGATGAGCCTGAGTTCGTCGCCGATCATCGGGAGCGCGGCGGTGACGCCATACTCGCTGCGGCGGATACGTCCCCGTATGTCGAAGCCGATCGTGTAGACATGCTTGGCTGGATTCATGCCGGCGCCGACGAAGCTCACGTCGAATGTGACGTTGTGCGTCACGCCGTGCAACGTGAGTGCGCCGGTCGCTTGAAACGAATTTTCGGCAAGGGAAAGAGGCTCAGCGAAGTCGAAGGCGATCGATGGAAACCGCTCGCCATCGAGCCAGTCGCGGCTTTTGAGTTCGTCGTCCAGGATCCGGCTCGTCGTCTTCACGTTGGCGACCGGTACGGACACCGCCAGGCGTGTGTGGCTGCCGTCTGCTGACAGCGGAATGTCGAGCGTGCCGCCAGGCATGGTGAACTCGCCGTAATAGTTCGAGAGGCCAAAGTGCGACACGCTGAACAGGACATGCGAATGCACGGGATCGATGACGTAGCGCCCGCGACTGACGTCAGCCAGGTTCGACGAGGCGAATGTGGAGAGCCGGGAGCTGTCGGGCATGGGGTCACCAGGATGGGAAGAGGGGCTTGGGGTCAGGTGCCCCGGCCGCATCAGTTGCGGCCGAGGGAAGGGGGCTCATCTCAACGTGCCGGCTTGGGCAGCGCGTACCAGGCCTCGAAGCTGAGCGTGCCGATACGTGGGTTGGCGCCCGGCACCAACGTGTCGTCCTTCAGCTCTGCGCCGAAGTAGCGTGCGTGCACGTCCTGGACGACCTTGCGTGGGTCATTGGTCTTGGCGAGAAAACGCTGCACCAGATCGGACAAGCGAACGCGCTCGGGGCCCGCGATTTCGACCACGCCGTTCACGGGGCTGCCCACGGTGTAGTCCGCGACGGCGGCCGCGACATCATCCGAGGCGATCGGTTGTACGAAGGCCGGCGAGAGATGCACGGTGTCACCGTCGGTGCCCGATTGCGCGATGCCGCCGAGGAACTCGAAGAACTGCGTCGAATGGACGATGGTGTACGGAATCCTCGATTCGCGGATCAGCTTTTCTTGCGCGATCTTGCCGCGGAAGTAGCCGCTTTCGGAAAGTCGGTCGGTACCGACCACCGACAGCGCGACGTGGTGCTTCACGCCGGCCACGGCTTCCGCTGCCAGCAGGTTGCGCCCTGAGGTCTCGAAGAACTCGAGCACGGCCTTGTCCTCGAACGAAGGCGAGTTCGCCACGTCCAGCACCACCTGCGTGCCTTGCAGGGCCTCGGCCAGGCCTTCGCCGGTGATGGTGTTCACGCCCGAGGCGGGCGATGCGGCAACGACCTCATGGCCGGCGTCCCGCAGTTTGCTGACGACCTTCGAGCCGATGAGGCCCGAGCCGCCGATGACAACGATCTTCATGATGATTTCCTTGTAGCCCGCGAGGGGCTGGGTGGATGACGGGAGCGGTTCCTGGCAGCGGGGCTCAGGCGAGCTTCGCCTTGTCCAGGCCGAAGACTTTGTCGGAGGCGCCGGGAACGCTCTTGAAGCCGATGTTCAAGCGGCTCCATGCGTTGGTCGACATGACGAGGAAGGTGAGGTCGGAGATTTCCTTCTCCGACAGCTGCGTGCGCACCCGCTCGTAGATCTCGTCGGGCACGCCTTGCTCGGGCAGCTTGGTCAGCACCTCGGTCCAGGCCAGTGCCGCGCGCTCGCGCGGGATGAACAGCGTCGATTCGCGCCATGCGGCCAGGTGGTACAGGCGCAGCTCGCGCTCACCTTGGATCTTGGCCTGCTTGACATGCATATCCAGGCAGAAGGTGCAGCCGTTGAGCTGCGACGTGCGAATCGAGACGAGGTTGCGGAGCGACTCTTCGATCGTGCCCTCCTTGATGGCGTTGAGGAACTCGACGAACTTCTTGAAAAGTTCGGGCGATTGCTCGACATAGTTGACACGTTGGGTCATGACTAGCTCCTGGAATGGATGGCGGATGCCTGGACTCAGAATCGGCTGAGTCGTCCGTTTGCGAAGATTGCGTAGACAGGCATGTAGCGTAGGTTTGAGGGGCTGCGACCGGTAGCCACGCACGAGGCTTCACGGTGTTGCCCCGCGCGCAACAATCCAGACGGGGACTCGGCATGTTTCCGAAATGGCACCAGTCGAAAGTGAAAAGCGGCGAGGCCGCGTCCTAGAATTTTTTTGGACGCTTGCGGCAAACGCGGTGTCATCCCATTCACTTTCGGAAAGCCAATCCCATGTTCAAGCACTTCACCGTTCTGACCGCCACCTTCCTGGTCGCGACAAGCGTCTTCGCACAATCGGCGGAAAATCAGGCCATCACCGACAGCGAGCCCCAGGTGCGAGCGCAGGCCAAGGTGGCTGCGAAGATGCAGGGCAAGGTTGCCGCACCCTCGGGCGACACGGTCAAGACCGCTGAAGGAGGCGCTATCGGAACTGACAAGGCGGCCGTTGCCGGCGAGGAGCGCCACCAGACGCGTGACACGCGCAAGCCAAATCGCCGAAAGCCTGTTCTCGGCGGCACGCCCAAATGAGCAGCGAAGGTCTGAGTCCCATCTCAGGAAGCCCCCAGTCGCTGGTGGGCTTCGTCACATGAGACCACCGCAGGCGTCAGCTGTCGGCCGCTTCCTCAAGCACGGTTGCGAACCAGGTCTTCGATCACGCGCAGCACGTCGGCGGGCTCCGCGCGCTTTCGGATGTCTTCCTCAACGTGAGCGAAGCGGATTCGGCCTTCCTCGTCGATCACATAGGTCGCCGGAACCGGCAACACCCACAGGCCGTTGCCATTCAGGACAGGAATGTCGGTGCCCACAGAGCCATAGAAGCTCACCAGTTCGGGAGGAAGCGTGAAAGCCAGTTCGAAGCCATTGGCGGCATCGAGGTTGGAATCGCTGAGCACGGTGAAGGTGAACTGGTCGTTCTGGTCCGTGCGCATCGAGTGGTCTGGCGTCTGCGGCGAGATCGCCAGGAGCGTGGCACCGAGCCGTGTCAGGTCATCCGCCCGCTGATGCCAGGCCCGCAACTGGAGGCTGCAGTAACTGCACCAGCCGCCGCGGTAGAAGACCACCACAAGCGGTCCCTTGCGCCATACGTCCGACAGACGAACCAGACGGCCGGAACCATCCGGCAATGTCGCGTCTGGCGCAAGGTCGCCAGCGCGCTTGGCGCGGGCAGCGATGCCCGTGGCGTCGAACACCGCATCGGCTGCGGCGTCAGGGTCGAAGGCTGAAGATTGCGCGCTCATGAAAGGAGTCCGAGAAGTGGGGAGAGGTCGTTCGGATGGCGCATGCTGCTGCATTGCACCCGAGCCTCAGACGAGCATTTCATCGACATAGCACCATCGCCAGGATTCACCGGGCTCCGCGGACTGCGCGACCGCGTGGCCGGTCTCGTGGAAGTGGCCGGTCGCATGCTTTCCCTGCGACGAGTCGCAACATCCGACATGGCCGCAGGTCAGGCACATGCGCAGGTGAATCCAACGGTTGCCGGACCGCAGGCATTCCTCGCACCCGTTGGTGGTCGGTGTGACCGGGCGGAGCTGAGCGAAGTGCGTGCAGCCGGCGGTCATGCATGCACCTGCGTGAGGGAAGGTGACAGTGAAAGCGAGGGAAGGAAGATCTTCATGGCATGGGCTTCTTGGCGTTCGCCAGTGGCGAACAGGTCGATTTACATGGATGTGTAGGTGGGACCGTCGCCGCCTTCGGGCGCGATCCACACGATGTTCTGGGTCGGGTCCTTGATGTCGCAGGTCTTGCAATGGATGCAGTTCTGCGCACTGATCTGCAACCGGTCTTCGCCCTTGTCGCTCTGGAGGAACTCGTAGACACCGGCTGGGCAGTAGCGGCTTTCGGGTCCGGCGTAGACGCGCAGGTTGACCTCGACCGGCACCGCAGCATCGCGCAGCGTCAGGTGTACCGGCTGGTCTTCCGCGTGGTGCGTGTTGCTCAGATAGACCGAGCTCAGGCGGTCGAAGCTGCGCACGCCGTCCGGCTTCGGATAGGCGATGGGCTCGCATTGGTCCGCAGGCCGCAGGCTCGCATGGTCCGGGCGCGTGTTGTGCAGCGTCCAGGGCGGCGCGGCGATGCCCAGCTTGGGCATCAGCCACTGCTCTACGCCGGTCATCAGCGTGCCGGCGAGTGAGCCCTTCTTGAACCACAGCTTGAAGTTGCGGGATCGGTGCAGTTCCGTGTGCAACCAGCTGGCTTCGAAGGTGCTTGGATATGCCCATAGTTCGTCGCCCGAGCGCCCTGCGTGCAGCGCCGCGCAGGCGGCTTCCGCGGCCAGCATGCCGGTCTTGATGGCCGCATGACTGCCCTTGATGCGCGCAGCGTTCAGATAGCCCGCCTCGCAACCGACCAGGGCCCCGCCAGGGAACACGGTACGCGGCAGGCTCTGCGGCAAGCCGTTGTTGATGGCACGTGCACCGTAGCCGATGCGCTTGCCGCCATCGAGATGCCTGCGAATCGCAGGATGGGTCTTCCAGCGCTGGAACTCCTCGAACGGACTCAGCCAGGGGTTGCGGTAGTCGAGCCCGACGACAAAGCCCAGCGCAACCTGGTGCTCATCGAGGTGATAAAGGAAGCCGCCGCCGAACGTCTCGCGGTCCATGGGCCAGCCTGCGGTGTGCACGACCAGGCCCGGTTCGGCGCGCGAGGGGTCGACCTCCCACAGCTCCTTGAGTCCGATGGCGTAGCTGGCCGCATCGCGCCCTGCGTCGAGCCCGAACCTCGCGATCAGTTGCCGCCCGAGCTGTCCGCGCGCGCCCTCGGCAAAGATCGTGTACTTTCCGCGAAGCTCGACACCGGGCTGAAACGCGACCGTCGGCTCGCCGTTGCGGCCCACACCCACGTTGCCGGTGGCCACGCCCGTAACGCGTCCTTGCGGGTCGTAGAGGATCTCGGATGCGGCGAAGCCAGCGAAGATCTCGACGCCAAAGCTCTCGGCATGCGCGCCCAGCCACTTGACCAGCAGGCCGAGGCGAACGACGTAGTTTCCCTCGTTGCGAAAGCACTGCGGCACCAGGTAGCCCGGCGTGCGCATCGCGCGCTGCTTGCCGAGAAACAGGAATTCGTCGCGCGTGACGGGTTGACTCAGGGGCGCACCCAGTGTGCGCCAGTCGGGCAGCAGCTCGTCGATGGCGCGGGGGTCCATCACCGCGCCTGAGAGCGTGTGCGCGCCGGGTTCGCTGCCTTTTTCGAGCACCGCGACCGAGAGGCCCGCATCGATCTGCTTGATCCGGATGGCCGCCGCCATGCCGGCGGGGCCGCCGCCCACGATGACGACGTCGTAGTTCATCGACTCGCGCGGCCCGGGCAGGGGCAGTGCGGACGGGGCAGGCGCATTGGTCATGGGCGACGGCGCCTACAGATCGAGCCGGATTGCGCCGTTGCTGACATAGCGCGAGAAGTTCTGGAACGGAATGGCCGCCTGTGCGCGGTAGTTCTCGTCCTGCCAGCTGAAGACCGTGTCCATCCGAGAGACCTCGATCTCCACGAGACCGCGGCGCACTTCAAGCTCGGCACCGTCGCCTTCGCTGTACTCCACCACCCCAATCACTTCGGCGTTCAGCGTGGTGGCTTGGTTGTCGCGGATCCGTTCGTTCAGACGCATCAGCTGATCGGGGGCGCTGCGCGCACGTTCGGTACGCGGCGCCAGGCCTTCCTCCATCACGAGCGCCGCATGTACGCCTTCATCGGCATACATGCGGCGAACGAAGGCCGTCAGGTGCTCGAACTCGCGCAGTCCGATCTTCGTGCCGATGGCCCAGCGGAGCATCACGAAGTGGTAGGCGTCGGCGATGGAGCGCTGGCCCGTGAGCCATTCGCGGCCGGCGAGTTGCGCATCGAGCCGCTTGAGGTGCTCGCGCACGTGGGCGCGTGCCGTGTCAGCCAGTTGGGCCGCCAGCCCGTCGTCCGGCAGGTAGCGCTCGGGGAAGAAGATCGGCCTGAACGCCTTGTGCACATCGGAGTTCAGGAAGCCGAGCCAGCGCATCACTTCCGCCCGGGAGCGCGGCGACCCGTCGCCCGCCAGTTGCAGATACGGATGCAGGTCCGCGAGGTAGCCCAGGATGGCGACATTCTCGGTCAGCCTGAAGTCGCCATGCACGAGCAGCGGCACCACGCCAGTCGGGTTGAGCGCCAGGTAATCCGGCGTCTTGATGCTGCGGCGGTCCATGCGGACCGTTTCGTACGGCTGGTCGGACCACTCCAGCACGATGTGGTCGGCCAGCGCGCTGGCGCCAGGCATGTAGAAGAGTTTCATGGCAGGAGTCCTGTGTGCGTGTGCCTGCTTCCTGTTGCAGGAAGCAGGGGATGCCTTCCACCCGCCGCGTCGCCGTGTTGCTGGTCGGATTTACGCGGGGACACCGCGCCGACGTGAGTCTGTCCCGTGCACGAACGGGTGGAAAGTGCACGCCTCATTACAGCCGCCTCGGCGATCTGACACCCGTCATCTTCGTTGCGGCGGGTGGAATGCAACCGGTGGGTTATTTCACTGGAATGAAGAAATCGGCACCCTTGTTCTTCACGAGCATGACCACGAACTTCGCGGGCTTGCTCTTGCTAGCGTTACGCCCGACGGTGTGGATGTCATCGGGGCCTTCGTAGAAGGTGTCGCCGGCTTTGAGTGTCACTTCCTTGCCGCCTTTCACGCCCATCACGATCGAGCCCTCGAGCACGTACACGTAGCTGTGCGCGTCATGGCGATGCACGGGGTCGGCGGCGCCTGGTGGATAGTCCACCGTGATCATCAGCACTTCCTTGCCGGGGATGTCCTTCATCTCTTGGGTCATCAGCGGCGTCACCTTGGCGTCCTGTGGCGTGCCGTGCGCAGCGGCGTGTTGCGCCATGGTGGCGCCTGCAGCGAACAGAAGTGCCAGCCCGAGGCTGCGTGCGATCTTGATCATGGTCTTGCCTTTGTTGATGCGATTGATGAATCGTAGGATCGGGCGTCGGGGCGCGGTAGGCCTGTGCGATGGATCACGGTGTTGTCTGCAAGGCACCAATCGCGCATTCGCTGCATGGGCCAGTGCGGCGACATCGGCCAGGGCTGCGGGCACCGTCATGGTTGATCCTTTCTCCGAAGGTGTGTTCGCAAACGATGACTGGCCTGCGCAGGCGTTTGGCTTGACTGGCTCAGGGCGTTCTCCAATCCGATGGCAAGGCTGAGACCCACCAGGGCCTCCTGGCCTATCAGGGCGAGGACTTCCTGGCGAAGCGCTTCGGGAGCGGGCGTCGTGCCTCGCCGAGCCAGCGCCTCCGCCCACGCGAGCACGGCTCGCTCCTGCGGCGGGAGTGCGGTGCCGGCTTCGCGCCAGTCCGACACCAGCACCAGCTTCTCGATCGAAAATCCCGCATCGATCAGCGACAGGAACTGAGCGTCGATGCGCGCGTCGCATCCGTGAATCTGGGCGACCCGCAGCCTGGCCAACCCAACGAGCCCGAGGCCAAGACCGCACTGCTCGATAGACCGATGAATGAGGTCGGTGGCGGCTTCATGGGGAGCAGGTGGGCTCATTGGCGAGCCTTCGTCCTTCGCACTGCCGTGCGAGCGTGCTTGGGGCGGCCGTGCGCGGCACTCATGCTGGTGACTCGCCTTCCACAGGATCGAAGCGCGTTCCCGCTTCGAGCGTGCGGTGAACGGGGCACCGCTGCGCCACTTCCAGTAACTGTGCGCGTTGCGCCTGCGTGATGGTGCCGTCGATGGCCACCCGGCGGCTGAAGACATCGGACGGGGATGTGGCCTTGTCCTTTCGGTGGCTCACCTCCGTGCGGATGCGCGTGACCGGCCAGCCCTTGCTGTCAGCGTAGTGGCGCAGCGTCATGGTGGTGCAGGCCGCGAGTGCGGACGACAGGAGGTTGTAAGGCGTTGGTCCCGAGCCAAGTCCTCCAGCCGTTGCGGGTTCGTCGGCGAGCCAGCGCGAGCCGCCCGAGCGCAGCGCGAGCTGAAATTTGCCCAGCCCCGTCTCTTCGGCCTCGGCATCCGCCGCGACCGGATGTCCTGCGGGCGGCTCTGGCAGGTAGCGAGCCGCCCAGGTCGCGATGAGGTGCGCGACCTGCTCGGCGTCTTCGCGCTTCGACAGCAGGTGGTCCGCATCATCGAGCGAGAGGAAACTCTTGGGATGCCTCGCCGCCAGGAAGATGCGCGTGGCGTTCTTGATGTCGACCGTCCGGTCCTGCGGCGCATGAAGCAGCAGCAGTGGCCGGCGAAGGGCCGCGATGCGTGCACCCGGGTCGTGTGCGCGCAAGTCGTCCACGAAGACCTTGCCGACCGCCATGGGCCGTCCGACCACCTGGACCAGCGCCTGCTCCTCGGTCGCGAGGCGCGCAAGACCCGCTGGGTCCAGTAGGTGAAGCACCTGGGCCGCGTCGAACGGCGCGGCAATGGTTGCGACGGCACGCGCGCTCGCAATGCGGCCCGCAGCGGCGAGCATGGCAGAGCCGCCGAGGCTGTGACCGATGAGCAAGCGCGGCGGCATTCCGGCCGCCTCCATGGCGTCGGCGGCAGACACGAGGTCCTGCACGTTCAGCGAGAAGCTCGCATTGGCGAAGCTGCCTTCGCTGTCGCCCAGTCCGATGAAGTCGAAGCGCAGCACCCCGATGCCCACGCCGGCCAGCGCGCGAGCGATTCGCACGGCCGCGAGGTTGTTCTTGCCGCAGGTGAAGCAGTGCGCGAAAAGTGCCCAACCCCGCTGGATACCCTCGGGCATTTCGAGGCTGCCTGAGAGGCGGTGTCCCTGGGCGTTAAGTAGTTCAAAGGGGCGAGTGGGCACGGGGCGATTTCCTGTGTCTAAGACAGTTGCGTACGGATCGGGATACCGGCCTTGAGCGTCAGATTCACCGGGGTTCGTTCGGCGATGCCGGCCAAGCGCGCCTTCTGGGCGTCGTCTGGACCGAAGATGCGCAGCGATCCTCCGATCACGATGGCGTCGCATTCCCGGGAAAGACGCAAGTCGACCTGGACCGATTCGAGGGGCCAGCTTTCGAGGCCCGCATACATGCGCGGCGCGATGGTGGTGCACGCCCCCAGGCCGGCGATCACCAGCTCGCAGGGCTTAGCCTCTGCGCCTTCGCCGCCGAGGAGGCAGGGTTCGTCCGAGAATGGCGTGTGGCCATTGGCGAGTTCGATCTGCGTGCAGCAATGGTTGCGTTCGATGCGCGCGGCGCCTTGAGCCATGGTCGTGCGCCTTTCTTCACACCGAAGCGGCGCGTTCAGATGGCGTTTCAGCGGGGAGGGGAATGAACTCGCTGTCGCCGGGAACGCCTGCAAAGCGCAGTGCACGCCAGTCGCCCTTGGCCTGCGCGATGCGCTCGGCAGAGGAAGAGACGAAGTTCCAGTAGATGTGCCGTGGCTCGGCAAGCGGTTCGCCACCGACCAGCATCAGGCGGGTGGCCCCGGCCGCACGCACCACGAGTTCGGCACCGGGCTTGAAGACTACGAGCTCACCGGCTTCGAATCGGCCGGCCTGTCCAACGATCTCGAGTGCTCCCGACACCACGTAGGCTGCGCGTTCGATGTGCTCTGCCCTCACCTGGTAGCGCGCGGCGTCTTCGAGCACGATGTCGGCGTACACCATGTCCGAGTAAGTGCGCACGGGTGATACCAGGCCGTCGCTGCGTCCCGCGATCAGCGTCAACGAAGCGCCGTCCGATTCGGTCCGGGGAATGGCCATGGCGGCGTGATGAAAGAAGCCCGGGTCGGTCTCCTCATGCGCCTTTGGCAGCGCCACCCAGGCCTGGATACCGAAGAGCGAGGCGCCAGCCCGACGCTCGCTTTCGGGTGTGCGCTCGGAGTGCACGATGCCCGAGCCCGCGGTCATCCAGCTGACCTCGCCCGGGCGGATTGTCTGTGCGTTGCCGAGTCCATCGCGGTGCAGGATCTCGCCCGCGATCAGGTAGGTGATCGTGGCCAGACCGATGTGCGGGTGAGGCCTTACGTCGAATGCCTGGCCCGCCGCGAAAGTCGCAGGCCCCATGTGGTCGAAGAAGATGAACGGCCCGACCATCTGCCGGTGGGCCGACGGCAAGGCACGCCGAACCTTGAAACCGTCTCCGAGGTCGCGCGTCGGCGGCAGGATAACGGACTCGACACCTTCGACTTCGCTCTGGCGAGTGAACATGGCGGGCTCAGCGGGTCAGGCGCGCCGCGAGGCGCGCCACGTGCTCGCCCTGGAAGCGGGCGATCGACAGCTCGTTGCCCGAGGGCATTCGCTTGCCGTCGGAGCCGGCCAGCGTGGCGGCGCCGTAGGGCGAGCCGCCAGTGATCTCGGCCATGTTCGTCAGGCCCGTGCACGAGTACGGCACGCCCGCGATCAGCATGCCGTGATGCAGCAGCGTCGAATGGAGCGACACGAGGGTGGTTTCCTGTCCGCCGTGCTGCGTGCCCGTCGAGGTGAAGGCGCTACCGATCTTGTTGATGAGCGCGCCCGCGGCCCACAGTCCACCGGTTTGGTCGAGGAAGGTGCGCATCTGCCCGGCGATGCTGCCAAAGCGCGTGGGCGCGCTGAAGACGATCGCGTCGTAGCCCGGCAGTTCAGCCACCGTGGCAATGGGCACCGCTTGATCGGCCTTGCCACCGGCCTGGCGGAACGCGTCGGGCGGCAGGGTCTCGGGCACGCGCCTGAGGGCCACTTCGCAGCCTTCGACCGATCGCGCACCGTCGGCGACCGCGTGGGCCATCGTTTCGAGGTGGCCGTACATGCTGTAGTAGAGAACGAGAACTTTGCTCATGGCGGGGGTCCATGGGGTGATGAGATGGACGAATGGATCGACGGGATGTTCAGGCTTCGAGCGCGGTCGAGTCGCGCCAGCACAGTGCTGTGAGCACCGCGCCTTCGCCGTCGATCTCGAACTCTTCTGACAGCGGTCCGTCGATGCGTTCCAGTTGCACGGGGCCGGCCAACCGCTCACGCAGCTCGCGCGTCCACCGGCTGCCGTGTGCTATCCAAGCGGGACTGATCTCGTCGCCGTCCAGCGAGGGCTCCAGCATCACGATGACGCGCAGCTTGGGCTCATCCGGCGCCTGGATGGCCCACAGGCGTCGTACGGCGGGCTGTTCGGCATACCAGCGGGAGAGTGCGCTCGAGGTGACGCAGCCCGGTTCGGGGGCTTCGAGGGAAGCTGCGAGCGAGAGTCTCATGGCGTACCGGCTTGCTGCGACATGCCGCGCTCGGCGTCCAGCGCGGCTTGCACACCGGCGTCGCCGTCCATCATCCGGACGAAGCGCGCGAGGTTGTCCAGGCCGTGCGTGTCGATCTTCTTGGCCGCCGACCAGCGCGAGAGCACAAACAGGTACGGATCCGCGATGGACCGCTCGCCGGTGAGCCAGTCGCGTCCATCGAGTTGGTCGTCGAGCCGCGCGAGGTAGTCGCGCACATGACCTCGCGCGTTGTCCGCGAGGACGGGCGCCATCGCCGCGTCATTCAGGAAACGCTGCGGCGTGAAGATGGGTTTGAACGCCTTGTGCACGTCCGAGTTGAGAAAGCCCAGCCAGCGCATGACCTCGGCGCGGGCGCGCGGCGAGCCGTCGCCTAGCAGGCGCGCTTCTGGGTACAGGTCGGCCAGGTAGCCGAGGATGGCGACGTTCTCGGTGAGGGAGAGGTCGCCATGCGCCAGCAGCGGCACCGTGCCGCCCGCGTTGATGGCGAGGTAGTCGGGCGACTTGATGCTATCCAGGCTCATGCGCACCGGCTCGTGGTCTGCGCCGATCCATTGGAGAACGATTAGGTCGGCGAGTGAGCATGCACCGGGCATGTGATAGAGCTTCATGGGATATCCGTTGGGTTGAAATGAGTCCTTCGCCTTCGGCGGAACGATCAGCTTCGCGTTGTGAAGGAGGGGTGCTGCGAACGATTCGATGCTAGGCACGCGTGCGCATCGGCGGTAGGCATGTGTCGGGGTGCACCGTGTTGTCGCCGGCGCACCAATCGCGGTGTCGGTGGGGCGGTGCATTGGTGCGCAGGGAGAGCGAGCCGTGATCCGCCCGGACGCCCGCGCGATTCACTGGCCGAGGTGCACGGCTCGGCCCACCGACAGCCCCAGGGCGCACATCGCCAGACACAGCGCCAGGCAGACCGTCAGCGGCATCGTCCAGTCGCCTGCGGCTTCGTGCAGGAAGCCGACCAGCGTCGGGCCAACGGCCGCCAGCAGGTAGCCGATGCACTGTGACATGCCCGAGAGCGACGCGGCGATCTGCTGGCTGCCGGCGCGCAATCCGACGAAGGCCAGGCTCAGGATCAGCGCCGATCCCATGCCCATGCCGAAGGCGAAGATCCACAGCGGCGTCAGTGCAGGCAGGGCCAGCAGGCCCGCCAGGCCGCAGGCACTCAGTGCGGGTGAGGCGAAGGCGAGCCAGCGTTGGTCGGGCATGCGATGCAGCAGCGGCATCAACAGGATCGCGGGCACGGCCCCCGCCAGTTGCATCCATCCGTGTAGCGCGCCGGCGCGCGCGATCGAGAAGCCGAGCTCCCGCAGGATCGAGGGCAGCCATGCGATCGCCGCGAAGTAGATGAAGCACGTGAGGCCCAAGTACCCTGCCACCTGCCAAGCCAGCGCGGCTTTCCACACCGATGACCCGCGCGCACCCGTGGCAAGGCCCGGCGCCGAGACGGTGCGAAAGCGCAGTTGCGGCAGCCACAGCAGCGCGGCGACAAGCGGGAGCACGGCGACGGTACCCAGCGAGGCGGGCCACCCGGCGCCCAGCGCATGGTCCAGCGGTACGACCACGGCCGACGCGATGCCTGCGGCGGCGATCATCGCCAGGGCATAGCAGGCCGTGAGTTTCGCCACATGGTGAGGAAAGTCCCTTTTGAGGAGGCTGGGCAACAGAACATTGGCGATGGCAATCGCGCCCCCGATCACGCAAGTTCCCGCATAGAGCGCCGACGCGGTGCCTCCCGAGCGCACGGCGATGCCGGTGACCAGCAGCATCAGCGACGCGAAGAGCACGCGCTCCAGGCCGAAGCGGTGCGCCAGGGGCGCGGCAAGCGGCGAAACCAGGGCGAACGCGAGAAGCGGAAGGGTTGTCAGCAGGCCGGCCTGCGACGCGTTGAGCGCGAAGCTCTCGCGAACGGGTTCGAGCAAAGGCCCGAGTGTGGTCATCGGTGCTCTGAGACTGGCCGCGATGAACAGGATGCCGACGATGAGAAGCGCGGCACGGGGTGAGGGGGCCGCTGGTTGAAAGGAGTGCATGGAGGTCCGAAGAAATGCGGAATAAGTTCTGAAACTCGAGCGCAGCTTGCGACGGAGTTGCGGTAGATGGAGGTTGAAGCGGAAGGTTCGATCGGACACTTGGATGTGCGGATGCTTCCGGCGGCACGGGTCTCGCGGTGTCGTCGAATGCATGGGAGGCTCGGAGGTTCAAGGGCGATGCGCGCTGGCCAATGACGGGGTCGAGCCCACGGCGAATGCAAGCGCGGCATCGGCGGGTGCAGTCGCCGGCGCGTCTGCGGGCGTTTCGAAGCGCCCGCCAAGGCGATTGCCGGCCGGGTCTTCGAGGGTGCCGCGTGCGATGAGCCGGTATTCGCCCGTACGCCATGGGGCGTGTGGCGTGAACGCCCAGGTGCGCTCGCCGTCTTTCAGCAAGGCTTGACCACTCACGCGCCGGCCGTGCGGGTCTGCGATCGCGATGTAGTTGACGTCCCGGCCATCGATGGCGTCGTCCAGCGTCACGACGAGCGCTTGCCTCGACGCGGCGTGCACGGACGACAGGCGCCATGCCGACACCGCAGGGCCGCTCGTGTCTGCGGGTCCGACGCGCCAGTGCTGAATGGGATGGTCGTCAAGCGTCAAGGTCACATCGTCGCCGTCGACCAGAATCGGCCCCAGGAGCGCACGTGCGTTCAGGCCGGTCTTGACGCGGCCTGGATGCATCAGCACGGTCAGGATCCGACCACTGGGCGACCAGAGTTCCTGCTCGAGAAACGGTTGCGCGAGCGTCTTTCCGTCGGGGCGCAGCAGCGCGAGCCTGGGCAGCACCGGGCCTTCGATCCGTGTCGCGAACTCGATGGACAGGCGCAGCAGGTTGGCCGGCACCTGGACGGCGGATGGCTGGACGCGCACCACTTGTGTGGCCGCAGGGGACGGCGTGGGTGGTGCGGCGTGCGACGCGCCTAGCACCACGGCGAGTGCCACGGCCCCGCACAGTCGGCGAAGACGCACGGCTTACTCCGATGCCTTGATCAGATCCGGGAAGCCTTCGTCCTTCAGCAGCATGTCCTGCCGAGGCTTGATGTTCTGCAGCTGGAAGTCGTCGCCCTTGAAGCTGTACTCCGCGAAGGCGTACTCCGAGACGTGGTCGGTCAGCCGGAAGCTCAGTTCCTTCCCGATGGACACGAGTTGCAGCGCGTCCTTTTCGAGCCGGCGGCGCACGACCACGAACGATTTCTCGTCCAGGTTGTCCAGCCGCAGCGTACCGGCCAGCGGCGCCTGCATCACCTCGATGCCCGCGAGCTGTCCAAAGGGCACCTGCTTCTCGATGCCGGGCCGAGAACCCGTGGCCTCCAGTTGCGACACGGGAATGACGTTGGACACGCGGTCGAAATTGGCCAGCAGCAGGAAGTCTTCGGTCTTGCCCTGCTCGGTGCGCGAGTAGGAGATCATGTCCGCCGGCGTGTTGCCGTAGCCAAGTTCGGCGACGGTCTTGCCGCGGATATGCGCGCCGTCCTTCAGGTCGTCCAGCGGGATCGTCACGAGTGGAGTGCAGGTGTAGGCGGCCACCAGGTAGGCCTTGCCGCCCCAGTTCGCGAAGCTCATCGCGCGGATTGGGGCGCGGGTCTCAATCAGGTTGTGGCCCGCGTGGTAGATCTCCACCGAGGTGATCGACTGCTTCGCGTCGAAGGGGTACTTCACCCGGCGGAGCGTCGAGGCGAAGTCCTGGTTGGAGAGGCCGGCCACGAAGAGTTCGCCTTCTCGCCACTTCATGTCGGTGACGGTGAAGCTGCGCTCGGGCGTTTCCTTCCAGAAGCTGTAGTCCGAGGTGGGCGCGTCGCGCAACGCGACCGACGTCGAGGGCGCCGCCTTCAGGTCGACGCGGCGCGCCTTCTTGTCGCTGGTGACCATGATGAGCGCCGGCGTCTTCGCGGCGCCGTAGCTCACGGCCACGTACACCTGCGCGGTGCCAGGCCGCACGACCATGTCCTCGACCGTGACCTTGGCGCCGCCGACCTGGGCGGAGAGCAGGCTCTCCAGGTCGAGGATGTTGAATGCTGTGCCCGCGGGCTGCTGCTGTGCCGCCGGTAGCGAGATTGCGTGGACGCGGGCGGCTTTCCAGTCGGCGACGAACAGGATGTTGCCGGGGCCCACGGCAAGGCGGGAGATGGACTTCACATCCGCCGCGGCGGCACTGAGGGAAGCACCGAGACAGCAGGCGAGGGCGATGGTGAGGGTGCTCAGACGCATGGGGAACTCCTTGAAGGGTGGGATGGGCGCCATCGATCCTAGGAACGGCGAGCCCTCGGCGGTAGGTATGCGCGAGGGACCACGGCGTTGTCTGCAAGGCACCAATGCGACCTCGGCCAGGCGGCTCCAGGTGCTCATCAGAGGCTCACCAAGGTCTTACCAGAGGCTCTCGAGCAGCGCGTCGAGCTTGACGCTCGCGTTGTTCCCGAGGTCGGCTACCTCATTGGGGTAGTTTTTCTTCAGCAGCCGGGCGACCTCAGGAAGCTTGGCCCGGTCGAGACCGAAGGCGCCGATGCGGTCAGGCAGGCCGAGCGACCTCACCACCTGCGAGATGCTGTCGGCCAACTGTGCAGCGGCATGCACGTCGCGCGAAGCGCCGACGTTGTCCGTGGTGAAGATGCCGAGCTTGTCGCCGTAGAAATCCGCGCAGGCGCGAATCACCGGTGCCAGCGTGATGCAGGAGGTCGCGCTGTGCGGCAGACCGAACGTGCCGCCCAGGATGTGGCCAATGCGGTGGCTCAGGCCGTAGATGACCGACGCCGGCGAGAAGTAGCACTGCCACGCCGCGAGTTGCAACTGCAGCAGGTCGTCGGTCGTCACCAGCCCCTGCTCGAGCGCCGTGCGTGTTTCCACGGTCTGCGGCCACTTCTGCAGGACGCGGAGAAACCGTGCCAGCCCGCTGGCCGCCATGATCGCGTGGGGATGCTCCCTGGTGACTTTACGCATGCCCTCCACGGCATGGTCCATCCCTTTGACGGCCGAGGCGAGCAGCAGCGCGCGCGGCGTGTCGGACACGAGCACGGGATCGATCACCACCACCTTGGGCACCGTTTCGCGCACCGCGTAGCTGCGCTTGAATTTCTCCGGACCGTCCGTCTCGGTGATGCCGAAATAGTGAGAGAACTCGGAGCCCGACAACGTTGTCGGCAGGGCCGCGATGGGCAGGAAGCGCCCGGTCTTTTCATGGTGCAGATGCGACACCGCCTTGGCCGCATCGAGCACCGAGCCGCCGCCTAGCGCCACGATCGATTCGGCACCGGCTTGGAGGCAGGCGTCGAGGCCCGCTTGCACCGCCGCGTCCGGCACGTGCGCCGGCAATTCCATGAAGCTGCCCACGGACTGCTTCAGGTTGGGCCGCACGCACTCCTGATAGAGATTTGTCAGCGGTTCGACGGTGAACGCCATCGGCCGATGGATGCCGTGCTCGCCGAGCCGTGCCACCGCGCCTTGCAGGATGTGCTGGCCCCAGAAAATGCCGTCTTGCGGCAAGCAATTCAAATGATTCATCTCGATCGGCCTTGTGGAAGTCACGGCCGAAAAGATAGGTCCTTCACTCGTCGCTCACAAGCCGCTCTTTGCCAGACACAGCGTCCATGTTCGTGGACGACGCGGCCGTGCCGCGCGGGCGCTTCACTGGAAGCTGCGCGGGTGATCGAAGGCCGTGACGACCGGCATTTCCACGGCGAGGAAATCGACCAGCGAGCGCACTGCGGGCAGCAGTCCGGTGCGAAACGGAATCAGCGCCGAAATGCGCGCATCCGCCGCCGACCAGTCGGGCAGCAGTTGCTGCAGGGTCCCGTCGCGCAACTCCGACCTGCAGATATACCCTGGCAGCGCTGCGATGCCCAGGTTGGCGCAGGCCGCCTCTTTCAGCGCGACCATGTTGTTGCTTTGAAAGCGCGGGTCGATGGGCATGACGAGTCCTTCTTCGTTCGGCCCCTTCAACTGCCATTGCAGCGGCCCGTTGCGCACCATCGCGACGCTCGCGTGCTGGGCAAGGTCTGCGGGGCTCTCGGGCACGCCGCTTTGCGCGAGATACCCCGGGCTCGCGAAAAGGTACCAGGGCACATCGGCCAGCGCGCGCTGAACCAGCGTGGAATTCTGCAGCGGCGCCGTGTGCCCGCGTATCGCAAGGTCGAAGCCTTCGCCGACGATGTCCACGTACCTGTCGGTCGCGATCTCGACGATGCGCACCTTCGGGTAACGGTTCAGGAAGGCGGGAAGGATCTCGCGCAGTGCGAACTGCGCAATCTCCACGGCCGTGGTCAGGCGGATGACGCCGCTGGGTTCGGCCAGGCGTTGGCGCACCGCCTCTTCGGCCACCTCGGAGCTGTGCAGCATCGCGACCGCGTACTGGTAGAACTCCTTGCCGATGTCGGTCATGCCGAATTGGCGTGACGTCCGGTTGAGCAGGCGCACGCCCAGGTAACCCTCGAGCTCCTGAACGCGGTGGCTCAGCGTCGACTTCGGCAGGCGAAGGGCCGACCCTGCGGCCGTGAAGCCTCCGCGGTCGACGACTTGGACGAAATAGAAGACATCCTTCAGATCCAGCATCGCAATCCTGGTGAGAGAGCAGGCAGGCCGTGCAGCATACGCAGCGACGGCGCTGCCGCCGAGGATAGCGCCGCCTCTCCCTGTCCGCTATCCCCTGTCTCAGGCGGCTTCGGTCACCGGCGGCTGCGCCACGCGCAGCGACCGCGCCACCGAGGCGACGCGCCGGCCTTGGTAGGTCGCGACGGCGAGATCTTCGGCGCCGGGCATCACCGCGTCACGGTTGGAGACGTGGGTCGCGCCATAGGGCGTACCTGCCGCGAACATTGCCGGGTCGGCATAGCCCAGCGGCACGATGATCAGGCCCAGGTGCGCCATCGGGCCGTACAGCGACAGCAGCGTCGCCTCGTTGCCGCCGTGCCTCGAGGAGGTCGAGCCGAACACCGAGCCGGCCTTGCCGTTCAGCTTGCCCTGGAACCAGAGGCCCCCCAGCGAGTCGATGTAAGCCTTGAGTTCGGCGGCAATAGAGCCGAAGCGCGTCGGCGTGCCGAAGACGATGGCGTCCGCCCAGTCGGCGTCAGCCTCGGTCGGGGCTTCGTACTTGGCGTTCATCTCGCTGGCCCGCTCGGACCATTCGGGCACCTGGCGCATGACCTCCGGTGCGACGAATTCCCGCGCGCGGCGAAGGCGGACTTCCGCGCCCTCGGTCATGGCGCCTTGCGCGACGGCCTTGGCAAGAAGCTCCGTGGAGCTGTTGCGGGAATAAAAAGCGATGAGAACCTTGGGTTTGGACATGGGTTGACCTGTATGGAAGCTAGAAAGAAGAGGAAGCCTTGTGCGCCGTCAGACGGCAATGGGTTCCAGGCGCGCAAGCAGTTCGTCCTTGCGATTGCGCAGCCACGGTGGCAGCTGGAACTCCGCTCCGAAGTGGCCGGGCTCTTCGTCGATGGCAAACCCGATGTCGGTGGTCGCGGCCTCGAACATCACGCCGCCGGGCATCTTGAAATACATCGAGCGGAAGTAGTTGCGGTTGACCGATTCGGAGGTGTCGATGTGCCCCATCGACATCAGCTTCTCCTTGATCTGCATCTGCTGCTCGACGTTTTCCACCGCGAAAGCCACATGATGGATCGTGCCTTCGCCGTAGATCGACGAGCCTTGCAGGCGGTCCGGCTCATGTACGAACTCGACGATGGTACCGGGCTTGCCGTCGGCGGTCTCGAAGCGGTGGTAGGGGCCGGATTGGCCGGCGTAGTGGAAGTCCAGCGCCTCCTTCATGAAGATGATGGATTCATCGACCTCGCGAAGCGACAGTGTGATGCTGTGCACCCCCCGGATCGCGACCTCGGCCGGGATGTCGTCCGCGATGCAGGGCGGGCGTGTGTCGTGCTCGGAGGCCACGAGGTCGAACTCGATGCCGCAGGGGTGCTGGAAGCGCTGGCGCTGCTCGCCGAAGCGCTCGACGACGGTCGTGTCGAAGGTCACGCCACGGGCGCTGAAGCGTTCACGCCAGAAATCCAGCGAGCCCGCCGGCACCGAGTAGTTGATGACCTTGATCTGACCCGAGCCGCGGCGCCCCTTCACACCCTTCTGCTTGAAGGGGAACGACGTGACCAGCGTGCCGGCGTCGCCCTGTGCATTGCCGTAGTAGAGGTGGTAGACCGGCTCCTCGCCGTCCAGCAGCACCGTTTTCTTGACCAGGCTCTGGCCCAGCAGCTTCACGTAGAAATCCACGTCTTCCTGAGCGCCGCTGACGCATGCGGTCAGGTGATGAAAGCCTTTGATGATGGACATGTGCGTACCCTTGTGTGAATGCGGTTGGTGGCTAGTGAATGAACGAGGCGAACTGCTCGACCGGCGTTTTCTGCAAGGTCATGCAGTTCTCCGGCTTGCTGTTGTCGGCCCAACCCATCGACATGCCGGCAATCACCATCTCGTCCTGGGGAATGCCGAGCTCTGCGCGCAAAACGTGGTGTTGCAGCGACCAGATCTGCTGCGGGCAGGTGTCCAGGCCCCGGCCCTTGGCGGCCAGCATGACGTTCTGCAGGAAGCAGCCGTAGCAGAGAAAGCTGGCCCATTCGAGGCGCCGGTCCATCGTGAAGATGATGCCGACCGGCGCATCGAAGAACAGGAACTGGCGCTCCACGTCGCGCATGCGTCCGCTCTTGTCGCTGCGGTGCACGCCTTGCGCATCGCCCAGCTGCCCGCGGAATGTGTTGAAGCGCGTCGAGTACGGGTCATGCAGCGGCTGGGGAAAGAAGGGGTACTCCGGCGCCAGCGTGGCATGGTTGGCACGGAACTCCGCTACCGCGGCCTTGGTGACGCGATCGCGGGCTTCCCCGGTCACGACATAGCAGCGCCACGGTTGCGTGTTGCTCGAGCTGGGCGCATGGCTCGCGGCTGACAGGATGTCTTTCACAGTGCCGACGGGAACGGGCTGGTCGAGAAAGCCACGCTTGCTGCGTCGATCCCGGATGAGGTTATCGATGAAAGGTGCCGAGTTCATTTCCAGAATCTCCATGAGTAGGTTGGCTGACATGGTTGTCTCTTGAGGTCTTGTTATCGGGCTCTCGTGACCGCTGGGGAAATCGTAGGGAGGCGGCTGGCGCCTGAGAAGACATGGCTTCTTGCACGCACGTTCCGACAATCGCGAACGATCAGGGTGTTCATTTCCCCTGCCGGGCCATGTGCGGGCATACGGGTGGCGGGTCGCCGATGAAGGTGCGCGCTGACCAGAGTTCGGGGAACGGAATCTCGTCCATCGTGGGCGCGAGCCACGCGACGCCTTCGGTGCCGAAGTACGCCGGCCGTGCACCGAAGGTTCGCCGCGTCGCCATCAGGTGGCGGAATTTCCAGTTGCAGAACCCTTCTGCAATGTCCGCCAGGGTCTCGCCGAGCTGTTGGAGTTCGATGTTCGCGTGCGGGTCGGCATAGACCTGGCGCCAGACCTGCTCGACGTCGTGACTGGGCTTGTAGGGCGCGCGCAGGTCGCGTGCGAGCACCTCGGCCGGCACGCTCAGCCCCCGGCGCCGGAGGAGAGCGAGCACGTCGTCATACAGGCTGGGTTCGGCCAGCGCCTTGTTGAGTTGTTCCCAGCGATGGGGTTGCGGCTCGAAATGCTGCAGGTGCTCGGCCTGCTTGATGCCCAGCAGATAGACCATCTGCCTATAGGTCCACCCCTGCAGCGCCGTGTCCTTGCCGTGCGTGGCGACCGCGCGCGAAAGGATGGCGAGCAGGTCGTTCGGCGTCATCCAGTCGATCGAGCGCCAGATGGCGTCCAGCGGCGCGTGGTGCGCAACGACGCGCTGCAATGTGCGCCAGGCCTGCGGAAGGTCGTCGGCCCGCAGGAACGCCTGGGCCGACTGGATCTCCTTGATGATGAGCATCCAGTAGAGCTCCGATACCTGCACATGCACGATCCAGGCGTGCTCACCTGGATGGTCGCTGACCGTGCGCTGCAGCGAGTGCAACGTGTCGGTCTGCATCCATGCGCTGTAGGGTGTCTGACCGGCCGCAGGACGTTCGATGGTCTGAAGGGTGGGGGTGTCGCTCATGGTGTGCTCCTGGTGGTGGGGGGATGCGTCGATGCGCCGGCGGACATCAGGCGTTCGATCTGCTGTGCGATCTGCAGCAGGGCGCCGTCGCGGCCCGGCTTCGCCACGATCTGTAACCCGACTGGCAGCCGGCCGTCGCGTGCGACGAGGGGGATCGAGAGGGCGGGGAACCCCGCGACATTGAAAGGCGCCGTATAGGTCATGAGCGCCTCGCGCACCGTGCCCGACCAATGGCCGATCTCTACCGACGACTGGCCGACCCGCGGTGCGGTGCAGGGGCAGGTTGGCAGCACGAGATAGTCGAGCACCGACATCGCGCGATGCAGCCGGGCGGTGAAGTCACGCCGCGTCTGCTGCGCGCGCGCGTAGTGGCCCAGCGTGAAAGTCCTGGCGCGCTCGAGCCTCTCGATGGTTTCGTGGCCGTAGTGGGCCGCGATGCGATCGGCGTCGTTGCGCCGGAAGTGCTCGACCGCGCCCTCGGTCAGGACGATGTGCGCAAAGGCCTCGAAGACGCCGCCGAACAACCCGGGCGCATCGAGCGTTGTGCACGCAAAGGCCTGGCCGAGG
>LNAP01001340.1_pt1 | contig 26335 bp, 29 predicted proteins | sample 602601 | NCBI WGS metagenome assembly LNAP01 (sample SAMN02440304, study PRJNA202911) | soil metagenome | biome: Subtropical and temperate rainforests or woodlands; isolation source: soil samples (1 kg each in a 20% v/v slurry with milli Q water) were... ...
TTTCAGTGTGGCCAGCATGGCGGCGGCGCCGGTGGCCGTGGGCGCGAACATGGCCGCGCTGACACCAGCAAGCACGCGCGTCGCCATGGCCATGGCGTATGTCGGAGCCAAGGCTGTTCCGACGTTAGCGAGCACGAAGAGGATCAAGCTCCAGACCAGCAAGCGCTTGCGTTGCACGCCCGCCGCGAGGGCGGCGATCGTCGGCGCGAGCAGTGCGTAAGTGATGGCGTAAATCGTCGTCATCTGGCCAGCGACGCCGATGGGGACAGCGAAGGTGTGCGAGATCTGGGGCAACACCCCAGCGACGACGAAACTGTCGGTTCCAAGCGCGAACATACCCAGAGCCAACACAAGCAGGCGCTTATCCATGGGGGAGCTCTCCGTGAGAGAAAGGGGTTGCGTTTAATAGTTGCATGATGAAACTATATGACGGAGTTGCATGACGCAACTGTTTTTGGGTAGGATGCTCCCATGCAGCGAAAAAGCTTCTCCGGAATGAATTGCTCGATCGCCCGATCTCTCGATGAGGTCGGGGAATGGTGGTCCTTGCTCATTGTCCGCGAATGCACGCAGGGCTCGATGCGCTTCGACGAGTTCCAAAGTCAGCTCGGCATCGCTCGGAATATCCTGACCGCCCGTCTGGCGCGGCTCACTGAGCTTGGAATTCTCGAACGGTTCCCGCTCGAGGGGCGCGCCAACACCGAGGGCTACCGACTGACCCAAAAAGGTGAAGAACTCTATCCCGTTCTCGTGGCCCTGATGCAGTGGGGCGATCGCTGGCTCGCCCCGGACGGAAAGCCGCCAACGGCGCTGGTGGACGATGCCGTCGGCCTTCCTGTCGAGAGAGTCGCCGTGCGCAGCAAGGATGGTCGGAAGCTCTCTTTCCGAGACGTGCGATTTGCCCCTGGCCCAGGCGCAACGGCAACAACCGCCACCGTGATCGAGAATCGCAATCAACGCGTGCTCGGACATTCCTGATCGTCCAAATTCTGGACTCATGGTCGAGCGCGCCGTGGATGAAGAAACGGGGTTAGCGCAAGCATCACCACGCATGCACCAACCAGCACCCACAGGGCCACGCTAAAGCCACCAGTCAGGTCGCGCAGACTTCCCACCACCAGTGGACCCGTCGCCGCCGTCAGGTAGGCAACCAAGATGGCAAATGCGCTCCACGCATTGGCTTCGTCCGAGTTGTGGGTGTTATCCAGGGGCAGGGTCATCCCGAGAGAGAAGCCCCCGGCAAGGCCGAACGAGATCACCGGCATGAGAAGGAATGGGGCCGCACCTGGCGCCAAGGCGAGCAAGACCATCCCCAGTAGCGCCAGCGCCGAAAATCCGGCCAATAGCGGACGTCGGTCATTCCGCCGGCTGAAAAGCCCCGCCAGCGGCGGGGCGACAATGAAGCTCGCCGTGAAGCTGGCCAGCACCAACCCCGCGCTGGCTTGGTCCATCCCTCGCTCGCGGTAAAGCGGCGCGGTCCAGGCGACCAGGCTGTAAAAGAGGAAGTTGTTCGCCCCGAAGAACAGGCCGATCAGCCAAGCCTTGGGTTCGCCGAAAGGAAGGCGATAGTGGCTCGCAGCGGCGTTGGCGCCAGGCCGCCCACGGGTCTCGATGAAGACCCAGGCGGCGATCGCGAATAGGCCTGGGATCGCCCAGACCCCCGAGCCGAAACGCCAACTGCCGCCCAACGAAGCGATTGGACCACTGACCGCTGCGGCCAGCGTCGAGCCGCACGCCAGCGCTGCCGTGTAGATGCCGATCAGAAATGGCGCCTTCTGCGAGAAGCTCGCCTTGATGAAACCGCCGATCAGCGCGCCCGCAACCGCAATGCCCGCGCCGACTCCCGCTGTCGACAGAAACAAGGTCGCTGATGCGCCCGCGAAAGCCCGGGCAACCGTGGCGGCAATCAGAAGGAACAAGGCCGCGAGGATCACTCGATCTCGCCCGAAACGGTAGGCAAGCCAGGGCGCCGGCGCGGCCAGTAGGCCCATCAGCACATCGGGAATTGCCGTCAAAAGGGAGGCCGCAGCATGAGAAAGCCTAAAGCCCTCTTGGATCGAGACCAGCAGAGGTCCGGTCGAGACGATGCCGGGCCGGAGGGCCGCTCCGATCAGCATCACGCAAACGAGTCCGGCAGCCAGCGACAGCGAGCGGGAATGCGATTCGGGCTGAACGACCGGGTCAGCGGGCGTTACCTGGGCGACTTGGTTGAGGGACATATTGCGCGCTCGGCATGTAGAGGAAGGTGAAGTGGATCACTTAGGAAGCGGCCCCGGTACGGAGCGAGGCTGCCTGTTCTGTTCCCGGATCGGTGACGTTCCAGCCGCCGCCGAGCGCCTTGATCAGCAGAACGTCTGCGTTTACGCGGCGGTAGCGGATCTCGACTAAGCCCAGCTTGGCGGCAAGTTCGACGTTCTGGGCCGTGGTGACGTCGAAGTAGGCGGTGATGAGCGGAGCTCTGCAGGCCGGCGCCAATTCGCAACCGCTCAACACGGCGGCCAGCGAAGCCGCGGACATAAGATGCGCCAGCCTGGTCACGAGCCAGCCTTCGGAGCGCGGGTTGACGCGAGTCGAACTTGTTCGCCCTCTTCTATCGCGGCGGGCGGATTGAGGATGACTTCGTCCGAAGGCAAGAGGCCGCCCAGAATCTCGACCTCGGTTCCAAAGTCACGTCCGAGCATGATCGTCTTCAGAGCGACCCGCCCGTCTGGACCGACCAAGGCGACACGCAGTCCGTTAGCGTCGAACAGCAAGGCGTTGCCAGGTAGCCGGTAGCTATGGGCGGAGGGCGCCAGCTTGAAATGGACTTCGGTGAAACTGCCGGGAAGAAGCTCACCTGAAGCGTTATCAATATCGAGTTCGACGGTCAGAGTGCGCGACTGGGGATCGATCGCAGAAGCCGTGCGCGTCACCGTCGCCGGATAGGATTTCCCCGGACGATCGGGAAACTTCAACTCGGCCGTCGTCCCTACAGCGATTTCCCCCGCATAGGTTTGAGGGACGTCAACGTAGGTTCGCAACTTGCTGGTGTCGGCGATGCGGAACATTTCGGCGCCTTGCGCGCCGCCGGCGTTGATCAGGGTTCCGATATCGGTCGAGCGCTTGGTGATGACGCCTGAGAACGGCGCCACGATGCGCTCGAAGGACTGCAGTTCGTGCAGCCGCGCGACGTTGGCCCGGTTCGCCTCGACCTGGGCCGCCGTCGCGGATGCGGTGGCGGCGCGGTCGTCCGCTTCCTGCCGCGAGACCGACTGAGTGGAGACCAGGTACGTCGCACGCTTGGAATTGCTTTGTGCGACGATGGCATTCGCTTCCGCCGTCTTCAGATCGGCCTCGGCCTGATGGAACTGCTGGTCGACCTCGGGCGAATCGATGATCGCCAACACCTGACCCGCCTGGACCCTGGCGCCGATATCCGCCTCCCACGACCTCACATAGCCATTGGTGCGTGCGTATACCGGCGTCTCGAACAAGCCCTTGACCTCGCCCGGTAATACAATCTCCTCAGCGCCCGCCCCGGGCTTGGGACGGGTTGCCGTCACCGTCATAACCGCGTTGGCCTGCGCCTCCTGCTCCAAGGCCGCGCTTGCGGCACTGCGGCTCGCGAGCCCCCAAGCCACGATGGCGGTCGCCGAGGCCAGGACGGCGAATCCTGCGAGAAGCCCCTTGAGGCGCGGAGGGGAGCTCCTGGGAATCGGCTGATCGGTCATAAGGGCTCCATTAATCAGTGGGCCTGAGCGCCGGCTCCCCAGCGCCGGGCGAAGGGCTCGCGCCCGACGCGCGGGGCCGAAACCCGTGCAGCAGGGAAAAGACAGCAGGGACAAAAGTGAGGGTCGCGACGGTCGCCAGCAGCAGGCCACCGATGACCGCCCGGCCAAGCGGCGCGTTCTGCTCACCGCCTTCGCCCAGTCCGAGCGCCAGCGGTAGCATGCCGATGATCATCGCCAGGGCGGTCATCACCACCGGCCGAAAGCGCCCAAACCCGGCGGCGATCGCGGCTGTGCCGGGATCATCCCCAGCCCGCAGGCGATCGCGCGCCAAACTGACGACCAGGATGCTATTGGCGGTCGCCACCCCGACGCTCATTATCGCGCCGGTCAGGGCAGGCACGCTGAGCCGAGTATGGGTGATGAAGAGCATCCATACGATGCCCGCCAGCGTCGCGGGGAGCGCTGTGATGATGATGAAGGGGTCCAGCAAGGACTGGAAGTTCACTACGATCAGCAGGTAGACCAGGAGCATGGCGAACGCGATTCCGTAGACCAGGCCCGTGTAAGACGCGGTCATGCTCGTGACTTGTCCCCTCAGCGTGATCGACACACCCTTGGGCAGACCCGCCGTCTCGACCTCGGCGATCGCCTTGCGCACGTCACTGGCGACGCCTCCCAGGTCGCGGTCGGCGTTAGTGGCGTAGATGTCGACGACCGGCTGAGCGTTGAAGCGGCTGTCGACCGCCGGCGTCACGCCGCGCCGGATGTCCGCGACCCCGCCGAGGAGCTGCTTGTAGGAGCCCGGAGCACCCGTAATCGGAGTATTCCGCAACGCATCGAGCGACTGGAGGACCGTCTGGGGCGTCTGAGTGACGATCGGATAGGAGACACCGCTCTTCGGATCGAGCCAGAAAGTGGGCTGCGTCTGAAAGCTTCCCGACAAGGAAATCAGCAGGTTGTTGGCGACATCCTTCTGCGTCAGGCCGACGTCGGTCGTTCGGCTGCGATCGACGTTTACATTGAAGGCAGGTGCATCGAGATCCTGCTGGATGCGGGTATCGGCGATCCCAGGAATGCCCCTCATCTTGTCGAGCAGATGCTGAGCGACCACCGTGTTGTCCTGTACGCTGCGGCCGACGATCTGCACGTCAATAGGCGCGGGCGCTCCAAAATTCAGGATTTGGCTGACGATGTCGGCCGGCAGGAAGGCGAAGCTCACACCCGGAAAGGCCTGCGGCAGGCCGGACCGAAACCGGCGCTCGTACTCGGCGGTCGGATGATGCTTCGGCTTGAGCATGATGTAGATGTCTGCATCCGCCGAGCCGGTCGGCGCCGAGGAGCTGTAAGACAGGTTGATGCCCGAGACCGGCAGGCCGATGTTGTCGAGGATGCCATCGAGCTCTGACGCTGGGATCGTTCGGCGCACCTCGGCCTCGACCTGATCCACAAGCCGTGTGGTTTCTTCCACGCGTGTACCCGCATGTGCCCGGACATGCAGTTTCATCTGACCGCTGTCGACCGCGGGGAAGAAATCCGCCCCCAGGGTAAGAACCAGCAGGAGCGAGGCCACGGCTGCGGCTAAGAAAGCCGGGATGAACAGGGCGCGCCGCGCGACCGCGGCCGTTAGCACGGCACGATAGCGGCTGCGCAGCGCCTCGAAACGCCGCTCGAAGCCACGCCGCAGGTGAGCCAAGGGATGGGACGGAGCTTCCCGTTCGGCCGCGTGCGGCTTCAGGAGCAGTTTGGCCAGCGTCGGAACGAGCGTGCGCGAAAGTGCGTAGGACGCCAGCATCGCGAATACGATCGCTTCCGCCATGGGCACGAAGAGAAACTTCGGCACGCCGGCGAGGAAGAACATCGGCATGAAGACGATGCAGATGCAGAGCGTGGCGGTCAGCGCCGGCAGGGCTATTTCGCCCGACCCATTCAGAATCGCCGTTTCGACCGGCTCGCGCCGCTCCAGGTGAGCGTTGATGTTCTCGATCGCGACGGTAGCGTCGTCGACCAGGATACCGACCGCCAGCGCCAGGCCGCCGAGCGTCATGATGTTGATCGTTTCGCCAAGGGCGGACAGCCCGATGATCGAGGCGAGTACCGACATAGGGATGGACACGGCGATGATCAAGGTGCTTCGCCAGGAACCCAAGAAGAGCAGGATCATGAGCGCCGTCAGCGCTGCGGCGATCACTCCTTCCCGGATCACGCCCGATATCGCGGCGCTGACGAACAGCGACTGATCGCCCGTCGCCTGAATGTCGAGCCCGTCAGGCCCGGCGGCGCGGATAGCCGGTAGCCTGGCTTTGATGTCGTGTACGATCTGAAGCGTCGAAGCGCCGCCGATCTTCTGCACGGTCATCAGCACCGCGTGCTGACCCTCCACCCGCACGACGTTCGTCTGCGGCGGCGCGCCGTCACGGACGTGCGCGACGTCGTGGATGTAGACCGTGGAGCCGTTGACCTCTTTGATCGGGAGATTGTTGAGATCGTCGATCGTGGCGGCGGCGCCGTTCAGATTCACAACGTACTCAAAGTCACCTACCTTTTCCGTCCCGGCCGGAATGATCAGGTTTTGACTGATAATCGCGTCCTGCACGTCCTGCGCCGACAGGCCGTAGGACTGCAGCGCGCGTGGATCGAGATCGACCTGAACCTGACGCTGCTTGCCGCCATAGGGAAACGGGAGAGAGACGCCGGGTACGCTTGAAAGCTGGCTGCGAACGAAGATGTTGGCTGTGTCATAAAGGCCCTGTTCCGGAATCGTCTTGCTCGACAGGGCAAGCTGCAGCACCGGCACGCTGGAAGCGTTGTAGGTCAGCACCAACGGCGGTGTCGTGCCGGGCGGGAACGTGCGCAGATAGTAGTTGGCGCCGGCCGTGACCTGGCTCATCGCCAAAGGGATGTTCGCTCCGGGATGGAAGAAAATCTTGCTGACAGCGACGCCATTCAGATTGGTTGAGTCGATATGCTCGACACCATTGACCACTACGGGCGTCACCCGCTCAAACGGCGCGGTAATGCGGTTGGCCATCTCGCGTGCGGGCAACCCCGTGTAGCTCCAGATCACGCTGATGACAGGAATGCCAATATTCGGAAAAATATCGGTGGGCGTGCGAAGGATCGCCAACGGCCCCATGATTAGAAGCGCTGCCGCCATTACCAGGAAGGTATATGGCCTCTTCAGCGCAACCCTTACGACCCACATAGTACGGCGCCTCAGACGGGATGATCTCGACTCAACCCGGCCTCGCCGGGTCCTTAGTAATGCGTACGCGCGTCAGGCATTTGAATTGATCGTCTTTGGCAGACTCTGTTGCATCGCTTGAAATAATCCGGCCGGGCAAGGAGCTCCGGATGCGCCAGCCGTCGCGCCGGTCTCAACTCATGGTGACCGACGATCGCCTTGCATGTCGCTCAAACGCCTGAAGAGATCCAAGAAGGACGGGGCGGCGCCGTCGCCGCCCCGTTGTTCGGCAGACCAGGTTTGCCCTGACTTCTAAGCTCGGAAACCAACGTCGATGTCCGGCCTGGACAAATGCGCCACCGTATTGACCAGCGTCTTGGCTGCCGCAGCGAGTGCGATGGCCACAGCCGCACGCTGGTCGTAGCCTGCCACCTTCAGGGCATTAACGTCGCTGTCGGAAACCTGCGTGCGCTTGCTCGCCACGGCCGTCGCGAAGCGGCGAACAGCCTCGAGCTTGGGATCCGACAGAGCGCCGCCGTTACGCAGCGCGGTGACGACGTCGGCGCCGGCGCCGAGCTTCGCAGCCAGCGTCGCGTGGACAGCGATCCCATAGTCCGCGGCATTGGCGCGGCTGGCGGCCACCATCGCGACCTGCTGTGCGATCGGATCGAGCGAGGTCGCGCCGAGGGACTGAAGCATCGTGATATACGCGCCCAGCACGGCCGGCTCGACCGCCAGCGCGTAACCCAGGTTCGGCGTGAAGCCGAACACGCCGCGCAATCCATCCAGCAGTTCCCTTGCAGCCGCCGGGGCAGACGCCTCGCCGAGCTCGCCGAACAACGCCCGCCCCTGAGCCGCATCGAGCGTCCGGGCGAGGAAGGCGCGGACGATCCCGGCGACCTCGTCGAGATGGGTTTCGAGCGGGAAATGGCCCGCATCCACCAGATGCACTTCGACATCCGGAAGATCGCGGCGGTAGGCCTCGGCGCCCTGCGGCAGGAAGAATGGGTCGTTCTTGCCCCAGACGGCCAACGTCGGCGGCCGGTGCGCGCGGAAATACTCGTGGAAGCGAGGATAGGCGGTGACGTTGGACTTGTAGTCGCCGAACAGGTCGAGCTGGATTTCGTCGTTGCCGGCCCGGTCGAGGAAGTGCTGGTCGAGCGTATAGCTCTCCGGCGCGATCAGCGCTGTGTCGGACTCGCCATGCGTGTATTGGAACAGGGTGGTCTCGGACTTGACGAACGTGCGCAGGTTGGTGCGGTTCTGCTCGCTCGGCTCCTCCCAATAGGCCCGGATCGGGTTCCAACCGTCGCTCAACCCTTCGGCATAGGCGTTGCCATTCTGCGAGATCAACGCAGTCACGCGCTCCGGGTGCGCCAGAGCCAGGCGGAATCCGACTGGCGCACCATAGTCGAAGACATAGATGGCGTACCGGGTGAGCCCGATCACCCCGGTGAAGCTCTCGATGATCTCGGCTAGGTGATCGAATGTGTAGCCGAAGGCTTTGGCGTCGGGAGCGTCCGAGAACCCGAAGCCTGGCAGGTCGGGCGCGATCACCCGGTACTTGTCCGCCAGCCGCGCGATCAGGCCGCGGTACTGATGGCTCGACGTGGGGAAGCCGTGGAGCAGTAGGACGACCGGCGCATCTTCTGGCCCGGCCGCCCGATAGAAGATGTTGAGCGCGGAGCCTGTGCGACGATCGGCGACGGAAACGGTCTGATAACGGGGGGATGGCGACATGGGGAACCTCTCGAGTTAGGGGTTTCGTCGGCTATACGACCGAACGATCGGTACAATATGGATTGACGCACACACCATGTCAAGGCACTTGCAAGCCATCCGAGCGACGTGTAAGCTGATTGTACCGAATGTTCTGTTCAAAGGATGCTTGAATGCCTGCGGCCCTTTCATCGAAGGACGAGATCGTCGACCGGTTGTTCGTGGTGTTTCGAGACCGTGGATTCGATGGGACGTCCCTGGCCGACTTGTCGCGCGCCACTGGGCTCGGGAAGTCGAGCCTCTACCACCACTTCCCCGAGGGGAAGACGCAGATGGCAGAGGTTGTGCTCGCTCGGGCCGCCACCCTGATCGACACCGCCATCCTCGACGTGGCCCAGGCGCCGGGCTCACTGAGGGTCCGCGTCCGAAAGATTGTCGCCGCGCTTGAGCAGCTCTACGCGGGCGGCCGCACTCTTTGCGTTCTCGGCCAACTCGCCGCTGCCGACGTCGGCGCCACCGCGCGCCAAAGCCTGCAGCGGGCGCTGGAGCATTGGATCAAGGCGATCGACGGCTTGGCGCAAGAAGGCGGCATGTCGCCGGCGCGCGCGCGCCCGTTTGCCGAGGATTGGGTCGCCCGCTTGCAAGGCGCGCTGATCCTCCAGGCCGCCACCGGCAGCACAGGCGCCTTCGAACGCGCGCTCCAGGCCTTGTTAGACCTCACCAAAGACGAGCCTACCCCCATCGAGAGCTAGCGGCCGCAGCGGATCGCGCGACCAGATCTTGTGACAATAGTGGAGTTATCATGCCCAATCCTACGCTCTCTACCGAACTCGCCACACGCTCGACTGAGCCGAATCTCTTCGGCGCCTCTCGGCGCGCCGTTCTTGCAGGCAGCGTTCTGGCCGCCAGCCTAGCCGCCGTGCGTCCGCTTCAGGCCACCACACCGCGGGCATCGACAGCCATTCAACACAAGCGGGTTCGCGCTGACGGCGTGGATGTCTTCTACCGCGAGGCGGGACCTGCCGGTGCGCCGGTGCTGCTGCTGCTTCATGGCTTCGCAAATTCCTCCTTTTACTTCCGCCACCTCATGCCGAAGCTCGCCGACCGCTTCCGGATGATCGCGCCCGACCTGCCGTCGTTCGGCTTCACCGAGATTCCGGCAGAACGGAACTACCGCTACGACTTCGCCTCGCTGGCTCAGACGGCGACGGCCTTCGTCGACACCTTGGGGCTGAAGCGCTACATCATGTACGTCTTCGATTATGGTGCGCCGGTTGGTTGGGAACTGGCTCTCGCCTATCCCGATCGGGTGGCCGGCATCGTCAGCCAGAACGGCAACGCCTATGTTGACGGCCTCGGCGAAAAGGCCTGGGCCCCGCTGCGGGCCTATTGGGCGAACCCGAGCCCCGACAAACGCGAACCGATCCGAGCCCGCCTGAGCCTGGATGGAGTGAAGGCAGCCTACTTCCAGGGCGTGTCCGATCCGTTCGCGATCGAACCCGAATCCTATACGCTCGATGCTGCGATTCTGGCCCGGCCTGGCAACGCCGACCTGCAGATCGATCTCAAGCTCGATTACAAGCGCAACATTGAGCGCTATCCGCTCTATCAGGCTTTCTTCCGTGAGAAGCAGCCGAAGCTGCTAGCAGTCTGGGGGAAGAACGACCTGTTCTTCATCCCGCCCGGCGCCGAGGCCTTTAAGCGCGATGTCACGAAAGCGCGTGTGGTCTTTCTCGACACTGGGCACTTCGCACTGGAGACCCACGTCGATCCGATCGCCGAAGAGATCCGTGGGTTCTTCTAACGGCCGCGCACAGGCATCGGCCAACATCTACCGCGGCACGCGGCGCTTCGATGGTCTTGTCTTTCTCAAGACCATCGAAGCGAGGCTTGAGGAGGCCTTCGACTTGCGCATGCGATCAAACCAAATGCGCTTCGGCGTCCTGCCATATGCCGGTTCTCGCAAGGAACGGAGAATAGTCAGGCTGGGAAAAGCGGGCAGGCACGCCGCCGCGCACCAGGAGCACTTCGCTGACGTGGAAGCGGACCAGCCGCTGCGCACCCGCGAAGCTGCGCACGGCTTCGCCGTCCCAAATCACTTCGGCTTCGGCCGAGATCTGCAAGGTATCGCCAATTTCGAAATCAATGAACAGCAACCCGACCCGCCGTTCGAATTCGAGGTTGCCAAGCGTGTTGAACACGAAGTTGCCGATGAAGTCTGGCGACGTCAGCGTTCTCGAATCATCCACGCGCACGAACCCAGGCCGGCCGCCTCGGTGCGATATGTCCGGACCACCAGAAACGCCATGTGCCGCGATCGGGTCATTGCTGGCGATGAAGAAGCAATCCGATGCGGCCACAATCGCGGTCGCTGCCGAATCCAGCTCCGAAGCGCAGACGACGGGCCGGTGCTCCGGCCGCGTCGGATCAGCAACAAACGCCGTTTCGCGCCCTTGAATGTATTTCGCGCAGATGCCTATGGTCTGACGTACAGAAAGCGTGAATCCGCTCGCATGCGCCGCCTCTACCTCACCGATCGCGCGATTGCGACGACGCGTCGGCAGCTCGATGCCAAGTATAGCGAGGTGTGCTCCTGTGGCGACGTTCCCTGCCAGCCGATCCCCGAACAAGGGCACGGCCTCCACACGAAGATGATGTGCATCCGGCGCAGCGACGAAACCAGGGCGCCCCATGAGCATCGACGCCCAAGGCTGACCATCGCCCGCTACAGACCCCACAAACACCATCGGCAAGAGCGGGAAGAACTCGCGATGCTGTTGCGTGAGATAGCGGCGTATCGACCTTTGTCCCACCGCGGCCATCCTGTCTTCCACGCCGACGCGGCGCTGAACCAACAACCCTCCCTCGTGAAAAGGAGAACCTTCCAAGTCCCAGCCATCATCTGCGGGGTTCGTGCCGCTCATATTCAAAGTCCCTGTGGCGGAGCGAAGCTCGCTTCACCATGCGCTGAAACGGTAGTGGCAACTATGTCGGATTTTCGCAGAGATCATATTAGATCCCGTAATAATCGCAGTGAGGCTCGCCGTGGATCGTCTTGATGCCGTCGCGATCTTTGTCGCCGTCGCGGAGCAGGAAAGCTTCGCCGCTGCGGCTCGCAAGCTCGAAAAAACCCCCGCGGCTGTCACGCGCGCCATCGCCGAGCTAGAAGCCAGCCTCAGCACCCGGCTGCTGAACCGAACCACGCGATCTGTAGGGTTGACGCATGCCGGACAACTCTATCTCGAACGGGCGCGAACTCTGCTCGCCGCAAATGCCGAATTCGAGGGCGCGCTACCCGGCGATACCGAGCCGAGCGGGTTGTTGAGCATCACGGCGCCGGTCAATTTCGGGCGACAGCATCTCATGCCATTGGTCTGGGCGCTGATGGAAAAATACCCCAAGATCGACGCCCGAGTGTTGCTTTTAGACCGCGTTGTATCCTTGGTCGAAGAAGGCATCGACGTCGCACTGCGTTATGGCAAGCTCCCTGACTCCTCATTGCGGGCCACCAAGGTGTTCATGGTAAAGACGACTGTCTACGCCAGCCCTGCGTACATAGCTCGCAACGGCGTGCCCGCGACACCTTCCGAGCTGATCGAACATGCGACGATCTCGACTTGGGCGCTCAACCCGATCCCCGAGCGCTGGACGTTCGGCGGCACCGGAGGGCCGTCCCACGTCGCTGTCAAGCCGCGTCTAGTAATCAACACGACGGAGGCTGCTGCGGATGCAGCCGCCGCTGGTCTAGGCCTTGCTTATCTCGTCTCTTACCAGGCCGCTCAGCACGTCGCAGCCGGTTCACTTGTCGAAGTGCTGTCAGAGTACAGCGTCGATCAAATCCCCTTCCACATCGTTCAGCCAGCCGGACGCTTCACCCCTTCCAAGGTGCGCGCATTCATCCAAGAAGTCGGCGGCGGTTTGCGGCAAAAGTTCGGATAACCCGTCCGCGCTGATTATTACTCGTTCTGCAACAGAGTAACACAAAATCCTCCAATTCCGCGCGGGCGGGTTTGATGCGATCTCTTCGGGTGTCTCGACGCATCATCGTCGGGCTTTCCACTTGAGGCCAGCGCATGACGACCAACTATCGTCGGCTCGTCGTCGACGACGTCAACGTCTTTTACCGAGAAGCCGGAGATCCGGAAGCGCCGTCGCTGTTGCTGCTCCACGGCTTCCCGAGCTCGTCGCATATGTACCGCAATCTCATTCCGGCCCTCGCGGAACGCTATCACGTCGTAGCTCCCGACATGCCTGGGTTCGGCTTCACTGAAGCGCCATCGCGCGACAACTACGCCTATCGCTTCGATGTCCTCGCTCAGGTCGTTGAACGCTTCATCGAGAAGATCAAGCTCGGGCGCTACGCCTTGATGGTCTTCGACTATGGAGCCGCCGTCGGCTTCCGCCTGGCGCTCCGGCATCCGGACAGGATTGCCTGCATCATCTCGCAGAACGGCAATGCTTACGAAGAAGGCCTGAGCGAGAGCTGGAACCCAATTCAGACTTATTGGAGAAATCCCTGCACTGCGAACCGTCAAGCATTGCGAGGTCTCCTTCAGCTCGGAACGACCAAATGGCAATACATGCACGGAGCGCACGACGCGTCTTTAGTCGCTCCTGAATCCTATACGCTGGATCAGGCCCTCCTCGATCACCCGGGTAGCGATGAGGTTCAGCTAGATCTGTTCCTCGATTACGCCTCGAACGTCGCTCTCTACCCGATGTTCCAGGAGTATTTCCGTATACATCAGCCGCATTTCCTCGCCGTCTGGGGCAAGAACGATCCGTTTTTCCTGCCTTCAGGCGCCGAAGCATTCCGTCGCGACAACCCCAACGCCGAGGTCCACTTCGTGGATGCGGGCCATTTCGCGCTGGAGACGAGAGGCGGCGAGATTGCCGCTCTCATCGTCCCCTTCCTTCGCCGCGTGCTCGGCTAAGCAAATCCAAACCGTAACAGTAGGAGATCAACCATGACCAAGCTGCTTTTTGTGGAAGCCTCGCCTCGCGGAAGCGAATCCAAATCGATCCAGATCGCCGAGAGCTATCTCGCGGCTCTGCGCGCGAGCAACCCTCGCCTCGAGATCGACACCATCAAGCTCTGGGACGCGGAGCTTCCCGCCTTTGACGGCGACAAGGTCGCCGCCAAGATGAATGTCATCACCGGACAGGAGCAGAACGCAGCCGAAAAGACGGCCTGGGATCAGATCGTCGAGATCGCCAACCGCTTCGTCTCGGCCGACCGCTATCTCCTCGCTGTACCGATGTGGAACGGTGGCATCCCCTATCGCCTGAAGCAGTATATAGACATCATCCATCAGCCCGGTCTGCTGTGGGGCCTGAAGCCGGAGACCGGCTACTTCGGGCTGCTGGAGAACAAGCACGCAACCTTGGTGCTGACCTCGGGCGCCTACGGTCCCAGCATGCCTAGCCCGGCGTTCGGCGTCGACCACCATTCGACGTACCTGCGCGACTGGCTCGAGCAGGCCGGGGTGACCAAGATCGACGAAGTGCGCTTCCAACCTTCGCTCTTGACCGCCGATCCTGCGGGCGATCTCGAAAAGGCAATGCAGCGAGCAAGCGAACTCGCCGGCAGTCACGGCCGGATCTGAGCGCCGACATATCGGCGCCACGCCATGGCAGCGCCGGAAGCATAGGGCCTCGGCCTCAGCTTCCGGCCTGCTTCCCAAAAGGGGAGGTTCAAGCATGATCGACACAGAGTCTGTCGTCCGGAAATTCTATTCGTCGCTAAGCCGCGGTGAAGCCGAAACCGCGCTCGCGCTGCTCGATCCAGAGGTGAAGTGGACCGAGGCTGAAAGGACCCCTTACTACGGGGGCGAGCTGACCGGCCCAGACGCCGTGGTGAAGACCGTATTCGAGCCGATCGGTCGCGACTTCGAGGGCTTCGCGGTCACAGCCGAAGACTTCATCACCCAGGACGATCGAACCGTAGCGCTCGGCCTCTACACCGGCCGCTTTCGCGCCGGTGGAGAGTTACGCGCCCCATTCGTGCATGTTTGGACGGTTCGAGGCGGTCGCATTGTCCGGTTCGCTCAATACACGGACTCGACGGATTGGGCGGATGCGATCCTTGGCAAATCTTCCGCACACAGCCCAAGGCCCGCCTTCTTCTAGGCCTTGGCTTCACTGCTCTTACCGGAGTTCGTCGCATGAGTGAGGCTGAGCTCCCGTCCGACGCCATGACGACCGAGCGGCTCTTGCAGAGAGATGATCCTCACAGCGGACTGATCGCGATTCTCGCGACCGGCGCCGCATTCTTCATGATCGTGCTGGACACCTCGATCGTGAACCTGGCTTTGCCGAGGATCAGAGAAGCCTCCAACGCTGACCTAGTTACGCTGCAGTGGCTCGTCGACGGGTACGCTCTCGTCTTTGCGAGTCTCCTGCTGAGCGCGGGAGCACTCGGCGACCGTCACGACGCCAAACGGGTGTTTATCGTGGGCCTCGTCGTCTTTTCCGTTGCGTCGGCAGCTTGCGGCTTTGCCCCTGACATCTGGAGCCTTCAATTTGCCCGCGTCCTCCAGGGCGTCGGCGCAGCGATGCTTCTGCCAAACTCACTTGCCGCGCTTAACCACACAATCCAGCAAGGACCTCGGCGAACCGCAGCGGTTTCAGCGTGGGCGAGCGCCGGCGCTCTCGGTATCGCCCTTGGACCCGTATTGGGCGGCGCGCTCGTGCAATTCCTGGACTGGCGCAGCATCTTCCTCGTCAATCTGCCTGTTGGTCTGATCGCGGCCGCACTGGCGCGTCGCCACATCGCCTCTGAGCCGCGACTGCCCAGCCGCGCCCTGGACCTGCGGGGGCAATTCCTCGCAATCATCACTCTCGGCGGATTGACATATTGGCTGATCAGCGTCGGTCGCGCCCACACCCTGTCACCTTTCTCAATCGCTTTGGCAATCGGCTACCTTCTACTCGGAGGCCTCTTTCTGCTCGTCGAAGCGAAGCAGACCGAACCGATGTTGCCTCTGGATCTCCTCCTTCGACCTACACTGGGACAAGTCGCGCTGGTTGGTTTACTTCACAATATTGGAGTCTACGGGCTCGTTTTCGTACTCAGCCTCACCTTCCAACAATTGCGCGGGATGACGCCGCTTGATGCCGGTCTCTCTTTCGTTCCGATGACCCTAGCGCTGGCAATCGGAACACGGATCGGCGCCAAGTTGCTCCATCACTTGGGTCCCTTCAAGCCTCTGATCTGGGGGCACGGAGCCGCCGCGATCGGTGCGGCAGCCCTGACCTTCATTGGTGTCGGCCATCAAGCGATCGTTCTTGACTTGCCGCTTTGTGCGATCGGCGGCGGCGCCGGTATCACAACCCCGTCGATGAGCCTGGCAGTGCTCGACGCTGCTGAGCGTGAGCGCAGCGGCCTCGCCTCCAGCATCTTGAACAGCGCAAGGCAAATCGGAGTAGTGATTGGCGTAGCCCTGCTGGGCGCTTTCCTCGGCGAGCCCGCTACCATTCAGGAAGCGCGGACCGCGGCGATTGCAGCGACCATCGCCTGCGCCTCGGGACTCGCGATCGGTGTCGCCCGACGCCACCACGCTTCGTCGCGGCTAACCAGATGAGCCCGATGCCACAATGATCGAGCCCGGTGCAGGACATCCCCTTCCGCATGGAACTCAGTCTACGGCTTCAGAGATGCAGGATGTCATAGCACTGCGTTATCTTATCGAAGTCGTCGACTCTGGAAGTTTCTCAGGGGCAGCTCGGCGACTGGGCCTCAATCCTTCGACACTCACAAGACGTATAACCCGCATCGAAGATCAGCTTGGTCTTACTCTCCTTGAGCGCAATCGATCCGGTGTCCAGATCACCTCCGGCGGCCGCGCGGTTATCTCTCAGGTTAGGCGTGCGCTTCAAGAACTCGCCGCGATCCGCGAAATGGCCCACGCCAACGGCGTCGGACACAGTGGTGAACTTCGAATTGGCACTCGACTGCCGATTACCAGCGGGCCCATGTTGGAGATATTGGCCGCCTGGCGAGAAGCTCACCCAGGTGTGCTTCTTCGAATCTCCGAAATGAACGACGACGAGCTGCGCAATGCACTCGTCGAACGGCGGCTGGACGCCGCGTTTATCGTAAGACATGCTATGTGGCCAACTTCGGCATATCTGCCTGTATTCCAGGAATCTATCGCCGCTGCGATCCCGTCCCGCCACGACCTGGCGGGATTCGAGGCTCTGACCTGGGATCACTTGCGGACACAGCGTTTCCTCACGCAGGGTTGGCACGATAGTCAAACCGCACGAGAGTTTTTCGCGTCGCTGCTCGGGAGCGGCGTGGAATTCATCAGCCACGCCACCAGCAAGCAATCAATCCTTTCGCTCGTCGCAGCAGGATTCGGTGTCACGCTCTGCGTGGAAAGCCAAGCCGCGCTTTCTTGGCCAGGAGTCGTGTTCCGTCCAATAAGCGAGTCCAACGCCCGCGTTGAGGTGAACCTGGTCTGGCTTGCCGAGCGCGAGGACGCAGCGGCCGGCCTCTTCGTCGCCTTTGTCCGAGATTGGGCAGCATCCTGGATGCGAGAGCTGTCTGCTCGAGCAGGCCCGCAAGAGGAAGGCCGGAACACGCTTCCGCTTCAGCGATCTGACGGTTCGAGCCATCTCAAACAGTCGAGGAATCCGAAATGACAAATCCTCTCGAATATACGCCTCTAAAAGTCTGGACTTGGACCAAGTCGAGCGGCGGGACTTGGGCGAACATCAATCGACCCATCGCCGGTCCTACGCATGAGAACGAACTACCAATCGGTCGCCACCCACTACAGCTCTATTCTCAAGGCACGCCGAACGGCATGAAAGTCACAATCCTGCTGGAAGAGCCGCCGGCGCTTGGCTGCAGTGAAGCCGAATACGACGCCTGGCTGATCAGGATCAGCGAAGGCGACCAGTTCGGCAGCGGGTTCACGGCCGTCAACCCAAACTCCAAGATCCCGGCCCTTGTCGATCACAGCTGGCCGACACCGATCCGGGTGTTCGAGTCCGGCTCGATCCTGTTGTATCTGGTGGAAAAGTTCGGGCCCTTCTTGCCGAAGGACAACGCAGCGCGCACCGAGACGCTGAACTGGATAACTCCGGGCGAGCGCTCCTGCCCAAATTCGGCGTGACTTGCACTACTGCCTCCGGGACGGACCGCGTCGGAGGAAATGCGGTCAGTCTCGCTCTGTTCGTGACACGCTCCCTCACTGGACGAAACGGCGAGAAGCTGCTTGTAACCGGAACACTGGCGCGCCATGGCCCCATCGGTGTCGATGCCGGCGACGTTATCGGCTTTGCGCTCGGCACCGGACGTCCCGGCGACCTCCTCTATATCACCGGCGACACCCTCTGGTTCGAGGGTAAAGTCAACGTCGCGCGTAGCTTCTCGCCAAGGGTCGTGGTGCTGTACACGGGTGCCGCCGAGCCTCGTGGGCGCTTCCGCATGACGATGGGCAGTGAGAATGCGTGGAGGCAGCACATGTCTTTCCGGACTGTATCCTCGTCGCGGTTCATAACGAGGGGTGGGGACATCTACGTAAGAGCCAAGACAAACTCGCCGATGTCTTCGCGAAGTTTAATCTGGCGCATCGTTTGATGCGTATCGAAAGGGCGTGCTGTTGGTGTTGCGCTGTGAGTTCGATGCAGGTGTCAAGACAGAGTTTGGTAGATTCGTGGGCAAGCTCAGAGCGGCAACAGCACCAACGTCAACGAGCGGCGTTGGTGCAGGACTGGTCGCATTCTCCGTAGACGCGGTGCCACCGAGCCCGACCGGGTGGGGCTGCTGGTTGGTGCGGACGAACAGGCGGCTGTCGCGTGACGCCTCCCGTGCGAGACGCTTCGTCTCGGCGCACACAACCGACCGTCCTGACGAATCGCTGCCGTGATAAATTCCGCGAAGCCCTGAGGCACTGGTGGACGGCATAAGAGGTCTTCGTGTCGATGTATGGCGGGAAGTGGTCAGAGGGCCTCCGGGCGGCGGTTGCTCAGACGGCTTCGGCAGTATCATGGGGGCGCCAGTTCCAAGGTAGCAGTTCGGCAAGTCGCGAGATTGGCAGATCGTTGGTCTGCGCCAATTCGCGGACGCGGGCTCTACATGCTAAGCGTGTTCCCAGCCTGCTGGCGTAGCACCGGGAGCATGTCATCCGGTTCTGGCCGACGCGTATAGTCGGCATTGACTGCGGCGTAGAGGATTTTCCGGTCGCGCCCGATCACATAGCGTGCGGCCATCGGCAGGGTCCAGCTATCTTCGCCGTTGATGATCGCCAGATCGGTATCGAACTGCTTGTAGAGGTCGATGATATAGTCACGCAGCTTGAAGCGCAGACCGAAGGCCGCGGCAAGCTCATTACCCCGATCCATCAGTATCGGGAATTCGATTGCGTTCTCGCGTTGCGACTTGCGGCTGTTGACCTTCGTCTGCGGCGAGATCCCGACGAGCTTCCCTCCAGCCGCACGGATGTCGGGCAAAGCCTCCTGTAGCGCTTGCAGCTCCATGTTGCAGAAGGGGCACCAGACACCGCGATAAAAGCTCACGGCCAGCGGCCCTTCAGCCAATAGTTTGCTAGAAGAGACGGAGCGTCCCTCCATATCCTCGAGCACGAATGACGGCGCCTGATCACCTACCTTGAGCGCACGGTCAGCGGCGCCCGAGGCGACCAGTTCGGCGACCGCGCGCCACAGTGTTTGAGCCACTTCGGGCGGCACAGAATAAGGCGGCATGCCGGCATCGAAATCAGCTTTGAAGGCGTCGAGTTTTGCCTGGAGCGTCATGATTGGCTTCCTCAAGGGGATGATGGAAAACACGTGAGATTTGAGCTGTCAGCGCGTTGCCGTTCAGCCGAGCGCTAAAGAGAATGACTTATGTAACGGAGGCACTGCCTCGCGCTCTTGCAACTGTGATGCCGGGGCTTTCATCGAACCGTTTGCGATAGACCGCGGCGAAGCGGCCGGATGGTCAAGCATACCTTCAGCGAACCTTCAGAGCAACTCCACGAACGGCACTACGCCTCTGATTTCGACACCAGGACACAGGACAGGCTTCTTCGAGCTAAGCCATGAATGGGCGGATACGGGTCCCACGCCCATCACGATCGTCAGATTGCGACCGCTTCGATGATCGAGAATGGTGGGCACAGCATGCCGGCCGACTTTACGTCAAAGCTTGCCGCGTGCAGCAGGGCTCGATATTCGGCAAGAGTGCGTTCGCGACCACCCAGCGAGACCATCATGGTGAGATCAAGCTGGGCCGCGAACTCGCCCCCCAGGCCCGTCCTCAGTCACGATTTCGATGACCGCAAGACGAGCACCGGGCTTCGCGGCCCGTCTGCATTGTCGCAGGATCGCCAGGCACTCGGCGTCGGCCCAATCATGCAGAATCGTCCGCATCAGATAAAGATCGGCGGCGGGAACCGCGTCGAAGAAGCTGCCTCCCTCGATTGTCAGCCGATCGCCAAGTGCGACGTTCTCGGGGACTAGCCTCGCGCTGGACGCGACATGAGGGAGGTCGAGCAGCACGCCCCTGAGCGCTGGGTTAGCGCGCATCAACGCCCGTAGAAACGAGCCCTGCGCACCGCCGATGTCAGCCGCGGTTCCCCTATAGCGCGCGTATCCAGCCGCTCTGCGGCTGCCACGTCAACGGCGCTAAAGGCGCCTCCCATCAACTTGGCGACCGCATCGCCCTCAACGGCTCCCTCCGGCGAGGAAAGATAGGCCCAGACCGACTTGCCGAGAGACGCCTCGGCTTGCGATGCCCCAGTTTTCAGCGCCTGGTCCATCAACCCCCACGGCGCCCACTGGCTGCGACCGCCTTGGCTGATCGCAGAATAGCGCAGCGAATGTGGATCGTCTTTTCTGAGCGTTGCCAGGAGGGTCGTCGAACCGTACTGTCCGTCGGCTTCAACGGTCATCAATCCAAACGCGGCGCAGGCCCGCATTAGGCGGCGCGTGGCGTCCGGGTCCAAATCCCTCGGCCGCGGCGATTATCTCGGGGGCTGCGGCACCCTCGGCGAGGTGGTCGGCCAGAGAATATAAAGCCGCGCAACGTAGCATCTGCACAACGCTGGCACCGAAGATCATCTTGTGCATGCGAGCATGCAGATCACCGGCTCCGGGCAAGCTGACTTCGCTCAGGGCATTTCCACGATCCATCACCAACTCCTTCGATATCCTGCCTTCCGTCGCAGGACGGGCAAGAACGCATCTCGCCCTCCTGATCAACGGGTAATCACGACTGCGGTAGCGAACCTGTCTCGCCTGACGAGCCAGGCAGCAACAATCCCCTGTCCGGTCCTGACGGTGGTTGCGTTACAGCTCGACGGGCGGCGAGCTGAACCACGCCCTCAGCCGCCTTTCGGCTGGAGCGCTCCTACCGCCCGACCGAGCTCCATCTCGGTCGCACTGCGCTTTTGGAGGCCCTGCTCGAGCAGGGAGACCGCTCGGGCTCGCGTTCCCGGCTGAGCCACCGATTCAAAGAAGGCGGATAGCGCGGGGGGAAAGACCGCATCCTTCGGCAGCGAGACTTCGTCCATCAGCGCCTTGGCACCGGCTATGGCATGCTTTTCGAATGAGGCGATCCTGCGAGCGAAGGCATCTACAAAGGCTTCGATCTTGTCGTCTGGAATGGCTCTATTGATATAGCCATAGCGTTCCGCCTGAGTCGCATCGAAATCGTCGGCACCGAGGATTACCTCAAGCGCCCGCCCGCGCCCCACTAGGCCGGCGAGGCGCGCCATCGGATTGCCTCCCGGCACTGCGCCAAGGCCGACTTCGAATTGGCCCAGAATTCCTCGTTCGATACTCGCAAAGCGCATATCGCAGGCGAGAACGAACTCGCTACCAGCCCCGCGCGCCCGGCCACGAATCTCCGCGATCGACGCGACAGGCGCCCGGGATAGACGCGCAAGTACATCGATCCAGGGATGCATTCCCGTCGGGCCTGGTGGCATAGCGGCCACCTTTTGCTTATCAGCGAGCACATCCCAGTGAGCCATGAAGAAATCGGGGTCCTCACTTCGGAACACGACTACCCTGATTTCACTGTTGGTCTCAAGCGTAGTGACCAGTTCGTGCAGCTCGTTGATGGTATCCATGTCGATCAGGTTGATTGGAGGATTGCGAAACCTCGCAACCAACACCCCAACTTGCGGCGCATCGACCGTAATCTGCCTGCTCATGCTGACACCAGTTTCCTTCTCAAGCGATGCTCCCGCCGTTCCGAACCAAGCGAGCGACTATGGAGGCGCCGATCTCACGGCTGCCTCCGGTTGTGACAGCGGCTTTCCCCGCGAAGAGCGAACCCATGACATATGCTCTTGTGGATTAATGTAGCCAAGTCTACATATATCGGCGAGGTCTCATGCCGTCAAGATAAACGCAGCGGCGGTTCATGTAGATAGATTCCAAATGCCAGTTTCTACTCTTCTCTATTTCACTTCGTGAAATAGTCTGCCGTGTAAATTGCATGGTAGCTGAAGTGGTGGGCGCCCGATGACTCCTCGGCTCGAGGCGACCAGTTCGTGGATACCACATAGGCCTCCGCGTTCGATCTCATTCGTTCGGCCCCCGTTTGGGCGCAGGGGCGGGCGACGTACTCCCCACTGGCCCCAGGAGTTTCCCAGAATGCCGACCGCGACCGAATTATTGCAGAGCCACTTTGATACCCTCGTCCAGGATCGAGCGAGATGGCAGTCGCTCATCGCCGATGACCTTGTCTGGGAACTACCATATGCCCCCAGTATCGGCCACCCTCCTAAGCTTGTGGGACGCGAGCAGATCGTGAGCTTCGTGAATGAAATTCTGAATGCGACTGAAGATTTTCGCTTCCACGATATAAATATCAACGCGATGGCTGATGAGAATAAGGCTATTGCAGAGGTACGGGCAACAGCGCGAATTCTCCCGACTGGTCGAGACTATGACCAGTCCTACGTGATTTTTCTGGAATCTCGCGACGGGAAAATCGCGCACTTGCGTGAATATTTCAATCCTGCGACGGCAGCATTGGCACTGGGACTTCCGATTCTAGAATTCGCGGCCCCGTAGTCGGATGAACTGTACCCCGGTTTCGTCTCGCGGCCCCGTACTGCCTACAGTTCCTAGATAGAAGATCACCGGCGAGCGAACGCCTACTCGCTGCTCATAGCGGCTGGCAATACCTTGGCGGCGACGGCTTCAGGATCGCTGCCATTGCAATGCCCCCTCGGAGCGGTGATCTCCTGCGGGTGGGTCTGAGCCACGGCCGAACTCCTGTCACTGCCGAACTTCATGCATATGCGTCACGCGGGCAGCGTGCCCGATATCAAGCCAGAAACTTCGATGAAACTCAGCGCCGGCTTGCGGGGCCTAGCCAGCAGCGCCTCTCTGTGGAGAGCGCATAAGCCCAGACATCGTGCAAGGCGCTGAACCCGAGAGACGCGCTTGTGGGCACTGGCGGCCGGCAGCCGCAAGCCCCGTCCGCCGATCTTCAGGCAATCAGAATGGTAAGCCCTTCGAGTCGTCTGTTCGCCATGTCTGCATGCGCACGAGCGATATCGGCGAAGGGATAGCGGACGGCCTCAAGGTCGGCGAGGACACCCCGTCGGATAACGTCCCATAATTCCGACGTTGCGACGGCCACTGTTGGCCCCTGGACAAATTGCGGCATCCCGCCGCCCCTGATCGCCACGCGAGGCTGAATGAGATCGCTCGATCGAGGCCGTGGCTGCCCGGACGCCGCGCCGATCGTGGCGATAGTCCCGCCAGCTCGGATCGCCGCCACCGCGACGCCGAATGTGGCTTCGCCTACAAGATCGTACACCACGTCCACGCCATCCGGCGCGATCGCACGGACCTAGTCGATGATGTCGGGATCGCCGGCATACAGCGCGTGGGCCGCCCCAGCCTGTACTCTGGCGATCTTGTTCGACGATCCGGCAACGCCGATGACCGTCGCTCCGAGGGCCCGCGCCCAGCGCGAGAGGATGGAGCCGACGCCGCCCGATGCACCGAGGACCAGCGCCGTTTCGCCCTCGCGCAGTTGATACAGCGGACGAAGCCCCATCCATGCCGAAAGACCTTTGGCGAGGAATGTCGCCACGGTTTCCGTTGAGATGTCATCGGGCAGACGGATCAAAGAAGCCGCCGGCACGGTTCGTTCAGTCGCATACGCGCCTGCGACAAAGAAGTAGCCGACGCGATCGCCTGGCGCGAGCGCCGTGACGTCGGGGCCGACGGAAGCGATCACCCCCGCCGCTTCGAACCCTGGGATCGTCGGCGTAGGCTGCGGATAGAGGCCCTCTCGAACCATCCCATCGACGAAATTGATCCCAACGGCCTCCTGAGTCAGGCGCACCTCGCCCGAGCCTGGCGCGCCAATTTCGGCGTTCTCCACGCGCAGTACCGACGGATCACCATTCTCGTGAATGCGGATGACTTTTGCCATGGTTCCCTCCTGGGCGCATCGAAGCGCCACAGCGTTGAGCAAGGTTCAGGCGCTGATTCCGCCATCGACGTTGAGCGTGGCGCCGGTGATGTAGTTCGCCTCCGGGCTCGCCAGGAACGCGACGGCCGCCGCGATGTCCTCTGGCTGCCCATAGCGGCGCAGTGCGGTGAATCCCTTCTGCATGTCCGAAAACGGGCCGTTCTCGGGATTCATGTCCGTGTTGATCGGGCCGGGCTGGATGATGTTGACCGTGATTCCGCGCGGACCAAGATCTCGCGCCCAACCGCGGGTGTAGGCCGCTACGGCGGCTTTGGTGGCGATGTAGTCTGACGCGCCTGGAAACGGGATGTGGTCAACGCCCGAGGTGCCGATCGAGACGATGCGCCCGCCCTCCGTCATCAGCGGCGCGGCAGCGCGCACCGCTGCCGCCACGCCCTTGACGTTGATGTCGAGTTGGCGGTCGAACCCCGCGATATCCGCCGCCGGATCATCGACCGGGCCGGTGATGAAGACGCCGGCGGAGTTGACCAGAATGTTGACGGCACCGAAGGTTTCGTAAGCCTTCTTGATGAAGGCTTGAACCTCCGAAACGACACCCTGATCGGCCTTGTAGGCGAGGGCCTTCCTGCCGAGCGCCTGGACTTGAGCAGCAACCTGCTCGGCACGGTCCTTCGAACTGGAGTAGCTGAAGGCGACATTCGCGCCGTCCTTGGCCAAGCGAGCGACGATAGCGGCGCCGATTCCGCGCGAGCCGCCGGTCACGACTGCGGTTTTCCCTGCGAGAGGCGAACTCATGTTAAACACCCTTGCCGATTTAATATAGCTACGGCTACATATATTGACGCCGACTCACGGCCGTCAACATAAATGTAACTAGAACTACAAAATAGAGGAGATCATGGCGAAGGGTCGCCCCAGGACGTTCGATCCCGACCAGGCCGTAGCCGCCGTGCTGCCGATCTTCATGGAAAAGGGCTTTGAAGGCGCGGCCTTCGGTGAACTGATCGCGGCGATGGGGATCAATCCCCCGAGCTTCTATGCAGCCTTCGGCAGCAAGGAGCAGCTCTTCCGTCGTGTGATCGATATCTATGCCGCCGCCGGCGATGTCGTCACCCAGGATGCTCTCGCCCAGCCTACGGCGTTCAAGGTCATCGAGCGCCTGTTGCGCAACACTGCGGACGCCCAGACCGACCCGTCACGCCCGCCGGGCTGCCTGCTCGTGCAAGGCGCGCTTACATGCAGCGACAAGGCGAGCGACATCCGCAGAGAGTTGGCGGCGCGCCGGACGAGAAATGAACCCTTACTGGAGGAGCGCCTTCGCAAGGCCCGCGACGAGGGCGACGAGAGCATCGGGGGCAATCCGGCAAAGGTCGCGCGTTACATCTCGACCGTCATTCAGGGCCTTGCCGTTCAAGCGGCGAGCGGTGCCGATCGGCGTGCGCTGCATGAGACCGTCGACGTCGCCCTTGACGGCCTGGCAAGGCGCTGACTACGCCCCCCAATTCCCGATGCTCCATGTAAGCCTGCAGGGCAAGTTGTCCCGTTCAGGGTTCAAGGGCTTTGTTGAAGAAGGCGCATTCGCCTACATCACTGGGCGCCGTCAAGCAGAGGGCGCCCAGTGATGTATCCGCGAGCTCATAGGCGGGTGTCCGTTGCTTGCAGTAGGCGGCGAGGCGGCGGCGCTCGGCGCGTACAGTGTGCGCGATCTCCTCGGACAGCGTGACCAATTTCTCGATCCGCCGCCCCGACCTGTTCCTGTTCAGGCCGCCAGGGCTTCATCCGCTCCTTTCCGTGCATTCCGCCGCTGCGGAGCAGTCACCGTGCTGTCCATCAACGCGGTGATCTGCGTCGCGACCTGATCGGCGGCCACGATCAAAGCCGAGTCGAGGTGGACATAGCCTTGTGTCACGCCGCGGGCCGAGTGGCCGAGCAGCCCGGCGATCGTCAATTCAGAAAACCCCAGATCGCCGGCGACGCTTGCAAAGGTGTGCCGCAGGACGTGAGGCGTGACGCCTTTCAACTTCGCCTTCGCGCAGACACGGTCCAGCACCCGGACCACACCTATGAAGTGGCCGTCGCCCCAGTCGGCTGGAAATACAAAGGGCGAGCCCTCCCGGCTGGGCGCGGCTTCGATGCACGAGAATGCGGCCTCGCCGAGAACCCTGACCTGCGCACCACTCTTCGTGTCGGGAAAACGGACGCAATGGTCTCGCCGACTCGCCCAGGCGCGGTGCAGCCCCAGCGCTTCCATTCGACGAAACCCCGAGAGCAGCATCAATCTGATTGCGCCAAGGCCAGTGGGATGTTCACCCT
>LNAP01007915.1_pt1 | contig 26324 bp, 25 predicted proteins | sample 602601 | NCBI WGS metagenome assembly LNAP01 (sample SAMN02440304, study PRJNA202911) | soil metagenome | biome: Subtropical and temperate rainforests or woodlands; isolation source: soil samples (1 kg each in a 20% v/v slurry with milli Q water) were... ...
ACGTGCTCAAGTGGATGGGTGTGCCGTCGATTCCAGCCAGTCCATTACCAGGGCTTGCACAGCGTGCTGTGACTGGGGCGCAGAGCAGGTGTGGTCGGCATGGGGGAGCATGTGCCGGGTGAGGGTGATTTTTTGAGCCCAGCCAGCCCAGCTCGCATGGCTGTTCGCGTGTTCTGCGAATTCCTGGGCTGTCAGGTCGCGCTCGCTCAGCAGCAGTAGGACAGGGGCTGGAAACGCCCGCCAGCCCTGCGCCATGCGCTCTTGAAATGTGAGTGGCTGCGCTGTGGTCTGGCGCATGGTGCGCAGGTTGTTCCACAGCCCGTGCAGCGCCCTCCAGCCCACACCGCCTTGCAACAGCTTGCGCCAGAAGCCGGGTTCCCGCAGGCGCTGGCGGTAGTAGTGCTTCACCTGCGCCCGTGCCAGGCCTGCTGCGGAGCGCACCCAGGGGTTGAGCAGCGCCAGCCCCGTCACGCGCGGGTCTTGCGTGGTCTGCACATAGAGCAGGCTGGCCGAGGCGCCGTCGCACAGGCCCCAGAGCACCGTGCGGTCCACGTTGGCGGCCTGCTGCATGGCACCAATGGCGGCGGCGATGTGGGGGGCGGTGTCTTCAAACGGCACAGGGTCGCCCGGGCTGTCGCCCATGCCGGGAAAATCAAAGCGCAGCACGGGGTAGCCGGCCGTGGCCAGGTGGCGCGCCAGTCGCACAAACTGCCGATGGCTGCCCACGCGGTACTGGGCGCCGCCCACCACAATGACCACGCCGGTGCGCTGCAGGGGTGTGCCGGACTCGGGCAGGCTGAGAATGCCCAGTATGTCGAAACCGTCGCCCGCGATGCGAAGGGGGTGTTCGGGGGGGGTCATGGCGGCGGCGTGCTGGCGAGTGGTGCAACGGGTGCAAGCGGTGCAAGTGCTGCCAGCGTGGCGTGGATCAAGTCCGGGGCGTCATCGGTGCCCACGGTTTGCCAGAAGGCCGGGCCGCTGACCGCCTGTGCCTGCACCTGCCAACCCGCTGCGCGCCAGGCGGTGAGGGGCTTGTCGGCGGCGGGGCTGAGCGCGGGGACTTCTTGTGTGGACACCTCCAACCACACCAATCGCCCTGGGTATGGAAGGGGCAGGGGTGGGGGCTGCAGGCGGGCTTCGCCCAGGCCGTGGGCCAGGGCGGGGCTCAGGGTGTAACCCGCAATGTCGATGGTCTGCCCCTGCGCCAGCGCCTGTGCGCTCGTCTGCAGGGTGGGCGCTCAGCCACTGGCCGGCGGTGCGCAGGCGCAAAAACTGCTGCAGCATTTGCTGGCCGCTGGCCACGGGTTGCCAGAACAGCAGGTGGGCCGGTTCGCTTTCGTTCTGCAGCAGGCGGGCCAGTTGCGCTGCGAGCAAGGCGCCCGAGCGCATGCCCCACAGCCACAGCGGGCCGCCGCAGTGCCCGGTCAGCCAGCGGTGGGCCTGTTGCGCGTCGCTCAGCCAGGCGGGCCAGGTGGCGTCGGCAAAGTCGCCTGCGCTGTCGCCGCAGCCCAGCAGGTCGATTTGCAGCACGCCGAAGCCGGCGCTCGCCAGCGCCCGCGCCTGCCGTGCGACCACGCGCCGCGTGCAGTTGAGTTCTTCGGCAAACGGGTGCAGATAAAGCACGCAACCCCGCCGGGCATCACCCTGCGCAGGATGGAACAGGCAAAAGCGCTGCCCGGCGCCAGTTGGCAGGAAGAAGGCTTGCGGCAAGGCGGTGCGCCCGGGAAGGCTCATGTGTCTTGCCGGGCCAGCGCCTGCTCCACCAGATCGCTCAGGCTGCCCACGGTGGCGAATACCGAGCCATTGACATCATCGTCGTTGAAGGTGATGCCGAGGTGGTTCTCCAGCCCGGTGAGGAGGGCCAGCACTGCCATGGAGTCGAGCTCGGGCAGGGCGCCGAGCAAGGGGGTGTCACGCGTGAAACCAGCGGCGCGGCCTTGCAGGTGGAGTGCGCCGTCGAGCACGTGAAGGACTTGTTCTGTCAGGTTCATGGCGGGTACCGTGGTGTGGCGGAGCAGTGGATGGATTCTAGGAGCCTGTCGGACTTGGGGCGTCGAAAGCGAAAATCGGCCCCAGCGAGGACAGTTTTTGCCGGATTTGCAGCCCCATAGCCCGGCTATGGGGCAAAAAGACGGTGAAAAATGGACCGCTGAGGCCGATTTGCAGCCGACGTTCCCCAAGTCCGACAGGCTCCTGGGGACTGTCGTGTGCCGCAACCCACTGCGCTGCATGGCGATGGCTTACCATGCGCCCCATGCCCCATGCGCCGGATTTCCACAGCGGAGTGCCCCCCGTTTTGCTGCACGAGCTGCCGGCCCGGGCCGCCGCTTGCTGGCCGGGTCATCAGGCCGTGACGGTGGAGGGGCGGCATTGGTCGTATACCGACCTGCAGTCGCAGCTGGAGCGCTGCGCGTCAGGCCTGCGGGCCCTGGGGCTGGAGCGCGGCGCGCGCGTGGCGGTGTACCTGGAAAAGCGCGTGGAAACCGTGGTGGCCAGCTTTGCGGCGCCCGCTGCGGGCGGCGTGCTGGTGCCGGTGAACCCCCTGCTGAAGGCGGCGCAGGTGGCGCACATTCTGCAAGACGCACAAGCGCAGGTGCTGGTGACCACTGCCGCGCGGCTGGCGGGATTGGCCCCGGTGTTGGCAAACTGCCCCGGGCTGCGGCATGTGGTGTTGTGCGATGGGGACGCTCAGGCCACGCCGGACGCATGGCCTGCCCGCCTGACCTTGCACGCCTGGCCTGAGGTGCTGGCCAGCGAACCGGCCGCGTTGCCCGCCTTGCTGGATACCGATGTGGCGGTGATTTTTTACACCTCGGGCAGCACGGGCCAGCCCAAGGGGGTGGTGCTGTCGCACCGCAATCTGGTGGCCGGGGCCACCAGCGTGGCGGGCTACCTGCACAACCGCGCCGACGACACCTTGCTGGCCGTGCTGCCGCTGTCGTTCGATGCCGGATTCAGCCAGCTCACCACGGCCTTTCTGGTCGGCGCGCGCGTGGTGCTGCTCAACTACTTGTTGCCGCGCGATGTGTTGCAGGCCATGGTGCGCGAGCGGGTCACGGGCCTGACGGCGGTGCCGCCGCTGTACATGCAGCTGGCGGCGCTGGACTGGCCTGCCGATGCCACGCAACATTTGCGCTATTGGGCCAACACCGGCGGGCGCATGCCCCGGGCCACGCTGCAGCGCTTGCGCGACCTGGCCCCAGCGGCTGCGCCCTATCTGATGTACGGACTGACCGAGGCGTTTCGCTCTACCTACCTGCCGCCCGAGGAAGTGGACCGGCGACCCGATTCGATCGGGCGCGCGATACCGAATGCCGAGGTGCGCGTGCTGCGCGAAGACGGCAGCGAATGCGCGGTGGACGAGCCCGGCGAGCTGGTGCACCGCGGCCCGCTGGTGGCTTTGGGGTATTGGACGAAACCGCGCACCGCTTCAAGCCCTGGCCGCCGGCCTTGCTGCCAGCGGGTGGCGACTGGCGGGCACCCGAGCGGGCGGTGTACTCGGGCGACACCGTGCGCCGCGACGCCGACGGGTTTTTGTATTTCGTGGGCCGGCGCGACGAAATGATCAAGACCTCGGGCTACCGCGTCAGCCCGACCGAGGTGGAAGAGGTGCTGTATGCCAGTGGCCTGGTGGCCGAAGCGCTGGTGCACGCGGTGCCCCATGATGCGCTGGGCAGCGCCATCTGCGCGGCACTGCTGGCGTCGCCCACGGCCAGCGGCAAGCCCGATGAAGACAGCGCGGCCCTTCTGGCGCATTGCCGTGAGCACCTGCCGGCGTTCATGCTGCCCAAAGAACTGAACTGGGTGACCCAGCCGCTGCCGCGCAGCCCCAATGGCAAGCTGGACCGCCAACGCTGGATGCAGGAATATGGATCGCTTCGACACCTTCCGCGATGAACTGCAGGTCGGCGGCCTGCCGCTGTCCTTGCTGGCCGAGCGGGTCGGCCAGACGCCGTTCTACGCATACGACCGCGCCCTGATCGCTGCGCGCATCCATGCGGTGCGCCAGGTGCTGCCGCCAGGCGTGCGCCTGCACTACGCCATCAAGGCCAATCCCATGCCGGCGCTGGTGGGCTGGGTGCGCCCGCTGGTCGATGGCATGGATGTGGCTTCGGCGGGTGAACTCAAGTTGGCGCTGGATGCTGGCGCGGATGCGGCGTCCATCGGTTTCGCCGGGCCGGGCAAACGCGAGGCCGAGCTGCGCCAGGCCGTGGCCTCGGGGGTGCTGCTGCATGTGGAGTCGGCGCGCGAGTTGCGGGCATTGGCCGATGCCGCGCAGGCGCTGGGGCGGCCAGCGCGCGTGGCATTGCGCATCAATCCGGATTTTGAGCTGCGCGGCGCCGGCATGCACATGGGCGGCGGGCCCAAGCCCTTCGGGATTGACGCCGAACAGGTGCCGGCCCTGTTGCGCGGCATGGCGCCGCATGGTCTGGCGTTTGAAGGCTTCCATGTGTACCCCGGCTCGCAGAATCTGCGGGGCGAGGTCATTGCAGAGAGCCTGCGCCGGTCACTCGATCTGGTGCTGCGCCTGGCGCACGATGCCCCCGCACCCGTGCGCCACGTCAACCTGGGGGGCGGCTGGGGCATACCGTATTTTCCGGGTGAACAGGCGCTGGACCTGGCTCCCGTGGCCGACGCCCTGGCGCAGGTGCAGAGTGATCTGGCGCGTGCGCAACCTGCGGCGCGGCTGGTGCTGGAGCTGGGGCGCTATCTGGTGGGCGAGGCGGGCATTTATGTGGCGCGGCAAGGTGTCCCGTGGCCAGGTGTTCCTGGTGACCGATGGTGGTATGCACCATCATTTGGCCGCCTCTGGCAATTTTGGCCAGGTGATTCGGCGCAACTACCCGGTGGTGATTGGCAACCGGCTGCAATCGCCTGAGCGCGAAACCGCCTGTGTTGTGGGGCCGCTGTGCACCCCGCTGGACGTGCTGGCCGACCGGGTGGCGCTGGCCGTGGCGCAGCCCGGTGACCTGGTGGTGGTGTTCCAGTCTGGGGCCTATGGCGCAACGGCCAGTCCGCAGGCCTTTCTGGGGCACCCGCCGTGTCCCGAAGTGCTGGTGTAAGCGCAGGCAGCACAGCGTCCGCCGCGGTCCGGGCGGGCGTGCCGGGCTTGTGGGGTGGCTTGTTCGCTGCAGCCGCCTTGGCTGGCGCCCTGCAGCATCCGGTGGCCCCGGTGCTGGCCGTGCTGGTGCTTTGCGGTGTGGTGGCCTGGGCCGCACGGCGGCCTGCCGATTTGTGGTTCATGCTGCCGGCCTTGCTGCCCGTGGCCAGTTTCACGCCCTGGACGGGCTGGTGGCTGGTGGACGAATCCGACCTGCTGATCCTGGCGGCCATGGGCGGCGCCTGCCTGCGCTGGAGCCTGGATGCTGCGGGCCAACCGGCAGCGGCCTTCTGCCGGACGCCGCGCAGCATGGCGTGGGTGTACGTGGTCATGCCGGTGCTGCTGCTGGTGGGCGTGTGGCGCGGTTTGGACGACGCGCGGGGCGCCACACCTTGGGCCGCGATGCTGGCCGACCTGTGGGCCCAAGGCGTCTATGGCGACTACGATTTGCCAGGCAATACGCTGCGCGTGGCCAAGAGCATGGTGTGGGGGCTGCTGCTGATGCCTGTGCTGTACCGGTATGGTCAAGCTGCGCCGGTGCGGCTGGCGCGCGGCATTGTCTTTGGGCTTTTTGGGGTGTGCTTCGCAGTGCTGTGGGAGCGCGGCATGTATGTGGGCGCCATGGATTTCAGTGACCACACTCGCATCACCGCCTGGTTTTGGGAAATGCATGTCGGTGGCGGCGCCATCGACGTTTACCTGGCGTTGGCGGTGCCGTTTGCCTGGTGGGCGGCTTGGACTGCACCACATGGCTGGCGCTGGTGCGCGGCGGGGGCGCTGGTGCTGTTGTCGATTTATGCGGTGCTGATGACGTATTCGCGCGGCGTCTATCTGACCGTGGCGCTCGCCTTGATTGCTCTGGCTGCGTTGGCGCACCAATACCGCCTTGTTGCGCCCGATGGCTCTGTATGGCACCGGCGCGCCATGGCGCTCCTGGTGCTTGCGTTGGTGATTGAGACGCTGGGCGTTTTCATGGGCGGCAGCTTCATGCCGGACCGCGTGGGCCGGTCGAATGCGGACCTCTACCAGCGCGTCGCCCATTGGCAGCGCGGTGTTGACTTGTTGAAGACGCCAGGCCAGTGGATTTTGGGACTGGGCGTGGGAAGGTTGCCTGCGCACTACAGCACGCAAACCCCTGAGGGCGCCCTGCCGGGCCAGGTGCGCTGGGTGCGCAATACAGAGGGCCACACCCAGGCGTGGCTTTCGGGGCCGGTACAGTCTGGCGTCAAGGGCGAACTGGCGCTCACCCAGCGCGTGGCTTTGGCGCCTGGGGGGGCTTACGGGGTCCGCTTGCGGGGGCGCGCGCAGGCACCTGCGCGGCTGTTGGTCCAGTTGTGCGAGCAGCATCTGCTGTATGCCTTCGAGTGCCAGGCGCAAACGGCCCATGTGCCTGCATCCAGCGCTGCCGCTGGCGGCTGGACGGCGCTGCAACTGCACGGCCCCGCTTTGGCGTCCACCGGAACCCGCTCGGCCTGGCGATCGGGCGTGCTGTCGATCGCGGTGCTGCAAGCGACGACGCCTGTGCGCCTGGATGCGGTGGAGCTGATCGATCCCCGGGGCCGGCAGGTGCTCAAAAACCCGGCTTTTGCGCAAGGGCAGCGCTACTGGGGCCGCATCGCCCAGGCGAACTTCCTGCCCTGGCACATGGACAACCTGTATCTGGAGTTGTTGATCGAACGCGGCCTGCTGGGCCTGGCGGCGCTTGCCGCCTTGGCCGTATGGGCGCTGGTGATGGCGGCTCAGGGCGTTGCACGCCAAAAACCCCTGGCTCTCATCGTCGGGATATCTATTGCAGCCACCCTTTTGATTGGCGCGGTAATAAGTTTTATTGAAATTCCACGTGTATCCACTATGCTGTGGCTGTTGCTTGCCGTATCACCATTCATCCGTGATGGCTAGCTGAATGCGCGTCAATTATTTTCGATCCGCAGGGTGTTTGCCGCTCAAGGAGCGAACTGTCAAGCAAATTTTTCCACATCAGGGACGGCGATTATTTAAACGTTTTGTTTCATAAATTGCCGGATGCGGGTGATTTTTTATCTGAATTTTTGGCATCAGAGGTCGGGTGCGGCAGGAAAAAATGATAAATATTTCCAGTCATTATTTTCATCGGCGAACCATTTTGCAAATAATGGTATACGCCGTACTGATTGTTGGCGCGTTAATTGTTTCGTTGACAATGCAGGCGGGAACGGGCATGTTCAATGTCTCAGCGATCGTCTCGGGTGTCATTCGGGGCGCTTTGATGGCCATCGGAATTCTCACAGTGAATTTTGCCCTTGGTTTATACGAGCATCCAAGCACACTGACGGTTGGTCAGGTCCGGGCGCGGGCTGTTTTGTCTTTTTTCTTTTCCATGGCCATTGCTGGTGGTGTTTTGTTTATATTGCCTCTCAATTTTCCATATCGTAATGAGCAGGCACTGGTCGCACTGCTCATTATGATCAGTGGAATGTTGATTATCCGGCTGTTTGGTGGTGATATATTTCCCGCTTCCTATACGCGCCAGCGTGTTCTTATTTTTGGTACCGGATCGCGTGCCGATGTGGTGGGTCAATCTCTGCAGGAGAATGATCCAAACATTGAATTGGTGGGGTATTTTTCCAGTTCCACTGAAAAGGAACCCGCTGTTTCCGCATTGAGAGTTATTTCCTCTGGGCAAACGCTGACCGATGCCGTAAATAAGCACCGCGTCGACAAAATTGTGGTGGCACTGAGTGAGCGCCGTGGCGGCAGCATGCCGATGCGTGAATTGCTCGATTGCAAAGTCAATGGTATCCAGGTCATCGACATTGCAACTCATTTTGAGCAGTTTCTTGGGCAAATCCATCTGGAAGCCGTTTCGGCGGGGTGGCTGATTTTTGGAGACGGATTTAAACAGGGGCTTGTACGATCCATTGTCAAATGGCTCTTTGACATGATCGGAGCAAGTTTGTTGCTGATCATTGCATCTCCTGTGATGCTTGTTACCGCATTTTTGATTTGTATGGAAGGTGGAGGTCCCGTTCTTTATCGCCAGGAGCGTGTCGGCCGCAATGGTCGGATTTTCAATGTGATCAAGTTCCGTAGCATGCGCAACGATGCGGAAAAAGACGGTATGCCGCGCTGGGCCAGCGCCGGAGATGCACGGGTTACGCGCATCGGAAAAATCATCCGCAAAATGCGCATCGACGAACTTCCCCAGCTGTTTTGCGTACTCAAAGGGGACATGAGCCTGGTGGGGCCTCGGCCAGAGCGGCCCTATTTCGTGGACCGCCTAACACTTGAGATTCCCTACTATGCCTTGCGGCATGGCATTAAGCCGGGATTGACCGGATGGGCACAGGTGCGTTACCAGTATGGCGCGTCCATCAAAGACACCGAAAACAAGTTGCAATACGACCTTTACTACGTCAAAAACCATTCATGGTTTCTTGACCTGGTCATCCTGTTCGAAACGGTGGGCGTAGTCCTGACCGGCAAAGGCGCGCAGTAAGACGGGTCCACCCGCCCATTGTCATGAACAACAGTGAAAACGCGCTGGTTTACTGGGGGTTGGCCTTGGCTGCGGGCGCGTACTCCTTGTTGTTCCTGCGCTTGCTCCGCCAGGAATATCTGCATGCGCCAGTCAATCGCATCGGCGTGGCGATGCTTGCCGCAGCGCTACTTACCGTGGTCTGGAGTGTTTTTAGCCTGCTCGCGCTGGCAGTCAGCGCTGCCTGGTGGCTGGGTGCGCAGTCGGCCGACATGCTGCGCTACCTCTGCTGGGGTGTCTTTGTCGCCCTGTTCTTCAAAGCCAACGCCGGTGAGGGGCAGGGTCCGTGGTATCGCTGGTTGCCTGGGTTGGCATCGGCGGGTTTGCTGGGCGTACCTGCACTGATTGTGCTCGTGAACGTTCTGGGGGGAGCCACGGGTCACATGTTTCTCATGGTGCTGCTGACGCTCGGCGGACTGGTGCTGGTGGAACAGTTGTTTCGCAATCTGCCCGAGGATTCGCTGTGGAGCGCCAAGCCGGTGTGCCTTGGACTGGCGGGCACCTTCCTGTTCGATCTGTACCTGTTTTCCCAAGGCGTGCTGTTTCAGGGCGTGGACCATGACGCACTGACTGCCAGGCCCTTCGTGCACGCGCTGATGGTGCCACTGCTGCTGCTGGCCACCACGCGGCATCGCAACTGGATCGCGAAGATTCGCGTCTCGCGCAAGGTCGTGTTTCACTCTGCCACACTGGTGCTGGTGGGGCTTTATCTGCTGTTCATCGCGGGCGTTGGCTACTACGTTCGCTATTTCGGCGGCGAATGGGGGGGCGCCCTGCAGTTGGGATTGGTTTTCGTGGGATTGGTGCTGGCGCTGGCGCTGGCGCTTTCAGGCTCGTTGCGTGCCAAGTTGCGGGTGTTTCTGGGCAAGCATTTCTTTCGCTACCGCTTTGATTACCGCGAAGAATGGTTGAAATTTACTGCCACGCTGTCGAGCCAGGCCCATCCCCAAGAGGCGGGCCAGAGCGTGGTGAAGGGCCTTGCCGACATGCTGGAGAGCCCCGCAGGAGCCTTGTGGCTGCTGCGTCCGGACGACGACCAGTACCGGCAGGTGGCCCGGTGGAATCTGGCCTCGACCACCCAGACCGTAGACCAACAGGCCGAACTCCCGACGTTCATGCGATCCACCGGATGGGTGGTCAATCTGGAGGAATTCCGCGCTTCGCCCGGGCGTTACCGCGATTTGCGTCTGCCCGAGTGGCTGGCAGAGTACCCGCAGGCTTGGCTATTGGTTCCGCTGTGGCAGGGCAAGGACTTGCTGGGCTTTGTGTTGCTGGCCAGTCCGCGTACGCTGGTGGACGTCAATTGGGAGGTCACTGATCTGCTCAAGACCGCCGGCCGCCAGGCCGCGAGCTTCCTGGCGCAACTACAAGCCACCGAAGCATTGCTGGAGTCGCGCAAGTTTGAAGCCTTCAACCGCATGTCGGCTTTCGTGGTGCACGACCTGAAAAACATCGTCGCCCAGCTGTCGCTCATGGTCAAAAACGCCAAGCGACTGCAGGACAACCCCGAGTTCCAGGCCGACATGCTGATGACGGTAGAGAACTCGCTCGATCGCATGCGCCAGTGCGCGGAGGCGCCGCGTCCGGCGATGCGTCGGTGGGCGTGGATCTGTGCAAGATTGCTGAACGGCTGACAGCCAATGCCTTGTGTCGCGGGCGCATCGTGCAGCTGGATGCCTCGCCACAGGTTTTTACCCGTGGACAGGCCGACCGATTGGAGCGCATCATCGGGCACCTGGTGCACAACGCCTTCGACGCGACGGACACCGATGGCCGGGTGTGGATGAAAGTGGATCGTTTCGGCAGCCATGCCCGCATCGAAGTGGGTGATGAGGGCCAGGGAATGACCGAAGAGTTTGTCCAGACGCGCTTGTTCAAGCCGTTTCAGACCACCAAAGAGGCCGGCATGGGAATTGGCACTTACGAGAGTTTTCAGTACGTGCAGGAGCTCGGCGGCAAGGTTTCTGTGGACAGCCAGGTCGGCAAGGGAACCGTGGTGCGTCTCCTGCTTCCCTTGTTTGAAATCGGTCGTGATTTCGGATTACAGCCACGGGAGGAGGCATGAGCCCGGACAAGTTGCAGCCCCTGCTGGTGGTCGAGGATGACTTGGCGCTGCAAAAGCAGATCAAGTGGTCGCTGGATCGTTTTGAATCCGTCACCGCCGATGATCGCGAAAGTGCTATGACGCAGTTGCGTCGGCATGCCCCCGCGGTGGTTACGATGGACCTGGGCTTGCCCCCTGATGCCGACTCGGTCTCCGAAGGGTTCAAGCTGCTAGAGCAAATTTTGAGCGTCGATCCTGACACCAAGGTGATCGTGCTCACCGGACAGAACGACCAGTCCAACGCGCTCAAGGCCGTGGCCATGGGTGCTTACGATTTCCTGGCAAAGCCGTTTGAGCCTGAAGTGCTCAACCTGACCGTGGAGCGTGCCTTCCGGCTGCACCATTTGCAATCCGAGAACAAACGGCTGCGGGCGATGCAGATGCCCGACACGCTCGCCGGCTTGCTGACGCGCGACCCGCAGATGCTGCGCATTTGCCGCACTATCGAAAAAGTCGCCAACACCAATGCCTCCGTCATGCTGCTGGGCGAAAGCGGCACGGGCAAGGAGGTGCTGGCGCGCGGCCTGCACCAGCTGTCCAATCGCAAGGACGGCAAATTTGTTGCCATCAACTGCGCCGCCATTCCTGAAAACTTGCTGGAGAGTGAGCTTTTTGGCTACGAAAAAGGGGCCCAAGACCACGCCGGGCAAGATCGAGACCGCGCACGCTGGCACGCTCATGCTCGATGAAATCGGGGATATGCCTATGCCACTGCAAGCCAAACTGCTGCGATTCTTGCAGGAGCGTGTGGTCGAGCGCCTGGGCGGTCGCCAGGAAATCGCCGTCGATGTGCGCATTGTGTGCGCGACCCACCAGAACCTGACGCAGTGCGTCAAGGAAGGGCGGTTTCGCGAAGACCTCTACTACCGCTTGGCAGAAATCGTGGTGGAGATCCCGCCCCTGCGTGCGCGGGTGGGCGACGCCGCACTGCTGGCCCACGCCTTCGTGCGCCGATTTGGCCAGGAGCACCGCCGCAACCTGGCGCTGGCCGATGATGCGCTGCGCGCCATCGAGGCGCACCCCTGGCCGGGCAATATCCGCGAGCTGGAGAACTGCATCAAGCGCGCCACCATCATGGCCGATGGCAACCAGATTACCGCCGACGATGTCGGTCTTGCGGGCGCTGCCAACGCCGAAGGCGATCGGTCCCTCGACCTGCGCGTGACGCGCGAGGCGGCCGAGCAGCGGGCGGTGCTTGCGGCGCTTGCCCGGGCCGACGGCACGGTGGCCAAGGCCGCCGACCTGCTCGGTGTCAGCCGCCCCACTTTGTACGACCTGATGCATCGCCTGGGCATCAAGCTCTGAACAATTTTGCCTGGAGAACGACCATGAAGGCTCCCATTTCCCGTTCCCTCATTCCTGCCGCCACGCTTGTCGTGGCCTTGCTGGTGTCGGCATGCGGTAGCGACAATCCCGATGCGCTGTTGGCGTCGGCGCAGGACTACCTGAACCGCAATGACGTGCCTGCGGCCATCATCCAGCTCAAGAATGTCTTGAAGGACCGCCCGGATTCCGCCAAGGCGCGCCTTTTGCTGGGTCAGGCCTTGCAGGCCACCGGTGATATAGCGGGTGCTGAAACCGAGTTCAGGAAGGCGCAGGATGTGGGCGCAGCCCCTGATGAAGTGATTCCGCAACTGGCCCAAGCCTTGTTGCTGGGAAGGCAGTACAGCAAGATCACGACCGACTATGACGGCCTGCAACTGGCCAGTGCCCCAGCGCAGGCCAGTCTCAAAACCATCGTGGCCACTGCCTGGCAGCGCCAGGGCCAGGAAGACAAGTTCCGCGCCAGCATCGACCAGGCGCTCAAGGCCAAGGCCGACCATGTGCCCGCGCTCATCGAGTTGGCCCGCGCCAGTGCCCAGCGCGGCGATATCGAGGGGGCCCTGGCAGGTCTGGACAAGATCCCCAGGCGCCGATGAGGCGCTCAAACTGCGCGGTGATTTGCTGCTGTATGGTCAGCGCGACATGGATGGGGCGATGGCGGCATACCGGCAGGCGCTTCAGGTCAATCCCTCTTACCTGGAGGGGCAGGCTGCCGTCGTTCAGCTGCTGCTGCTCCAGGGCAAGACCGATGTCGCCGCCGAAACCCTGCAGGGGCTGGCAAAGGCGGCGCCTGGCAAGCCGCAGACCTTGTATTTGCAGGCGATGCTGGCATACGCCAAAAATGACCTCAAGGCGGCGCAGGAACACGCGCAGAAGCTGTTGAGTCTCACGCCCGAAAATTTTCGCGCGCTCGAATTGGCTGGCATGACGGAGCTGCGTCTGGGCGCGAACGTGCAGGCAGAAGCTTTGCTCGCCAAGGCCTTGCAGTTGGAAGCTGGGCTGCCGATGGCTCGGCGTGGTTTGGTGACGGCTTATGTGCGCCAGGGCCGCCTCGACAAGGCCATGTCCGCACTGCCTGCGGACGTCGAGCGCAACGAGCGCGACCCCGGCATGATGGCGCTGGCCGGGCAGGTGTACATGCTCCATGGCGATGTGGACCGTGCACAACGCTACTTCGCGCGAGCGTCCAGCCTCGATCCTAAAGACCCCGCCAAGCGCACATCGCTGGCGGTCAGCCGTCTGGCATCGGGGCAGGGCGATGCTGCGCTGGGTGAATTGCAGAGCATTGCGGCCTCGGATGACGGGGTGGTGGCAGACATGGCCCTGATCAATGCACTGCTGCAGCAGCGCAAGGTCGATCAGGCCCTGAAAGCCATCGATGCGCTGGAGAAAAAGCGGCCTGCAGACGTATTGCCTGTGTTCTTGCGTGGCCGTGCCCTGTTGCTCAAGCGCGATGCCGCCGGGGCGCGCAAGGCCATGGAAAGGGTTCTCGAGATCGACCCCAACTATTTTCCCGCGGTGGGTGTGCTGGCGATGCTTGATAACGCCGACAAGCGGCCAGACGATGCGCGTGCGCGGCTGGAGGCTGCCATCAAGCGCCAGCCAGGCAACGTTCAGGCGCATCTGGCCTTGGTGGAGTTGCGCCAGGCCAATGGCGCGGACAAGACAGAAATCGCGACGCTCTTGCGCAAGGCAGTAGAGGCGGCGCCCAGTAGCCCCGTCCCGCGCCTGCTTCTTGCCGAGCACCATTTGCGCAACAGCGAACCCAAAGAGGCGCTGGTCCTTGCGCAGCAGGCGGTGTCCGCACTGCCTGACAACGTGCAATTGCTTGATGTCTTGGGGCGCGCGCAGTCGGCCAACGGCGAACACAACCAGGCGCAGGCCAGTTTCAACCGTATGGCGGCACTGCAGCCGCAGTCTTCCCTGCCCTACTTGCGCATGGCCAGTGCCAACCTGATTGCCGGGGACCGTGACGCTGCCAGTCAGAATCTGCGCAAGGCGCTGGAGATTGAGCCCAATTCGTTGGAGGCCCAGCAAGGCCAAGTCAGTCTGGCCATGGCGGCGCAGAAGCCCGGGGATGCCTTGGCTATCAGCCGCGCGGTGCAAAAGCAAAGGCCTAAGGAGCAGGTGGGCTATGTGCTCGAAGGCGAGATCCATGCAGCAGGCAAAGCCTGGGACAAGGCCGCCGACGCTTTACGCGCGGGGCTCAAGCAGGTGGCCAGCCCGGAGCTGGCAGTGCGGCTGCATGACGTGCTGAGAAGCCCGAAGCCGATCGATGGGCGGCTGAATGGCTGCGAACCCAGCCCAAGGATGCGGCCTTTCCCTTCTATCTGGGAAACCGGGCGCTGACCCTCAATGAGTTGCCTGAAAGTCTGCGCCAGTTCGAGCGGGTGGTGGCGATTCAGCCCAACAACGCGGCTGCCCTGAACAATCTGGCCTGGCTCAAAGGCCAGGTTGGCCGCGACGGCGCACTGGCCGATGCCGAACGCGCCAATGCGTTGGCACCCAATCAGCCGGCGTTCATGGACACCTGGGCCATGTTGCTGTCTGCCGCCAACCAGCATGAGCGGGCGGTGGAAATGCAGAAAAAGGTGGTTCAGCTGCAGCCGCAGGTTTTGGAATTCAAGCTGAATCTTGCCAAGATCCAGATCAAGGCAGGCAACAAGGATGCTGCCCGTGCATTGCTCGATGAGCTCAGCGCTGCAGGAGATCGGTTTTCTGCCCAGGCGGAGGTGGATCGGCTCAAGAAAACGCTTTGAGGTCTGGCCATGAATGTGCGGTCCATACCATGGGAGCATCGGTTGATGCGGCCATGGGCCGAGCCAGGCACCCTGCGCAGTTTTTTAGGATGCGGACTTTGCATGCGCCGGATGTGCGAATTCCCCGATTGCCTCGTGAAAGCGATATTGCCGGCGAGACCAACGGATTTCTTGGGAGAGCACGATGAAAAAAACCGAAACAACGCCGACACTGTCTGGCGCTACGCCAGATGGAAATGCACAAGGTGTCAGCCGCCGACAGATTGTGCGTGCGGGCCTGGGTGCCGCGCCCGTGGTGGCCGCGCTCAAGAGCAATACCGTTCTGGCTGGCGCAGTGGGCGGCGGCCAGGGCAATGGAGTGACCACATCGGCCTTTGCGTCGTTGCAGGCCAACCAGGGGCGGGTCAGTAATGCCCGCTACAAGACCGACTGCATCGTTCGCACGCCGGCAGAGTGGAAGCTCAAGCAAAGCGAGTTCAAGAAAAAGAAGTTCCAGGAGTGCGGCTTCGCAGCCAACCCCGAAGGCAGATTTGGACGCCGCGTGACGCTGGAGGATGTGCTGGACTACGAGGGCCATGACCGTGACACGGTGTTGGCCCGCTATGTGGTGGCGGCGTATCTGACAGCGCTTGAGTTCCACGATGATCGTGACGTGCTGGCGCTCACCACCTCGCAGTGCAATGCCATCTGGAGCGGGCGCGGCAACTGGATTCCGTTTGCTGGTGCCCTGTGGGACTATGCACAAACCATCGCCTACTTTGAAACCATCTACAGTGCTCGCCGTTTCGGCTGATGCCGCCCCGGTGCAGCCCGCGCATGCTGTGCGCTGGCATTGCCCACGGCGCGCAGACTATCTGCTGCAGCTGTGGCCCGATGGCGCGGTGGTGTACGACGAAGCCAGTGGCGATATCCATGCTCTCAGCCCCATTGCGGGCGAGCTGCTGCAGCAGGTGCTCGCTGTGCCACAGTCTTGTTCCGAAAATCTGGCCCAGGCGCTGCTGGGTGAGCAGCCCACTGCGCAAGATGTGCGCGGGGTGGACAAGCTGTTGCAAGATTTTGAATTTTTGGGTTTTATCGAACCCTGCGGCGCGTGAGCACGCAGGGTCTGCTGTCTTCTCTGTCCAGATCCCAACTGGACAGGCTGTTGGGCGGCGAAGGCCTGGGCATCGTGGTTCCACCGTTTGTGGTCCGGGTGCGCAGCCCCATCTCCGTTGTGGCCGATGGCCTCGAGCGTCTTTATTCAGACCATCCCTTGGCCACCCAGGACGGGGCGGTGTTCTATGACTTCCATGTGGCAGTCGAGGTACGCCGCACATGGTTTCTACCGCAGTGCATTTTTGCGCTGGACGGGCGCCAGCCGTTCACACCGCTGGCGCTGGGTGAAGCGTTCGCGCTGTTCGAGTGGGGACTGAACTGGTGCGTGACCAGCCACTGCCACCAGTGGATCAGCCTGCACGCAGCCGTGCTGGAACGGGGCGGGCGCGCCGTGGTGTTGCCGGCCCCGCCGGGTGCGGGCAAAAGCACGCTGTGCGCAGCCCTCATGCTCCACGGCTGGCGCCTGTTGTCCGATGAGTTGACGCTGCTGGAACCCGTCAGTGGCCTGGTCGTGCCGTCGCCACGACCCATCAGCCTCAAAAATGCCTCCATCGATGTGATCCGTGAGCGCAATCCGGGCTGCGTGCTGGGGCCGGTGGCGCGCGATACGCAAAAAGGCACGGTCGCGCACCTCAAGGTGCTCCCAGAGAACCTGGCGCGTGCCAACGAGCGCGCCCTGCCGGCCTGGGTGGTTTTTCCCCGGTACGAGCGCGGTGCGGCGCTGCAGGTGCAGCCGCGCGCCAAGGCCACTACCGTGGTGGAGCTCGCGCGCAACAGCTTCAATCAGCATGTGCATGGCCGCGCAGGCTTCAAGGCCCTGGTGCGGCTGGCCGATGCCTGCGACAGCTTCGACCTGCGTTATAGCCAGCTTGACCAGGCGCTGGCCTGGTTTGATGCGCTGGAGCCACCATCTCCCGCGAGGTTTGCCTGATGCAGGACAACGCCATGCAGCCGCTGTTGACCCTGCTGGGCCCGTCGCCGCAGCCGCAGCGGCTGAGCTTGGCTGAATGGGATCTTGTGGTGCGGCAGGCGCGCCGCGCCAATGTGTTGGCCCGTATCGCCGCTTTGGTGCAGGCCCATGGCAAGTGGAATCCCGTGGCCCCTGCGCCGCGCCAGCATCTGGCCTCTGCGCTGGCCCTGGCCACGCGCCAGCAGCGTGAGCTGCGCTTCGAGGTGGCGCAAATAGCGCGCGCCCTGCAGCCAACGGGCCTGCCCGTGGTGCTGCTCAAAGGCGGCGCCTACGCCCTGGCGGGCCTGCAGGCATCGCTGGGGCGCATGGTGTCGGACGTGGATATTCTGGTGCCGCGTGAGCGCCTGGTCGACGTGGAAACGGCGTTGATGATGGCCGGCTGGGTGCAGACCAACCATGATGCCTACGACCAGCACTACTACCGCACCTGGATGCACGAGCTGCCGCCGATGCGGCACCTGCAGCGTGGCACGGTGCTGGACGTGCACCATGCTCTGGTGCCTGCCACCGCCCGGGTCCGGCCCAGCACGCAGCGTCTGTTGCAGGCGGCGCAGGCGCTGCCCGGTCAGCCGGGCGTGTGCGTGCTTGCACCGGCGGACATGTTGCTGCACAGCGCGGCCCACCTGTTCCACGAAAGCGACTTTGCGCAAGGATTCCGGGGCGTGGTGGACATCGACGCCCTGTTGCGCGAGTTTTCCGCAGTGCCCGGCTTCTGGCCGGACCTGCTGGAGCGCGCGGCGGTGCTGGGCCTGCAGTGGCCGCTGCACCACGCGCTGCGTTATGCGCAGGCCATCACGCAAGCCAGTACCATGGCAGCGCTGGCGCCGGGCGTGGGCCAGCAGGCCTGGCAGCATCGCTTGCGCGACGCCCTGTATTTGCGCACACTGCGGCCCGACCACGCCTCCACCGCGGACGCGTGGACACCGCTGGCGCGCGGCTTGCTCTACCTGAACGGCCACCGCCTGCGCATGCCATTGCACCTGTTGCTGCCGCACTTGTTGCGCAAGGCGCTGGGCGGGCTGCTTCCCAAGGAAAAACCATGAACCACAAACGTTGGTGGGTGCGCTGGGCACTTGTTTTTTTGTTGCACGCGGCATGGAGCAGCAGCACCCTGGCGCAACTGCCGGACGCTATCGAGCGGATCAAACCCGCCGTCGTGCTGGTGGGCACCTACCGCGCCACGGATACGCCGCGGTTTCGCTATGTAGGCACCGGCTTTGTGGTGGGCGACGGCTTGCGCGTGGTGACCAACGCCCACGTGACAGCCGCCATCGGCAATGTGGGTGCCGATGGGCCGGCCCTGGTCGTGCAACTGCGCGCAGGGGCGAGCGCGTGGGCCATGCGCCAGGCGCGGGTGCTAGAGACGGTTCACGAGCACGATCTCGCCCTGCTGGAAATCGACGGGCCGGCCGCACCGGCGCTGAACGTGGTGGCGTCCGAGCCGGTGCGCGAGGGGGACGAGCTGGCCTTCATGGGCTTTCCCATCGGCGGGGTGCTGGGATTTTCCAGCGTCACGCACCGCGCCACCGTCTCGTCCATCACCACCATGGCCCTGCCCAGCCCGACAGGCCAGCAGCTCAGCGAGCGTGCCATCCGCAGCCTGCGCGCCGGGCCTTTGCAGGTGTTCCAGCTCGACGCCACGGCTTACCCGGGCAACAGTGGCGGCCCCTTGTTTGATCCGCGCAGTGGCACGGTGCTCGGCGTCATCAACATGGTGCTGATCAAGAGCACGCGCGAATCGGCCATGAGCCAGCCCTCGGGCATTTCCTACGCGATTCCAAGCCGCTACGTGCTGGAGTTGATGTCGCGGCACCGGTAGATGCGGGCGCGCTGTGTGTTGGTGCAACATGCCATGCCGCTCAGGTGCAGCGCAGTAACATCCGGCGCATCGTTGTGAACCCTGCTGGCCCATGCTGAACTTGAAGTCTTCTGAATCGAACCTTGCTCCCCTGGCCGCCGTCATCATCGACCTCGACGGCACGATGGTGGATACCCTGGGCGACTTCGCCGAGGCCCTCAACCGCATGCTGAGCGACCTGGCGCTGCCGGCGATTGCCGCACCGGCCATCGAGCAGATGGTGGGCAAGGGTTCCGAACATTTGTTGCATTCAGTGTTAAATCACGTGCTAGCGCAATCTGGTAAAGCGCCAGCAGCTATCGAAATAGAAGCGCTCTACGCCCGTGCCTGGCCCAGCTACCAGCAGCACTACCTGGCCATCAACGGCGACTACGCGCAGGTTTATCCCGGCGTGGTGGAGGGCCTGCAGGCACTGCGCGATGCTGGCCTGCGGCTGGCGTGCCTGACCAACAAACCGATCTCGTTTGCGGTGCCGTTGCTGCGCGCCAAGGGGCTGGACGGTTATTTTGAGCAGGTTTTCGGGGGCGACAGTTTCGAGAGAAAGAAGCCCGACCCGTTGCCGCTTTGGAAAACCTGTGAGGCCTTGCAGACCGACCCCGCCCGCACGTTGATGGTGGGCGATTCATCCAACGACGCGCAGGCCGCTCGCGCCGCCGGCTGCCCCGTGGTGCTGGTCACCTATGGCTACAACCACGGCCTGCCGGTGCAGGGGGTGGATGCGGACGGCTACGTGGAATCGCTGGCGTTGCTGCGGGTTTGATCCTTCCGCTTGTCGCACGCCTGTGGCGATGCCGTACTGCCCGCCGTTGCTGCGCCTGCGCGCATCCGCGAATCCGTGCTCAGGCCGGCTTGCCCAGCAAGGCGTCCTTGAGCTTCCAGTCGGCGGGCGCATTGCCCAGCCAGATACCCATCAGCGCATTGAAGAACTCGGGTTCCTTGAAGGGCTCGCCCTGGGGCTTTCCCTTGACGGTGATGACCGTGCCCGTGCCGGGAATCCAGTCGATCATGAACTGCTCGCCAGCCTGCAGCTTCTTGTGCTCGGAGAAGATCTGGCTCATGCGCAGCACCCCAGGGATCAGCTTGGAGAACGCGGCCCGGTCCATGTTGTCTTCCATTCCGCGCGAAAACAGCTTGCCCAACTCGGCGGAATCGATCTCGCGCAGCATGGTGATACTCAGGCGCTTGGGGCCGCGCACGCCCGTTACTTCCTGCGCTGTCGATGCCTTCTTTTCGAGGTACAGCCCGGCTGTGTAGACCTTGAAGACGGCCTTGTAGCGCACACCCGCGCCATTGAGTTGGAGAGTGCTGCCATTCACGACGCTCGTTTCTTCGTATTTCACGTCGGCCACGGTAACGGGCTGGGCCACTGCGCTGGTCGCCAACACGAGAGCCCCGGCAAACAGGGCGCATCGAGGGAAGAAATTCATGCAGGACTCCTGAATCAGAACGATCGTTCGTTTCTGATTTTTGCAAGAATCGTTCACCGCTACCACAGGGTTTTCGCGCGGTTTTGCCATGCTCAGGGGCGTGGCGCCACCCAACGGGCCACAGACCTTTGCTACACTTTGGCCATGTTCATACACCACGTGTTCATCACAGGTTGCAGCGACCGGGGAGCCTGGCCCTGGCGCACGCCTGTCTTGTTGAACGCCTGAAGGCACCTGGAACCTCCAGCGTGCACCCGTGGCCCCGCCGGGGCCTGTCGAATGAACAGCGGCGCTTTGCACACTTAGCACCATGCGCTGCCTCAGCTGGGAGCTCTCCCCCGTGATCACGGAACTTGAATTCAAAAGCCTGGCCGGCGAAGGCTACAACCGCATTCCGCTCATGGTGCAAGCCTTTGCGGATCTGGAAACCCCGCTCTCGCTGTACCTGAAACTTGCGCACAGCAAGGATGGCGGCAAGCACAGCTTTTTGCTGGAATCGGTGGTGGGCGGCGAGCGGTTTGGCCGCTACAGCTTCATTGGATTACCCGCGCGCACCTTGCTGCGTGCCAGCGGTTTTGGGGCCGATGCCAAAACCGAGGTTGTCACCGACGGCCAGGTGGTGGAAACCGCGCAGGGCAACCCGCTCGATTTCATCGAGGCCTACCAAAAGCGTTTCAAGGTGGCCTTGCGCCCGGGCCTGCCGCGTTTTTGCGGCGGCCTGGCGGGCTATTTTGGCTATGACACGGTGCGCTATATCGAGAAAAAGCTCGAAACCACCTGCCCGCCCGATACGCTGGATACGCCCGACATCCTTTTGCTGCAGTGCGAAGAGCTGGCCGTCATCGACAACCTGTCGGGCAAGCTTTACCTGATCGTCTATGCCGATCCGGCCCAGCCCGAGGCGTATTCCCAGGCCAAGAAGCGCCTGCGCGCGCTCAAGGACCAGCTCAAATATTCGGTGAGCGCCCCCGTGGTCAAGGCCACGGAAAGCCACCCCGCGCAGCGCAGCTTTGCCAAGGCCGACTACCTGGCGGCCGTGGCCCGTGCCAAGGATCTGATCGAAGCCGGTGACTTCATGCAGGTGCAAGTCGGCCAGCGCATCCACAAGCGCTACACCGAAAGCCCGCTGAGCCTGTACCGCGCGCTGCGTTCGCTGAACCCGTCGCCGTACATGTATTTCTACAACTTTGGCGATTTCCATGTGGTGGGTGCCAGCCCCGAAATCCTGGTGCGCCAGGAGCAGACCGATGCGGGCACCAAGGTCACCATCCGGCCGCTGGCCGGCACGCGCCCGCGCGGTGCCACGCCCGAGAAGGACAAGGCTGCCGAGGTGGAGCTCATCAACGACCCCAAGGAGCGGGCCGAGCATGTGATGCTGATCGACCTGGCGCGCAACGACATCGGGCGCATCGCCCAGACCGGCACGGTCAAGGTGACCGAGGCCTTTGTGGTCGAGCGCTACAGCCATGTGATGCACATCGTGAGCAACGTCGAAGGCCTGCTGAACGAGGGCATGACCAGCATGGATGTGCTCAAGGCCACCTTCCCCGCAGGCACCCTCACGGGCGCGCCCAAGGTGCATGCCATGGAGCTGATCGATCAGCTCGAACCCGTCAAGCGCGGGGTGTACGGCGGCGCCTGCGGTTACCTGAGCTACGCGGGCGACATGGACGTGGCCATTGCGATCCGCACCGGCATCATCAAGGACGGCACCCTGTATGTGCAGGCCGCCGCGGGTGTGGTGGCCGACTCGGTGCCCGAGCTGGAGTGGAAGGAAACCGAACACAAGGCGCGCGCCCTGATGCGCGCCGCCGAACTTGTCGAGGAGGGGCTGGAATGACCCAGGCCATCAACAACGTGCAGCATTGCACCACCATGGACGATGTGCGCCGCCACATCGATGCGCTGGACGACGTGCTGGTGCCTTTGCTGGTAACGCGCGGCGGCTACATGACCCAGGCCGCGCGCATCAAGCAGGATGCGTCGCAGGTGCGTGACGAAGAACGCATCCAGGCCATCGTGGACCGCGTGCGCGCCCGCACCCAGATCGAGGGCGGCGAGCCCGACGTGATGGAGGCCATCTACCGCAGCATGATGGAGGCCTACATCGCCCATGAACACCGCGAGTTCGCGCGCCTGCGCCCAACCGCCACGCAGGAGGGGTGAGGCCATGAAACTTTTGATGGTCGACAACTACGACAGCTTCACCTACAACATCGTCCAGTATTTCGGCGAACTCGGCGCGCAGGTGGAGGTGTTCCGCAACGACGAAATCACCGTGGCCGAGATCGAAGCGCGCCTGAACGCCGGCCAGCTCGATCGCCTCGTGATCTCGCCCGGCCCCTGCTCGCCCGCAGAGGCCGGTATCTCGGTGGCTGCCATCCAGCACTTTGCCGGCAAGCTGCCCATTTTGGGCGTGTGCCTGGGCCACCAGGCCATTGGCGCGGCGTTTGGCGGCAGCATCGTGCGGGCCCAAGAGCTCATGCACGGCAAGACCAGCGTCATCACCACCACGCAAAAAGGCGTGTTTGCCGGGCTGCCCGCGCAGTTCACGGTGAACCGCTACCACTCGCTCGCCATCGAGCGTGCCACCTGCCCCGAGGTGCTGGAAATCACCGCCTGGACGGAGGACGGCGAGATCATGGGCGTGCGCCACAAGACGCTGCCGATTGAAGGCGTGCAGTTCCACCCCGAGAGCATCCTCACCGAGCACGGCCACGCCATGCTGCGCAATTTTCTGGAGCAGGCAGTTTGATTGCTATTTTTTAGATAGCTGTTGCCGCTTGCCTGTATTGGACTTTCGGCCAATTTCATTGAAACGCACACCGGAAAGAACACCATGCCCATCACCCCCCAGGAAGCGCTGCAGCGCACCATCGAACACCGCGAAATTTTCCACGACGAGATGCTGCACCTGATGCGCCTGATCATGCGCGGCGAGCTCTCGCCCGTCATGACGGCCGCCATCGTGACCGGCCTGCGCGTGAAAAAGGAAACCATCGGCGAGATCACCGCCGCCGCGCAGGTGATGCGCGAGTTTTCCACCCAGGTGCATGTGCCCGACACCACGCACATGGTCGATATCGTGGGCACGGGCGGCGACGGCGCCAACACCTTCAACATCTCCACCTGCGCCACCTTTGTCATCGCGGCGGCGGGCGGCAAGGTCAGCAAGCATGGTGGGCGCAGCGTGAGCAGCAAGAGCGGCAGCGCTGACGCCATGGAAGCCCTGGGCGTGCACATCAACCTGTCGCCCGAAGCCATTGCCCAGTGCATTGCCGAGGTGGGCATCGGCTTCATGTTCGCGCCCAACCACCACCCGGCCATGAAGAACGTGGCGCCCGTGCGCAAGGAACTGGGCGTGCGCACCCTCTTCAACATCCTGGGGCCGCTGACCAACCCGGCGGGCGCCCCCAATATCCTCATGGGCGTGTTCCACGAAGACCTGGTCGGCATCCAGGTGCGCGCCCTGCAGCGCCTCGGTGCGCAGCACGCCCTGGTGATCTATGGGCGCGACGGTCTGGACGAAATCAGCCTGGGTGCCTCCACCCTGGTGGGCGAGCTCAAGGACGGCGCCATCCGCGAATACGAAGTGCACCCCGAAGACTTTGGCCTGGCCATGACCAGCACCCGCCAGCTGCGCGTCGAAAACCCCGAGCAGTCGCGCGCCATCGTGCTGGATGTGCTGGACGGCAAGCCCGGCCCCGCCCGCGACGTGGTCTGCCTGAACGCAGGCGCCGCGCTGTATGCGGCCAACGTGGTGGACAGCATCGCCGCGGGCCTCTCGCGTGCGCAGCAGGCCATCGACAGCGGCGCCGCCAAGGCCAAGCTGGGCGAGCTGGTCACCCGCACCCATGCGCTGGCCGCTTAAACCGTTGCGAGGTTCGAACCATGAGTGACATCCTGAACAAGATCGTGGCCGTCAAGCACGAAGAAGTTGCCGCCGCGCAAAAGCGCATGCCCCTGGCCGCCATGCGCGCCGACGCCGAGAGCCGCGTGCTCACCCGCGACTTCGAAGGCGCGCTGCGCGCCAAAATCGCCAAGGGCCAGGCCGCGGTGATTGCCGAGGTCAAGAAAGCCAGCCCGAGCAAGGGCGTGATCCGCGCCAATTTCATCCCCGCCGACATCGCCCAAAGCTACGCCGATGGCGATGGCACCGTCAGTGCGGCCTGCCTGTCGGTGCTGACCGACAAGCAGTTCTTTCAGGGCAGCGTGGACTACCTCAAGCAGGCGCGGGCCAGCTGCCAGCTGCCGGTGCTGCGCAAGGATTTTCTGGTGGACGCCTACCAGGTGTACGAAGCGCGCGCCATGGGCGCCGACGCTGTTCTGCTGATCGCCGCCAGCCTTGACGACGCACAGCTGGCCGACTTTGAAGCCATTGCCCGCAGCCTGGACATGGCCGTGCTGGTGGAAGTGCATGACCGCCCCGAACTGGAGCGCGCCTTGAAGCTCAAGACCCCGCTGGTCGGCATCAACAACCGCAACTTGCGCACCTTCGAGGTGACGCTGCAGACCACGCTGGGCATGCTCAAGGATGTGCCGGCCGACCGCTTGCTGGTCACCGAGTCGGGCATCCTCACGCCTGTGGACGTGAAGACGATGCGCGACGCCGGCGTGCACGCCTTTCTCGTGGGCGAGGCGTTCATGCGTGCGGAAGATCCGGGTCTGGCGCTGGCCAAGCTGTTTGCCTGAATATCAAAATTGATAGCTGCTTGCGCTTTCTGTATAAGCGCTGGAGGCCATTTTGACTATGAATGACCTGTTTGCCGACCCAGCGACCGCCCCTGCGCAATTGCAGGGTGCCGACCCCGCCGACTGGCCTGTGGCACCGGGCTGGCAGCCGCTGGTGGATGGGTTTTTTGCCAGCGCGTCCGGCCAGAAGCTGCGGTCATTTCTGCAAGCGCGGCTGGACGCCGGCGCCACCATCTTTCCCCCGCGCCCGCTGCGCGCACTGGAGTTGACGCCGCCCGAAGCGGTGCGCGTGGTCATCCTGGGCCAGGACCCCTACCACGGCCGGGGTCAGGCCGAGGGGTTGGCGTTTTCAGTGGCGCCGGGCGTGCCGCTGCCCCCGTCGCTGCGCAACATTTTCAAGGAGTTGCAGCGCGACCTGGGCACGCCACCGCCTGCGTTTCCGCAGCCTGGCGGCAGCCTGGTGCGGTGGGCGCGTAATGGCGTGCTGCTGCTCAATACCTGCCTTACCGTGGAAGAGGGCCAGCCCGCCAGCCACGCGGGCAAGGGCTGGGAGGTGCTGACCGATGCCGTCATCCGCCAGGTGGCCGAAGGGCCGCGCCCGGTGGTGTTCATGCTGTGGGGCGCGCATGCGCAAACCAAGCGGGTGGTCATTCCTGGTGATCGCGGGCACCGGGTGTTGTGTGCCAACCATCCCTCGCCGCTGTCGGCGTTGCGTCCGCCGGTGCCGTTCATCGGGTGTGGGCATTTTGGGCGGGCGGGGGTGTTTCGGGAGTGGTTGGCTCAGGGGTGAATTCGTGGTTTTTGCTTGGTAGATAAGCACCAGCAGCCAATTCCTCGCAAAAACGGCGCCACCCTCAAAACCTCGGCAACTCCGGATGGCTGATCTGCCCGCCGCGCACCAGCATCTTCCCGTATTCCGCACAGCGGTTCAGCGTAGGAATCACCTTGCCGGGGTTCAACAGCCCCGCTGGATCGAACGCATGCTTGAGCCCCAACATCTGCGCGTTCTCTTCCGCCGAGAACTGCACGCACATGCTGTTGAGCTTCTCCACCCCCACCCCGTGCTCGCCCGTCACCGTGCCCCCCATGGCCACGCTGGTCTCCAGGATGTCCGCGCCAAACAGCTCGCAGCGGTGCAGCTGGTCGGCATCGTTGGCGTCGAACAAGATCAGCGGATGCAGGTTGCCATCGCCCGCGTGGAAGACGTTGGCGCAGCGCAGCTGGTACTTTTTCTCCATCGCCTGGATGGCCAGCAGGATGTCGGCCAGGCGCTTGCGCGGGATGGTCGAGTCCATGCACATGTAGTCGGGGCTGATGCGGCCGCTGGCCGGGAAGGCGTTTTTGCGGCCGCTCCAAAAGCGCAGGCGTTCGGCCTCATCGCGGCTGACCGAGATGGCGGTGGCGCCGGCGGCGCGCAGCACGTCGCTCATGCGGCCAATTTCTTCTTCCACCTCTTCGGGCGTGCCGTCGCTTTCGCACAG
>LNAP01001375.1_pt2 | contig 26320 bp, 25 predicted proteins | sample 602601 | NCBI WGS metagenome assembly LNAP01 (sample SAMN02440304, study PRJNA202911) | soil metagenome | biome: Subtropical and temperate rainforests or woodlands; isolation source: soil samples (1 kg each in a 20% v/v slurry with milli Q water) were... ...
GTACGGCGCCCATCACCTTCGTTAACCATTGGAGCGTTGGCGACATCGCCACGCAGTCGCAGCTTCAGGCCGGGCTGCAGCAGCAAGAGAAGCGCATCACGAACCAGTTCCGCCGCAGCCGCAGCTACGCAGGGGAGGCCGCGTGAGCGATCGCGGCCGCCTACCGGGCCGGGTCAAACCGCCCGGCGAGAAGCTGACGCTCGGACGGCCACGGCTCGAGCCCAAGGCAGACGCGGCCGATGCCATCCGCGCTGCGTGCGAGAGCGGGGCCAGCCGCCAAGGCGTCGCCATGGCGCTGGGTGTCAGCGTCGACGTTCTGACGCGGTGGCTCGACGAGCATCCCGACCTCAAAGAAGCGTTCGACCAGGGGCGCGAGAAAGAGCGCCGCACCCTGCACGACGCCCTGACCAGCGCCGCAAAGGGCGGGAACATCACAGCGGCGATCTTCCTGCTCAAAGCGCGTCATGGCTACCGCGAGGGCGAGGCCGACGGCGCTGGCAACCGCGTGAGCGTGACCTTCAACATCCCAGCGGCGATGCCGCTCGACAAATTCATGGTGATCGAAAATGGATCTCAAGCTGAACCAGTTCCAGCAAAACCTGCTCTCCCTGCCCGAAGAGGTTGATGTCTTCGCCGGCGGCGGGCGCGGCGGCGGCAAGTCGTACGGGCTGGCGCTGCTCGCGCTCCGGCACTGCGAGCAATACGGCGAACGTGCACGGGTGCTCTACCTGCGCAAGACCTACGCAGGACTGCGCGACTTCGAGCTGGTGACCCGTGACCTGTTCGGCCTGATCTACGGCACTGCGGCGCGCTTCAACGCCACGGAGCACATCTGGCGCATGCCGAACGGCGGGTACATCGAACTCGGCCAGTTGGAGACGCAAGGCGACTATGCCAAGTACCAGGGCCGCAGCTTCACCCTCCTCCTAATCGACGAGGCAGGCCAGTACGCGAGCCCTGACCTGCTGGACCTCATGCGCTCGAACCTGCGCGGCGCCGTCGACATTCCGATCCGCGTGATCGTCGCGGCGAACCCCGGCGGGCCGGGCCATCACTGGATTGCTAAGCGGTATGTGTTCCAGGCCGGCCCCTGGAAGGCCTTCCACGAGGCCAGGTCACGGCGCACCTGGGTCTATGCACCGTCGACCTATGACGGAAACCAGTTCATCGACCGCGACCAGTACCGCGAGCAGCTCGAGAGTGCCTGCCCGAGCGACCCGGAGCTGCTGCGCGCCTGGCTGACGGGCGACTGGGCGGTGAACCGCGGCGCCTACTTCGCGGCCGTGCTGGACGAGTCGCGGAATGCCGTAGAGCCGATGTTGAAGGTCCCGGAGACGCATGGTCAGCGCTGGGACACATGGATCGCGCACGACTACGGATCAGCCGCACCCAGCGTGACCTACATCATGGCGAAGAGCCCGGGCGGGGAGCACGCCGGCCGCTTCTACCCTCGCGACAGCATCATCCTGCTCGACGAGCTTGCCGCGCACCGGAAGGACGACTTGAACAAGGGTCTCGGCTGGACCGCGGCGACGACGGCCGAGGCGATCACCGAGACCTGCGCACCGTGGAAGGTGAAGGCCAAGGGCGTGGCCGACGACGCGTGCTTCTCGAAGACCGGCCACGCCAGCACGATCGCCGAAGAGTTCTCGCGCAAGCAGGTGTACTTCGACCCGGCCAAGAAGGCAGACCGCATCACCGGATGGAACCTGATGCGCCGGCTGCTGAGCGACGCCGGCAAGCCCGACGTGCCTGGCCTGTACATCAGCCGCTCCTGCAGCTACTTCTGGGACACCGTGCCCTACTTGGCGCGCGACGACAAGCGCGTGGAAGACGTCGACAGCACCGGGCCGGACCACGGCGCCGACGCGTGCCGCTACGGCATCCTGAGGCTGCGGCGGATAGCCATCGTCGAGCCGCTCAGCAAGTACATGTGAAGCATCTGCTGAGCAGCTGCTTGCCAGGTACGGCATCCTCTGCTGCGGCGGCTCTATCCGATCACACGTAGGCCTGATGAAGGATCTCGACCAGCAACTTCATCGCGTGACCTTCAACACCAATGTATAGCTTGCTTCCAGAGGTGTCTGCGACTTGCGTCTCGCCGTACTCGGGATCGTAGTCAAAGTAATCGATCACAGTGACGGGGGTGTCGAAATCGTTCAGCAAGTAGAACGAGACGACACCGCGGTCATCGACCGCCGGACGGATCGACAAGACGGCCCGAATACGCACAGTGAGGTATTCGACCTCGAACGAGCGGCCGGTAGCGGAAATCGGTAGCACCTTCCAGTTGAAATACGGGTTGCTGCCACCGATCTTCGAGAGGTGTTTGTGGAACTCGTCGAAGTAGTTCCGTAGTCCTGCGAACGTGGTGTTGACCTTGACGAAGAACTGGCCTGCAGCCACGGTGTCGATCTGGGGTTTCATTTGTCTCTGTGTCTAGTTGATGCGGGGGTTCATCATCTCATTCGCCACTCCTGCCCCACTTCTGCCTCACACAAACACAGGGCATGTAAGGCACGAATGGGCAGGAATGGAGGAAAAGGGCACGAATGCAAGATGGACCCGGGGTCCACCTTGGCGAGGGTTTGTCCTTATAAGTGGATTACATATATTCCTTGCGAACGCCGATAATTAGGATTACATTTAATCCACACAACACGACAAGATCACATGACCAAGAAGCAACTCGAAGAACTGGCGCGCGGCAGGGGCCGTCCGGCATTGCCAGTTGAAGAGAAGACAGTGAACGGCTCGGTTCGATTGACGCCGGCCAGATGGGTGAAGCTGCGCCAGCTCGGCAATGGCTGGCTCGCGAAGGCCATCGACAAAGCCAAGCTGCCCGAACCGAAGGAATGACGCCGCGTCTCAGGGCGTAAAGGTGCACCCGGTGCACCTTTAATCTGAGGCAAAAAAGCGAACGGCCACAGGTGGTTCAGACCTGCAGCCGCTCTAACCGCAAATCACTGGATAGGAGTGACTCATGGCTACCGCAATTGTTATCGATTTCGCAGCAGCGAAGCGCAAGATCCTGGCCAAGCGCGCCGCCGCAGCCCGCGCTCTGCAACCCGCCTACGACCCGTTCGAGGCGCCCCTGCTCAGGGCCTGGGCCGCCAAGCTCGACGCCGGCACCCTGGCCGTCTACCGCAGCGCCGTCAGCAGTGGCTTCGCCCGCGGCATGACCACCCAGCAGATCGCCGCCAGCGTGCGCCGCGATACCGTCCGCAACGCCGCCAAGGCTTCGCTGTGAAGGAGCGCGACATGGCCATCAACATCGCCTCCCTCCCTGTCACGATCACGAAGGCGCAAGAGTTCCTGTACGACGAGTTCACGGGCCCACTGGACGACCTTCTGGCTGCGGGCCTTGTTCGCCGAGACCAGCTGCCCGTCGCCCCGCGGGTGCGCATCTCCTACCTGCATGGCGACGTGATCGAGCGCCGCGGGAATTTCTGCCGTGACGAGACCTACCTGCATGTGCATTGCTTCGAGAACGGAACTGCATCGGTCCGCATAGGGGTGACGACGAAGATTGCCTCTGAGCGCCGAGCTGCGTCCCGTGCGCGGCGGCAGGCATCGGACGCGGCCTGGAACGCAAAGATCGCGGCCGAGAAGCAGAAGGGGCTCAACGACGCGGCTGCAAAAGCCAGACGCACTTTGCAGGACATGCCGAAGAGCGATGATGATTTCCGCCGGCAAGTCGTGGCCAGCCTTCGCGACTGGACGCGCTACATCGTCGACGCCAATCGCAAGCCTGCGGCGGCGCACGGTTATCGCCTGGCCCAAGAGACCGGCGAAAGCATCATGCTTGCTGCGGACGCGCTTGTCGAAGCAGTCATGGAAGGCGAAGTTCTCTTCGATGTCGACTTGCACTCACGCATCGCTGATGAGCACGGTCTGATCGTGCGCGCCGCTGATCCCTCGTTCTATGCGCACCTCAGCAAGCTCACTGCCACCAACCCAACGATCCTCAAAGGAGAAACATCGTGAGCCGCAAGTGCAAGCCGGGCCAACGCGCCCGCATCATCGATGGGCCCAATTGCGGCAAGGTTGTGCTCGTAGTGCGCCACTTTCACGAGAAGCTATTCGAGGGCGCCGAGTGGCCCCATGCGATGTTCCCGTGGGTGGCCACCTCGTTGGGCGACCCCCTGCGGGTGTTTTCAGGCACGGGAGTCGAGATGCCATCGGAGAGAAACATAGTCATCTGCGATCGCGCACTGCAGCCGCTTAAGGACGATGACGACGGGCTTGACAGGTCGACCGAGGTGGAGAAGCCCCGAGCGCGCCCGAAGCCCTCCTCGATGCCCGTCGCCGAAGCGGATGAGGCCCGAGCCTCGTGATGGTTAACCACCACGCATACAAGGCCCTTCGGGGCCTTTTCAATGCCTACACAGCGTGGATGCTGATATCCACCATCCGGCCTTCGTGAGAGCCCAACATCCGCATCACCTTCGGCTTCGGCCCGGTGTCGTCGCTCCACAGCTCCGCAATCAGCTCAGCGCCCTCCAGCCCCTTCTCGATCAGCAGCCGATGGCGAAGAAGGATCTCAGGGTCGACCTCGGTGTCGAGGTAGCTCTCGTCGGCGAATGTGATCTGCACTCGGATGGTCATGGGGCGATCATCGCAGAGGTGGAATCGTCGCTTCGCCGTCTTTGCCTCGGCCGAAAAAAGCGGGTGTAGTTTCCGTGTAATCAGGCACGGCAAATTACACAAAACCCGAGAACGCCCGAGAACTCAGTAAGCCGTTCAATCGCCCGCAAACCCGCATGGATGCTGGCTTTCAGCCATGGCGAGCACTAACAGGAATGGACGCGGCGACTACTCTTAATCCGTAGGTCGAGTGTTCGAGTCACTCAGGGCCCACCACCAAACACCCCGTGGTTATTGAAAAGCCCGCTATCAATTAGATAGCGGGCTTTTTGTTTTCTCAAGAGATTGCCAGAACGTTGCCAGTTTTCAGGCTGTGACTAACGTGAGTTGGGCCGACCCGCACAGGAGTGCTGCCAGAACCGTTCAGTACTCGGGTAAAAACTTTTTACGCTCGAATTTTGCGATGTTGCCATCCGAGTGTGGGCAGCACGATTTTTGACGCTAAGCAACGAACATCTGCCGAGTTCGAACTGGCGTTTACCAGCAACAAGTTTGCCGAACCGACTGCAGACCAGCTGTAGGGGTCTGGAGGCGATGCGGCAGAGAGTGGGATGCTTGCGGGCGCGCGAGCCCAAGGAATCAAACGACCTCCCAGCTGCTCACAAGTAGATCAGCGCACGGGGGGATTACTTCGGCTCAGCGTTTTCGCCTGCTTCTTGTTGTTGTGGCGGTCTCTCGCGTTTCCTTTGCGCGTCAAGGACGCGTTGCGTGTCAGCTTCGTCCAAGTCCGCTAACCGTTCCATCTCTTTGCCGGAAGGCATGTCATCATTCATGTGCTGATCTCCTCAAACGTCTTGAAACGCTTGATGTTACCTCTCGCAAAGCACTGAAAAAAGATCACCGACTACAACCGACATAGTCAGTGCGGCCTCGACTCAGACCTGAAATCATCCAAAAACTCAGATGCGGGCTCAATGCCTGTCACCAGCAACTGATCCCGCGCCCGTGTGCAGGCCACGTACAACAGATGCCGCTCGGTGTCGTAGACCTCCTGCAAATCAGCATCGTCGCCCACCGTTTCGATTCGTTCTTGCAGGGGGATGACTTCATCGTCACAGGCCATCACCACCACGGCGCGGAACTCCAGCCCCTTGGCCAGGTGCATGGTGATGATCGACACATGGCCGCTGGCGGTCTCTGCATGTTCATCGAGCGTTTTGAATGGCACACCAGCGGCGGTGACTGCGGCTCGCGCCCGCTCCAGCTGGGCTTCTGACCGCACAAACACGCCAAACTCTTCCGGCAATATTCCGGCGCTGAATTGCTCGGCCAGCCATGCGCCGACGGCCTTAATTTCATCGCTCTCGGTCTTGAACACGCGAATCGCTGGCGGCGGGCCATTGAATACCGACACCGTGTCGCTCCGGGTTTCACTGTTGCCGTCCACATCCACCGACTGGTCGCCGAGTAAACGGTCGGCCTGCTGGCGGATTTGGTGCGAGGTACGGTAGTTGATGCGCAGCGTGCGCGACCGACCGCGAATGTCCACGCCCAGTGACTTCCACGAAAACGGTTGCTGAAAAATGCGTTGGCCCAGGTCACCGGCAAAAAACAGGGCATCGGGGCGACTCGCACCCAGCGTCGCCAGAAAGCGCAAGTGGGCCACGCTGAGGTCTTGCGCCTCGTCCACCACGGCAAAGTCAAAGGGCGGATGTTTGCTGCGCGCCAGCGTGGTGGCCAGGGTGGTGAACATGCCTGCGTGCGTGATCAGCTTCTGTGCTGCTAAAGCGCTGCGCACCTGCTCAAAAATGGCCCACAGCACCGCCCGCTGCGGCTCGGGCAGGCGAGTCTTGCGGCCCAGGCGCGTGACATCGCGGTAGTCATCCCAGCTTGCCAGTTGCCAGGCATCGACGATCTGCTCCCACTCGGTCACCAGAAAGTGCAGGCTGAATTTATGACCGCTCACGGCTTTGGATGCATCGTTGAGCATCTGCCGCACCGCATCGCGGCTTGCCAGTGTGACCGGGCCATGCTGGGCTTTGTACAGGCGCTGCCCAATGGCGTTGAGTGACACCACGTCAATACGTTCGGCCAGACGCGGCTCGCTGCCGACCAGGCGTTTGAGTTTGGTATGCAGCGCGCCGGCCAGGGTGTCCGAGAAGGTGGTGAGCAACACCCGCGCGTCGGGATGGCTGCGCGCCAGGTACACCGCGCGGTGCAGCGCCACGATGGTCTTTCCGGTGCCTGCCGAGCCTGAAACGCGGGCTGGCCCGGTGTAGTCGCGTTCCACCCATTGGCGCTGCTCGGGATGCAGGAAGACCGTCCACTTTTCCCAAGGAAAGTTCAGCGCAGTTTCCAGCTCGGCCACGTTGGTCATTACGCGGAAACGGCGCTGCGCGTCGGGGTGGTCGAACGGATTGGCAGTGGCCGGCGCGGGCGCGGGCACGCGGGGTTTGCCACCCGTGGCCAGCTCCAGTAGCGCCTCTGCGGCCTCGGCGGGCAGGTGGTCGGCTAGGGCCAGCAAGCTGTCTTCGGTGGCTGCCTTGACGTCAGCAAGCCATTCGGCGGGCACGCCGTAACCCAGCAGTTCTTCGTCCGGCTTGCTGGCAAACAGCAGCTTGACTGGCGTGGTTGGCTTGGGTGTCAGGGGCAATTCGCTCTGCACATAGACTGGCACGATCACCTGCTGCACGGTTTCGCGGACTTCGACCAGCTGCGCAGCTCCCGTGGTGGGATGGGTCTCCAGCTTGCGTCGGGCCGCCCAGTCATAGGCTTTGTCGTGGTGGTCTACAAAACACAGCAGCAAGCTGGCTTGCGTCTTGTGCAGAACGATGCGGATGTCGCTGCCCGCACGCACCGACCAGAAGTGCTTGTCTTTCGACTTCTCGATCCGGTGCAGGCTCATGCTGGGATGCGCCGGGTTCAGTTGCAGGTCAAAGGCCGTGGTCTTGACGGCCTTCTGCTCGTCACCGGTCAGGCGTGCCAGGCTATCGGTGAAGGTGTCGGCGATACGGAAGTCCATCATTTCGCCTCACATCTGCTTTTTTTTTGTTCATTCAAACGGGTCATCACAAAGGCTGCGAGTTCGCTTGGCCCGTGACTCCGTGCATCTATATAACCATCAATGGATAGCACTCCATCAACTGCCGCATCGTCAAAACGAACAAACATTATTTGCTCGTCCTTTTTGCACTTGATCATGTCCCGAATCGCCCGCCACTCCAGGCCGCACCACTGCTTCTCGGCGTATTTCTCGCACAAGAAGACAACAACCAGCGAACTACGTTTGCGGTAGGTGTCTTGAAGCAATACATCCAAGTTGGGTCTGGCGAGTTGTGCCTGATAGTCGAAATCGTAGAAAACTGCATCAGGGCCGAGTTGCTTTCGTAGCACATCGACAGTTGAAGCGACGTATGTGCGGTGTTCGCCGGGGAACGACATTGCAACCTGAAACTCAATGTCGGATAGGGGGCGTGTCGAACGGTCAATCTTGCCTGCCGTCTGATCGCTCAGGAGTCTTTCAAGGGCAAGCAGCGACAGCGAGAACGGATCCGGCTCAATCCTCTGCGCACGCTCACGTCCCGGATTTGTAAGAGAAATGTGGAAAAGAAGATAGTTGAGCCAGATTGCAAGAGGATTGTCATTGCTTATCGCAACGGGTTTAGTAGACCTCTGCCGAGCCTGTTCGGTAGCTATCAATTCATCAACAATCCTCGACTTAATTCCTTGCGCCTCAGTTTTATCAAACAAGGAGCCGGCGCGTTGTGCCATTCGGACGAATAATTCGAATCCATCGCCTTCTAAAAGGCCAAACCGAGTGAGGTCGGCTCCGCGCACGCCCCATTTCAATTCGCTTTCCATGATATTGGTCACAAGGCTCTTGGGGTCATCGCCCGCGCCGAGCGTCCCGTAATACTGCCAAAGCATGATCGCGTGATTTGGCCGGGCAAGCGGTCGATTCAGACTCACATCCTCTTGCGTCACAAAGAAGGTCGTAAGAGTAAGAGGATGAAATCTTTCCGCCTCAACCTCAAAAGCGTGAATCAGACGACGAAGTTCATCTGTTTTGTCTTTAACGAGTGACATAGAGCTACGCCCCCACCCTGAACACCTTCATCACCTCATCCCCCAGGTGATTGATAACCTTCACGGCAACTCGCCCCGACTTCGGTTTGTCAAACGGGCGTGAGGTATCACTGTTCAGCGTCGCCCAGGCTTCCGGGTCAATCTCTGCCTTCAGCGTCGTTTTCAGCGCGCTGTACGGGTCATTGGCCCCCAAAAAGTAGGCATGGCGCACGAAGAAGCTCTCTTCGTTGTAGTCGGTGTCGATGAACCAGCAGGCAATACCGTCAGCACCGTCGCTGATGACTTCGCCTGTTTGGGGTTTGAAGACATCCACGCCGTTGACTTTGATCTTCAGCTGGGCACCTGCCGCCACGGGGTAGGTTTCTTTGCCTGCTGTCACCACTTTCAGGCTCTTGCCGTCCGGGCTCAGGATGTCGATGTCGGGCTCGCCAAAGATCACGAACAGGTTGCCCTTGCCGGTATTCTTCAGGTCTTCGGCCATGTGCAGGTCGGCGTTCATGCGGGCCTTGAGCACGGGGATGCGGCCCAGCTTGCTGAACTCGGTAGCGTGGGCTTCGTAGTTGAAGGCGCAGGCAATCAGCACGTCAAAGCCCGCGTCGCCACACTCGCGGGCGGCCTCCACCAAGTCGCTGCGCTGCACGGTGCCAAATTCGGGGCCCATGAAGATACCGGCGCGTTTTTCTACGTCGCCCTCCAGATAACGGCCTTCGGCACACACTGCGCCTTCGCCCGGCCAGGGCGTGAGGGATGTGAAGCTGATGCGGTCGGCCTTGTGCGCCTGCTGCACGCCTGCGGTTTTGAGGTTGTCCAGAATCATCTGAGGGAAGGACTGGCGGGCGTTGTAGTCGGCGCCCGGCTCCTCGGCAACGTCAATCAGCTCGTCGTCTTCGTCCACGCCCAACATGCGGTGCGGGCTGAGGGATTCGACCGTGAAGGGCCCCGCCACGCGCACGGCCTTGTTGTTGCCATAGGGTTTATCGTACAGGTACTCAAACTCGGCCTTGGCGGCGATGGAGGCGTCAATCTCGCGCTGCCGGGCAATGCGCGCCTGCCACCAGGCGGTTAAGAGTGTTTTAGCCTCCTGGCCCCCGTCCACCGTGCGCGAGTAGCTATCATTTTTGATGTTTGCAGGCGCACTGCCCATCACGGGCAGCTCGCGGGGAATCTCCCATTCCTGCCAGTTTTTGTTCAGCGCGGCGTTCAGCTTCTCGCGCAGCGGCTCCAGCGTGGCTTGCCATTGGTCCCAGATCACGTCGATCTCGGCGTTGTTGGCGATGGACTTCAGGGTGATGTGCGGCACGCGCTCATAGACGAAACCGTGGCGGATGTTGCCCTGCACCGGCTGCGTGCTGGGCGCCGTGCGGGTGATTTCGGCCTCCTTGATCTGGCCCGCCACGGAGTCGGCCAGCAGGTAGAACGGATAGCGTGCGCCCATGATGCGGGCGCGGGCCAGGGCGAGTGCCACACGCGAGGTGTCGATGGTGATCCAGCGGCGGCCCCATTGCTCGGCGACGGTGGCGGTGGTTCCGCTGCCGCAGGTGGGGTCGAGCACGAGGTCGCCGGGGTCGGTGGCCATGAGGATGCAGCGCTCGATGACTCGCGTTGCTGTTTGAACTACATAAACCTTCGCGTCGCCAAAACCACTTTGCCTCGTGTCATCCCAAATATCGTTGTAGGCCTGAACATTGAAGTCATCCATGGGCCTTATAAATCGCAACGTCTTGCCAATGCCATGCAATCGACTGGACTTTCGCAAATGCTCCATCCCCACAATGTTGGTTTTCCACCCGCCTTTGCCGGGCTTGAAAATTCCATCGCAAAAGCAGTAATCAAAAAGCGTGGTCTCGCTCGCTGACTGTGAGGTCAGTGGATTCGCCGCAGCGACACGAATCTTTGAGGCAATTGCATCGACATCTGCAACCTCTTCACTATCCAGCGAGCGCAGTGCCCCATCTGGCATGTATTCAAATCGGTAGTTTCCATCATCGGATGGATACCTTTGATAGTAAAGCCGACGAAACTTCATGTTGTCCAAGCGCTTAGCAAACCAAAGAACAAAGTCGCGTGTGCTGTCCAACGCAGCCGACGCTTTGCCCGTTGTTGTGCGGTACGTTATTTGGCTAACGAAATTGCCTTCTCCAAACACCTCATCCATCACCGCGCGCACCCGGTGCACGTTCTCATCCCCAATCTGCACAAAATCGAACCCGATTCCGTCAGCAAATCCCGCGCCACCGTCAGCCGGTCGCGCAGATAGGTCAGGTAGGAATGGATGCCATCGCGTCAGGTGTCCCGAAACGCTTTGACCTGCTCGGGCTCGCGGGTGATGTGGTCGGCCTTGCCGTCAGTTACCTTGTTGCTGGTGGTGCTCCACTGAAAATTGCTGTTGAATTTGATGCCGTAGGGCGGGTCGAAATAGATGCACTGCACCTTGCCACGCAGCCCTTCGCGCTCGGCCAGGCTGGCCATCACCTGCAGGCTGTCGCCCAAAATCATGCGGTTGGTCCAGTTCTGGTCGTGCTGGTAAAACTCGGTTTTGTCCGCGCCCTTGGGGATGCCGTTGAAGTCTGAGAACAAGTCGGCGGTGCTTTGCCCGGCCTCGTGCTCGCGCTCTTTGGTGGTGCGCAGCAAGTCGTCAATCAGCACCTTGGGGTGGACTTTTTCTTGGATGTAGAGGGGCGGCGCGTTGACCACCAGGTCGCTCCAGTCCTGCTCGTCTTTGCGGCGCCAGACCAGTTGCGGGTCTAAATCCGTATTGCGCGGGTAGCGGATTTGCCTGGGGGCGATGTGCTCTTGGGTGGCGATGGATTGCTGTTCGACGGACGGAATATTCTTGCGCTTGGCCTCGTCGTGGGTGAAGGTTTCGACGTTTTTGGTGTTGGGGGCTTTGGCCATCAGGCGACCTCTTCGGTAATGGGCTCTTCCTCGTCCTCGTTCCCAGCGTCGTCAAGGTCTTGGCCCAGCTCGTTCTCGTTGGTGCCGTGATCCTGAACAACAGCCTTACCCATTGCGCCAGCAATAAGCTCAGTCAATGCAGTCGTGCGCGCTGCCATGAACGCGTCGAAGTCGTCATTGCGAAGGTGTTCGGGATCGATGAGGTGGCTGCGCAGTATGTCGTCCAAGGCGCTGGCGCTGATCCCTTGCTCTTGCTCGATCCTGTTCAGGTACACCGATGGCGCGTTGCCGCTTATCGTGATGTTCGATCGCTTGAAGAGCGGCGATTTGTTGACGATGGAATCGAACACCGCTGGCTTGATGCCTTGGCTGAGGCACCACTTCTTCGGGAAGATGTGGTGGATGTCGATCTTGTCGTTGAAAAAAGTCATCAATTCGACGCCGCGGCCGGTGATGAAGTCACGGCAACCATGGCGCATCAACAATGCATGCAGGCCCTTGTAGGCGGCAGACAGGCGTGAACGTAGAGACTTCAGCCGGTCCTGCTGGAACAGGGCTTCATCCAACGACTGCGGCCTTGCACCGTCGTCGCGTATCCAGTTGACCAGTTGAGGCACGTCTTTCGCAAGCCGCGAGTCGGTGCTGGAACCATACAGTTCGCCCAGCGTGACGCACCAGAACCATTGCGCCAGCTTCTGCTTGGCCGCTGCGGTCTGTGCTGTCTTTCCCAGGATGGCGAAGGCGCCGGCAAGCCCTACTACAAGGGGTGGGTAGGGAACGTCGCGGTGCCAGATGATCTTCTGTTCGTTCAGAAAGGCGCCGGCCTCAATAAAGCCCGACTCAACGAGCGCGGCGTGCCGCTGATATGCAGCAAGTGGAAGCCCAAGCAGCGCGTCACGATTGCAGGAGATCTGGGGCAGTTCCTTGCCGGTCTTGCCCTCCGCTCGACGCTCCAATCGGTTCTCGCGCGTGTGCAGCAAGGTGCATGCTTGCAGGAAATCGGTGCTGGCGATTTCGGTCAAAACATCGCGCCGGTTGGGGCTGCCGATCATGCGTGCGCGGCGGCCGGGCGCTGCTGGCTTGATAGCGCCTGCCCAGTCTTCGCGCAGATCGAACTTGTCTGACGCATAAATAGCCGTTACCAGCTCGAATGCATCGAGCTTCTTACCACCGACGTTGACCTTCTCGAAGACGAGGCAGATGGCTTCGCGGCTGTTGCCCCGGTCCAACCGGATGATCGGCATCTTGTAGCGCTCAATCCTGTCGATGACCGTGCGCACGAAGTTGCGGTCCAGGTCAGATACATCGCGGCCCTTGGCCTTCCAGTGGTCACGCCAGTCGTAGAACCAGTCGCGGCCGCCGTTGTTGAACACCTGGTTGAGCGGAAAGTGGTCGTGTTCGAACTCAAGTTGCCGGGTGGACAGATCGAGCTTGATGTCGCGCCCGAAGTTCTCGCGGACGATGCGGTCGGCCGGCACGCCGACGATGGCATCGTTTATCGAAGCCGAATCGGACAGCGCGAGTTTGATGTCCAGGTAGTAGTAGCGCTCAATCTCCGTGCCCTTGGGCGTCTTCGTTCTTACCGGAGCCTGCGAATAGGCGACCTGATAGAGGGATGTGATGCGTTGCTGCCCATCCAGCAACAACTCGGCCGGCGCGACCTCGATCTGCGGTACACCAGCTAACAACCGAGGCTTGAAACGCACTTCGCCGCCACTTTCCAGCGTCAGCAGGGCACCAACCGGGAAGCCCTTTGCAATGGAGGCAATAAGACTGCGCACATCCTCATCGCCCCAGACATAGTCACGCTGGAAATCGGGTAGCTGTAGACGCCCTTCATGCGCCTTGCGCAGGATGTCCTTCAGATCTTCCTTCGTCGTATCAAACATCTTCTTTCCCTGTGTGAATGGATTGCTTGCTGGCTACAGCGATCATCTTGTTGAACTCGCCCTCAACCTTGGCCTTGAAGTCGGCCTGAATCTGAAACACCTCGGTGAATTCAGCAAAGGCCCAGCGGCCATAGCTGCCCAGATGGTTGACGCCTGGCACCCAGTAGGTGTCCATGGTGGATTTTTCTCGATGGCGTCTTCGCCCCGGTAGCCCTTGATTTCGACCACCAGGTGCAATGGATCTGCTGCACCGTTGCCGTCGTCCACCAGCACGATGAAGTCGGGCAAATACTTGCGCATGACCGAACCAAAGCGGTAGGGCACTTCCAGCCCCAGGTTGTGGTTTTTGACATAGGCCAGCACTTTGGGGTGCGCTTCGGCCACGCGGCAAAACTCTGCCTCCCAGTCGCTGTCCAGAATTACCCAATTGAGCTGGGAGTGTTTGGAACTGGTCTCCCAGCGGTCGGTCTTGCTGGTGTTGAAGCGCACATGGGCGCTGGAGCCGGTGGGGTTGTAGGCATCGAGCAGCGCCTTGATGGGGCGCTCGCCCAGAAACTGGCGTGTGATGGCGGCGGTGATCTTGTTGCAGGCCATGTCGGCCAGTTCCTGGTACATCAGCAGCGCGGGGTAGGTGTCGCCTTTGCAGACCAGGTATTTGGGGTTGCCGTTGTCATCGACAGCATCGAGCCATTCTTTGACGATGCGCTTGAGCTGGCCGAACAGGTGCAGCTTGGGGGCTTCGCCGGGGTCGCGCCACTTGGTGTAGAGCAGGCGCTGGGTGAGTTGAAACAGCAGCGTGCTGGGGCGCATGTCGCCCAGATGCTGAAGGCTCATGTCGGCGCCCTCGCCGATGATCCCAAAGTTGCTGGTGATGGACGGACCCACCAGCGCAGGGCTGAGCGTGAGGATAGATTCGTCGTTGAAACTCGCGCTCAGGCGCTCTTCAGGCAGTTCGACGCGGTAGCCTTCGACGCGGGGGAACTGAATCTCCAATGCGTCGCGCTCCGGGCGCATGGCTTTGACCTGCACCGTCTCGCGCGGTGGCTGGGGTGGGCTGATGACGGGCTTGGCGGTGAAGTTGAAGGGGATGCCAAACACGTCGGCATATTCGACGTTGAACAGCCCGCCCTCGTTCAATTCGTAGGACTGGCGGCGCAGGGCCCGGCCAATGACCTGCTCGCACAGGAGTTGGGTGCCAAAAGCGCGAATGCCCAGTACGTGGGTGACAGTGTTGGCATCCCAGCCTTCGGTCAGCATAGAAACCGACACCACGCAGCGGATGCCGCCACCCAGTTGGCCGGCCTTACCCACGGTGTTCATGACCTCGCGCAGTAATTCCTGGTCGGTGATGTCGTCGCCCGAACGTGCGTCGCCACTGCGCTCAACGATTTCGCGGCGAAAGCGCTCGATCTCATCGGCGGCCATGCTGCGGAAGTTGGCATCGAGCGCATCACCTGCTTCCAATTGCTCGCTGTCGATCAACAGTGTGTTGGGCCTTGGCAGCGGGTTGCCGGTGGTGTCGTCAAAGTTACGGAACAGCGCCAGGCGGCCGTTTTCCAGCGTGGTGGTGTCGTCGTCGTTTTTGCGGTGAAAGCCGGAGACAAAGTCATAGACCAGCTTGGAGATGGCGGTGTTCTGGCAGACGACGATGAAGCATGGTGGCACCTTGATGCCGCACTCTTCCCACAGCTTGTAGGTCTTCTCGTAGTGGCCGTACAGCGCCAGCAGCGCGGTTTGCAGGCGCAGGGGCAGTTTGAGTGGGTCCAGTTCGCCACCGGTGCCACGGCCCTTTTTGGGCATGTCTTTGCGGATGTGCTCCCACAGGTTGCGAAACACCGGCATTTCTTCACCCGGAATGTTCTCGGCCACCGGCACGCGGGGCAGCTTGACGATGCCGCATTCAATGGCATCCATCAGCGAGAAGTCGCTCATGGTCCAGGGGAACAGGGTGCCTTCGGCGTAGCCGGAACCGCTCAAGAAGAACGGCGTGGCAGACAAGTCCATGACGCGGATGACGCCGAGCTTGCGGTTGACGGCTTCCAGGCCGGAAATCCACAGGCGGGCGGCCTCGTTGTTCTTGTCGGCTTCTTTCTTCTCATCGCCCTTGAGGGCTTCATCATCTTCCGGCGTGGGTTTTTCGCGGTAGCAATGGTGGGCCTCGTCGTTGATGACCATGATGTTTTTCAGGCCCATCAAATCGGGCATGACGCGCTGGAGCATCTGGCCTTCGGTCTCCTGCGTCAGCGGTGCGTCGCCGGTGCGGCCCTGCAATAACTGGCGACCGCCCTTCGACAGCTCGATGCGCTCGCGCATCTTGAAGGCGTGGTAATTGGTGATGACGATCTTGGCCTTGCCCATGTCATCGAGCATGTCGCTGGGCAATAGCTCTCGGTCTTTGTAATAGCTGTTGGGGTCGTTGGGCTGCAAGACGCGCAGGCGGTCTTTGATGGTCAGGCCCGGGGCGCAGATCAGAAAACCACGGGTGAAATGCTTGCTGGTGGGGCGGCGCACGGCGTTGATGGTCTGCCAGGCGATCAGCATGGCCATGACCGTGGTCTTGCCTGCACCGGTGGCGAGCTTCAAGGCCAGGCGCATCAACTCGGGGTTGGCATCCTTGTTGGCACCGGCCAGATGGTCGAGCAGCAGCTTGCCATTCTTGGTTTGTGGCGCAACTTCGGTCAGCCAGATGGCGGTTTCTGCTGCTTCGACCTGGCAGAAGAAGGGGCGGACACCGCTGAAGGTGTGGTGCCGCCAGTGTTGCAGCAGGCGTGCCGTCTCAGGGGTGACCTGCCACTGGCTGGGGTTGGGCAGGCTGCGCCAGGTGTCCACCGCTTGGCGCACCTGGTTGATGATGGAAGTGATGTCGTACTGCTGGTCAGCCGTAGAGAGGTTTTTGCCCTCGTCAAACACCATCTCGTCTTGCTGCGCCGCCTTCTTGCGCTTTTTCGGCTTGGGGATGGGGGTGATGAACTCGGCGCGTCTGCGGGTTTCGAGAACTTGCTGGGTAGGCTGGCCGTCGGGGTCTAGTTCCCAGTGCCGCTCTGGGCAGTCATAGGGGGAGTTCAGGATCGGGTGATCAAAGAAAGGGTTGGACGAAGGCAATTCCATGGGGCTCGCTTTGGGCTGACTCATATCACTTACGTGATTTTGGTTTGGCTATCACCGGTGCTGCCGGCGCCTGCTTGTCTTGGATGACGATTCCCACGCGCGCGCAATGCTCCCGGATCATCACCGCAACCATGTTGGCGATGGATCGGTGGTCGCGGTCGGCAGCCGTGCATAACGCTTCTTTGATGTTGGGCTCGATGCGAAAGGTGAGTGTGGTGGTTTTTGCGGTGGCCATGGCGTTACCCCATACAGCATTTGTGCTGTGGATATACTGCACTGTACAACAAGGCTCAGAGGCGTCCGATGGCGTGGGTTTCCCGCTGATCTCACTGTCCAGCAGGGAGACAACATGGCCCGTCATTACTCGACCAGAGCCTTTTTCCGGTAGATGCCCAATGCACTGTTGGTCCGCAACTTTGCTGGGCGCGCGGTATTTGGCGAGTTCGACTTTGCTGCCATGGCCGAGACCCTGCACGACGAATTGTTTGCCGCCTGAGCATCCGCACCTACTTTCACCACACCGAAGGCCGGGGCAACAACTGCGTGGTGGAGCCTTTTCGCCGAGGTGATCGCGACTACTTTTTCGCCTACCCGGAAGACTATTCACAGCAAAGCCCCGAGTGGGTGAATGGGCAGTTTGACATGGGTGTGCCAAAGACCGAACGGCAGCAGGCAGTCTGAAACGGTCCTCCATTTGACAGGTTGCAAGAACAGCGCGAAGTGCGACGCCGTCTCGATTCCAGATTCTTTCAGCCCCATATCACTCCCCCGGTTCAAGCAATAAAAGCCTGACCCCCACCAAGCCCAGTCAGATCGCAAGGTCTGCCTGGGCTTTTTGCCGTCTCGGTTCTGCCGACGGCATGTCCCTCAACCCACCCCACGCTATCGCGCTTGCCGCGCGCCATGCCGCATGGACACCGACTTCAACTCTTCATCCTCATTCGACAACCACCCCTCTTCATTTGCACCGCCCCGTCGCCCCGATGGTTCGTCCTGCACCGCTTGCCGCTCTCCCCGCATCGTTGAACGCGACATCAGCCGCAAGGTCGGCGGCGTCATCGGCACCATCGCCGGCGCTGCCGTCGGCATCACCGGCACCCTCTGCGGCGTCATCCCCGACGCCGGACTGGGCATGGCGCTCAGCGTTGCCGCATCTCAATCGCTCGCCCGCATCAGCACCGTCGCTGCCGCCGTCCTCGGCGGTATCAGCGGTGGCATCGCCGGCTGTGCCATCGGCTCCTCCCTCGGCGAGGCCATCGACGAATCCATTCTTCGCAACCGCCGATGCGCCGCATGCGGCCACACCTTCTCTGCGCCCCGTTCCTGACCCCCCCCTACCCCTCTCACCTTCACAAACTCATCTCCAAGGAAGCCCCCTCATGTCCGCTCTCGTTCAATCCATGGCCTACGTCGGCCAAACCCCCTGGCACCACCTCGGCAACGCCCTCCCACCCAAGCAATCTATCGACGTCTGGGCCCGTGAAGCGGGCATGGACTGGTCCATCCGCGAAACCCCGGTCCGCTTCATGACCGAGCAGGCCGGCGCGCTCGGCTCGATCCGCAGCTTCGACGACCAGAAGGTGCTCTACCGCAGCGACTCCCATACGCCGCTGTCGGTGGTCAGCAGCCGTTACCAGATCGTCCAGCCCAAGGCCGTGCTCGAGTTCTACCGCGACCTCACCGAAATCTCCGGCTTCGAGCTCGAAACCGCAGGTGTCCTCAAGGAAGGCCGCAAGTTCTGGGCACTCGCCCGCACCGGCAAGGAAACCGCGCTCAAAGGCAACGACCTGGTCCGCGGCTACCTGCTGCTCGCGACCTCCTGCGACGGCACCCTCGCCACGACGGCCACGCCGACCACCATCCGGGTGGTGTGCCAGAACACCCTGGCGATCGCCCTCAAAGGCGCGACCAGCGCCATCAAGGTGCCGCACAGCACGACCTTCGACGCGCAGCTGGTCAAGCGTCAGCTCGGCGTCGCAGTCACCGGCTGGGACAGTTTCATGTACCGCATGAAGACCCTGTCCGAGCGCAAGGTGAAGAGCCATGAGGCGATGAACTATTTCCTGCGGGTCATGTGTCAGGCCGACGGTCACACCGACAGCCAGAACCTCACCAACGAACGCGCGCTCAAGAAGGTGCAGTCGCTCTACGACGGCCAGGGGCGCGGTTCGGAACTGGCTTCGGCCAACGGCACGGCCTGGGGCCTGCTGAACGCCGTCACCGAGTTCGTCGACCACGAACGCCGGGCCCGCAATCAGGAATACCGGCTCGACAGTGCCTGGTTCGGCCAGGGCGCCGCGCTGAAGATGCGCGCGCTGGACACAGCGCTGCAGTTGGTGTCGTGAGGGGCTGGCCCACAGCAGCCCCTGATTCGATCCCGTACGCACGGCATAAGCCCCGGCTCCCATTGGGAGGCCGGGGTTTTGTGTTTCTGGGGTGCCCCAACGCCCTCACCCACCCATCACACAGAAAGGACTCCGCATGTCGGAAGCATTGAAAACCGGCCGCGTGCCGGCCAAACCCCGACCGGCGCTCAAGCTGGTCAGGACGACAGACCTGAACCGAGACGAATGGCTCGATGTCCGCAAGGGCGGCATCGGCAGTTCCGATGCGGCCGCAGCCGTGGGCCTGCATCCCTACAAGGCGCCACTGACGCTCTGGCTGGAAAAGACCGGCCGCGATGCCGGTCTCCCCAAAATAGATCCCAACGACGAAACCAGCCCGATGTACTGGGGCACCTTGCTCGAACCCATCGTCGCCGCCCATTACACGCGGCGTACCGGCCTGCGGGTGCGACGCATCAACGCCGTGCTGCAGCACCCGCAGGAGCCCTGGATGCTGGCCAACGTTGACCGCGAGGTCATCGGATCGCCGGACGTTCAGTTGCTGGAGTGCAAGACCGCCGGCTACCACGGTGCCCGGCTCTGGGAAGACGGCGTGCCGGAGTACGTCCAGCTGCAGGTCCTGCACCAGCTCGCCGTGACGGGCAAGCAGGCGGCGGATGTGGCGGTGCTGATCTGCGGCCAGGAACTGCGCATCCATCGCATCGAGCGGGATGAAAAGGTCATCGCCCAGTTGATCGAATTGGAGCGCCGCTTCTGGCGCTGCGTCGAAACCGAGACCGCGCCGCCGGCCGATGGCTCCGAATCGGCCGACCAGGCGCTGCGGGCGCTCTACCCGCAGGACAACGGGCAGTCGCTCGATCTCTCTGGCGATCTGGAGATGTCGGCAGCATTCTCCGACCTGCTGGCCTTGCGCGAGCTGCTGGGCACAACGATCCAGCGCGAAGCGGCCGTCAAGCAGCGAATCCAGCAACGCATGGGCGAGGCCACCAGGGCGAGATTCGATTCCGGCGATGTCAGCTGGAGGCGCAGCAAGGACGGCACGGCGCTGGACGTGGACCGGTTGCTGGCCGCCCAGCCCGAGCTGGCAACGGCCTATGCACTCGCCAGGCCGGGATCGCGCCGCTTCCTCGTGAAACCGGCCGCATCGCGGGTCGACGGTGCGCCACCACCCGGCGCCTGAAAGCCTCCGTTGAACACGTCCAACGGTCCGCTCGAGTACCTGGCGGCCTTTGCGATCATCCTGGCCGCAGGCGGGTTGCTGGGCTTCGCTCTGGGATGGGGCAGTGCCGGGCTGTTCCGTCGCGTGCAGCAGCACCTGCGCGAAGACTGACCGACACCGCATCGCCACCTGCTGAAGCCGCCCGCGCTTCGGCCCAGCCCCGTGTCCGCGGGGTCCATCACTACCCGCCCCAACCGGACCGAGGGGGCGGGCCTGACCACACACATCCAATCAACCAAGGAACCACATGCTCAAAGGACTGGCACTGACGCCGCCCATCATCGGGCGCATCGCCATCGGCAAGGTCGTCGTCAAGGACGGCAAGCGCCTGCCCGACAAAGACGACGAATTCACCATCACCACCCAGGTGCAGTTGCGCGACGGCTGGATGCTGCATCCGCTCGACGAGGCCTTGCGCAAGGCCCAGTCGATCCCGGCAAAAAACAAAGACCCGGCCAAGGAGTGCACTGCCAGAAGCAAGCTGCGCGCCATCCCGGTTCGGCTGCTCTTCAACGACCCCGACCTCAACCTGCGCGCCGACTACACCTTGTTCGACCGCGGGACGGGACGGCCGCTGTGCGTGGGCAACGGCGAGACCTGCAAACGCTCGACAGCGACAGGGTTCCAGACCCTGCCTTGCCCAACGCCCGATGGCTGCGAACTCGGGTTCAAGGCAGGGTGCAAGCCCTACGGGCGTCTCAATGTGCGCATCGGCGACGAGGACGAGCTCGGCTCCTTCATCTTCCGCACCACCGGCTACAACAGCATCCGCACGCTGTCGGCGCGACTGCGCTACTTTCAGGCGCTCTCGGGGGATGCCCTGGCAACGCTGCCGCTGGCGCTTCGGCTGCGCGGCAAGTCGACCACGCAGTCGCACCGCGCGCCGATCTACTACGTGGACCTGACCGTGCGCCCCGGATCGACGCTGGCGAAGACGCTGGAGGAGGCGCGACGGGAAATGCAGTCGCGGACCGAATGCGGCTTCGACCAAGCGGCGCTGGATGCAGCGGCACGGGCAGGACTTGCAGAGGGCGCGTATGAAGAGTCGGCGGAGGAGGTGGCTGCGGTGGTGGAGGAGTTCTTCCCCGACGACCAAGGCCAAGCATCAGCCGACGCAACGCCGCGTGTCGACGCGAAGCCAGGCTTGGCGGACAAACTGAATCACAAGGTGGAGTCCGCTGACGGTGCGAGCGTGCGCGCTCCAGGAAAGTGACATGCGTGGCCTTGACGGCATCCAGCGGGTGTGGCGCTTGCTCGCTTCGTCCATGGTGCACCGATCGCTCCGGCAAAATCAACCGATGCCCGATTTTGATCAGCTCACCGATGACGAGTTGCTTGCGCGCGCACATGAGTGGCGCAGACGGGCGATGCATGGAGACAAGGATGCCCGCGGTATGGCGCATGCGTTGGAGAGGGAGAGCCGTCGGCGGCTGGGCAATCCAGCGAGCGCATTCGCTTTGCTGGATACGCGTCCGCTGGCGGCCCGACAGCAGAAGCCTTGGTGGCAGTTTTGGTGATGCGCCCCGGTGAACCGGTTTTGGATCTGTTCGGCTCAGGACTGCTGTGAACGTGATGCTGCTTGAAGAGTCGACGCCAAGCTGAAAGCTTCCAGCCAGAGACCTCGCGGTCTCTGGCTGGTTTGCTCTTTTTTTTTCAGAGTTGAGCCTGAGAGCGTGGTGAGTGGAAGAGGGATGGTGTTAGGCGCGGGTAACGTAAACGTCTAGACGAAATTGCCGGATCATCAATTGAGACAACAGGCTGGGGGAAACGTTCGTGGACATTATTTGGGATGGGATTACGCAGAAAGAGGGCTTGACCGAGCATGCGCAACAAGTCCGCCACGACCTCGCCGACGCGGCGCAGCGGTATCACTGGGAGCGCGTGCTGGAGATCATTTCCGCATCACCGGAACTGGTGAATTCGGTCCGCCTTGGGGGTTCCTCCCGCTTCACGCCACTGCATCAGGCGGCTCATGGAAATGCGCCCGTCGAAGTGATCAATAAATTGATTGCCATGAACGCTTCACGGGGCATCCAGAATGCCCGGGGAGAGCGACCACTTGATGTTGCCCTGAGGCACGGAAACACCCGCCTCGCGGATCCACTGGCGCCGCATTATCGGCACCAGGTCCCCAACGGAATCCTGCTGAAGATCGAGGCGCACTTTCACGCGGTCGTTCGCGGTCGGGCACGGGTCCTTGTTGAAGATCAACATTTAAGGCTGCCGCAGTTGGAATTGTTGCTGGAACTGAATGACCCACGCATGTGGTTTCCGGTCCCTGGCATGTACGGAGGGTTTTCCTATTGGCTGGAGGCTGACGGTGTCCAGGCCAGATTGGTCGCAGAAAGCTGGTGCCGTGTCGAAGGCGGTTCGGGACAGCGACATGAAATCGATTCCTCAGGAAGCCGGCTAGTCGGCGAGGGTTTTGTCTAGGCGCACGCTTGCCACTGACGCACACGAAGTGGAAATGAACAGGTCGTCCCCAGGGATGCCTGCAACGCTGCTGTCACCTTGACGTATTTGAGGTGCAGCGAGCCAGGCTTTCACCTTTTCGAAGCACTACGCGCTGACGATTTCCCACGGCCGTCGTCGTGTTGTTGGGGACGCTCAGAAACGAAAACCAGGTGCAACTCTGAATAGCTGCGCAGGCCTTTGCGCGCCCCGGGCAAAGGCGCCAGGAAGCTCAACAATCTGCCTGCTTCCCGCAAACCGACGCCGGAATGCGCCCTTGTCCAGAACAGTCTTCTCCTCCGAACTCGTTGCAAGAATGATCTCGCAAACCCGTTGCAGTTGGGTCAGCGTGAACTGCTCGGGCATAAGGTGCAGCGGCAGGGCATGATTTCTGACGCGCTCACGAAGCGCAGAGCGTGCCTCGCGCAACTGCGACGTGTGATCGAAAGCCAGCGTCCGATGGTCTGCATCCGCATCGACCCAGCGCAAAACATCTACTTTCGAGCGAATCACTGCCTGCACCTGGTCACGGGGCAGAAGGGCGTAGTGAAGTACACCAAGGGACCAGCCGCGCGGGTCGCGGTCGGCACCGGCGAAGGTGCGCAGCTGCTGGAGGTAAGGCACTTCGACGCTGATCTTGTCGCGCAGCGCCCGTCGTGCAGTGGCCTCCAGATCTACGTCGATGTCGGGCTTGAGCACGGCGCCCGGCAGCGCCCACGCGCCCGCAGCGGGTTCCTGTGCGCGCTGGACCAAAAGAACCTGGAGACGTTCTTCGCCAATGCTGAAAAGGGCAACGTCTGCCGAAACCAAGGGATAAAGCTGTCTAACCATTTTGTTAGAGACTTTACGTCAATAAGACAGTTATAATAGTGACATTCAGTCAATAAGGGGTGCACATGGACTATGACGTGATCGGCGTCATTCACGGCCAGTTTGAAAAGCTCGAGGCATTGCTGTGTTGAGTTCCATGCAATCCTGACCCGGCGGGGGTGCGGACGAAAACTTGGACTACCAGGAGGTAGTTCATGTATTCCTACGAAGATCGAATTCGAGCGGTTGAGCTCTATATCAAGCTGGGCAGGCGCGTCAGGCCCACGATCCGCCAGCTGGGTTATCCAACAAAGAATTCTCTGAAGGGCTGGTACAACGAATACCAGCAGAAGCTCGACTTGCCAGCGGGCTATGCGGGCCGGAGACCCAAGTTCTCGAAGGAACAGAAGGCGGCAGCTATCGAGCATTACCTCGCTCACGACCGCTGCATTGCGGCCACCATGAGGGCACTGGGCTACCCCTGCAGAGGGACGCTAACCGCTTGGATTCGCGAGGCCCTTCCTGAAGCCAGAAGGCGTGTCGTCGGCAGTACGGTGCGACGAAGGTATTCCGGGGAGCTGATGCAAGCAGGAGTCATGGAACTCTGCACTCGCGAGGAAAGTGCCCAGGCTGTAGCCGACAAGTTCGGCGTGTGCCGGCCAACGCTGTACAACTGGAAGAACCAACTTCTGGGACGTGAAGCACCCGCATCCATGAAACGTACCAATCCATCTTCGCCTTCGCAGGAGCGCGATGAGCTCGAGCGCCAGGTTGAGTCCCTGCGCCGCGAAGTCAGGCAACTGCGCCTCGAGCAGGATCTTTTGAACAAGGCCAACGAACTGTTAAAAAACGTCCATCGTGGCGTCGCCCCGTCCCAGTGGCAAGAAACACTGGGAGGCCTACACTGATCTGGTCGGACTGTGGCCGTCATCTTTTTGGAGGCGTTTGTCCCCGTCAAAAAACGTGGTCCTTGGGGATCTTGCGGACCCAGCTGTGGTGGCGCCTTTGGCGACCCCGTTTAGGAAATTGATTTATTCCGCTCCCCTGTCTGGCGCAATACCTACAGGAGGTTGTTATGTCCAAGAGTGGGAAGGCGATCGGTCTGCCGATCATCAACGCAAGAGCCGCCGGAATCGACATTGGCTCGCGCATTCAAGTTGCGGCTGTACCACCGGAGCTGAGCGACGAGCCGGTGCAGACGTTCCAGAGCTTTACAGGTGATATCGAACGCATGGCCGATTGGCTGGTGTCGTTGGGGATAAAGACGGTGGCGATGGAGTCCACCGGCGTGTACTGGATTCCCGTGTACGAGATCCTGGAGGATCGTGGGTTGGTGGTTGTGCTGGCCAACGCGCGAGACTGCAAGGCCGTGCCAGGCCGCAAGAGCGACGTCAACGATGCCCAGTGGATTCAGCGCCTGCATGCCTGCGGATTGCTGCGCGCCAGCTTCCATCCGGCGCGAGACATTGCAGCACTGCGTGCTTACATGCGAATTCGGGACCGGCATCTGGAATACGCGGCGGCCCACCTGCAGCACATGCAGAAGGCGCTGACGCTGATGAACCTCCAACTGCATCATGTCCTCAGCGACATCAGTGGCGTGACCGGCTTGAAGATCATCCGTGCGATCGTTTCCGGGGAAAGAGACCCCGACGTTCTCGCGTCCATGCGCGACGTTCGCTGCCATGAGAGTATCCAAACCATACGTGCAGCGCTGGTCGGCAACTATCAGCCCGAGCACGTGTTCGCACTGTCACAGGCCATGACGCTGTTCGATGTGTACCAGGCTCGTATCGCCGACTGCGACAAGCAGATTGAGAACTCGTTGCAGCTGCTGAACGCTGATCGTCCAAAGCCGCAAGCGCTGCTGCCGGCCCCACGCACGAAGACAAAACAAGCCAACGCACCAAAGTTCGACGCGCGGTCAATGCTGCACCAGCTCACTGGCACCGACCTGACCTTGATTCATGGCATCGGGCCCAGCATCGCGCTATCGTTGGTCGCCGAGTGCGGAACGGACCTGAGCAAATGGCCCACCGAGAAGCACTTCACATCGTGGCTGTGCTTGTCGCCGGGCTGCAAGATCAGCGGCGGCAAAGTGCTCTCCTCCCATACCCGCAAAAGTTCCAGTCGCTTGGCTTCGCAGTTGCGCTTGGTGGCAGTGAATGTCGGGCGCACGGAGACGGCTCTCGGCGCGTTCTATCGACGCCTGGCAGCTCGCATCGGCAAAGCCAAAGCGGTGACGGCTACGGCTCGCAAGATCGCCATCCTCTTCTACCGCACGATGCGCTTCGGCATGCAATACGTAGACCCTGGTGTCGACCAATACGAGCAGCGGTATCGCGAACGCGTGGTCAAGCAACTTCAACGGCGCGCCGCCCACTTTGGCCTCTCCCTGCAGCCGACCGAGGTTGGTGTTTCTTAGGAAAGGCCTGGGCGTCGACCTGCAGCTCCTGTCCAACCGGGAGAAGACACTGCTGATTGACGCCCTCAGGGAGCACTATGGCCTGCCAGAGCTCCTTGCATGCGCGTAGTTCGTACTTCTACCATCGGGCCCGCGCAGCGGTGGGCGACAAGTACCTGGAGGTGCGGCAATCCATCACCGACATCTTTGAGTCGAACCACCGCTGCTATGGCTACCGCAGACTGCAAGCATCGCTCACCAGACAGGACGTCGCGATCTCCGAGAAGGTCGTGCAGCGGTTGATGAAGCAGGAAAGCCTGGTTGTTCCAAAGCCCAGGAAGCGCAGGTATGCGTCGTATCTTGGCGAGATCAGTCCAGCGCCTGAGAACCTCATCAACCGCGACTTCCAGGCCGCGGTCCCCAACGAGAAATGGCTCACGGACATCACGGAGTTCCAGATCCCGGCTGGCAAGGTGTACCTCTCGCCCATCATCGACTGCTTCGATGGAATGGTCGTCAGCTGGAC
>LNAP01001342.1_pt1 | contig 26308 bp, 26 predicted proteins | sample 602601 | NCBI WGS metagenome assembly LNAP01 (sample SAMN02440304, study PRJNA202911) | soil metagenome | biome: Subtropical and temperate rainforests or woodlands; isolation source: soil samples (1 kg each in a 20% v/v slurry with milli Q water) were... ...
CTGATCGCCGTGCAGCGCGGTGCGCGCATGGTACGCGTGCACGACGTGGCGGCCACCGTGGATGCGCTGGCGGTATGGCAAGCGGTGCATGCGGTCGACGCCGTGCCGCGGCGCGAAGACAAACCCGCCGCCCCGCGCTGGCCGGACGACGATTGATCGGTTGGGCGAGGTGGCGCGGCGGGAACAGGGAAAACCTTTCGGAATGATGGACACGATGACCCAGCGCAAGTATTTCGGCACGGACGGCATTCGCGGTCTGGTCGGGCAATGGCCGATCAGCGCGGACTTCATGCTGCGACTCGGCCGCGCCGTCGGCAGCGTGCTGGCACGCGAAGGCAGGAAACGGCCGAAGGTGCTGATCGGCAAGGACACCCGCATCTCGGGCTACATGTTCGAGGCCGCGCTGGAGGCAGGTCTGGTCGCCGCCGGTGCCGACGTGGGCCTGCTCGGCCCGATGCCGACCCCGGCGGTGGCCTACCTGACCCGCTCGATGCGCGCACAGACCGGCATCGTGATCAGCGCCTCGCACAACCCGCATCACGACAACGGCATCAAGTTCTTCTCCGCCAACGGCGAGAAGCTGTCCGACGAGGTCGAGTTGGCGATCGAGCGGGAGGTCGATGCCGCGTTTGTCACGGTGCCGTCCGAACGGCTCGGCAAGGCGCGCCGGATCGACGATGCGGTGGCCCGCTACGCGGAATACTGCAAGGGCAGCGTGGCCGAGGATTTCAGCCTGCACGGGCTCCGGCTGGTGCTGGACTGCGCGCATGGCGCGACCTACCAGGTGGCGCCGAAGGTGTTTGCCGAACTGGGTGCCGAAGTGATCGTGATCGGCGACAAGCCGGATGGCTTCAACATCAACCGCGAGGTCGGCTCGACCCATCCGCAGGCCTTGCAGCAGGCGGTGCTGGCGCATGGCGCCGACATCGGCATCGCGTTCGACGGCGATGGCGACCGCGTGCAATTGGTCGACCGGCATGGCGTGCTGGCCGATGGCGACGACATCCTCTATGTGCTGGCGCGCAGCTGGCATGCACAGGGGCGGCTGCAGGGGCCGGTGGTCGGCACCTTGATGAGCAACTATGGCCTGCAACTGGCGCTGGCCGAACTCGATGTGCCGCTGATTCGTGCCAACGTGGGCGACCGCTACGTGCTGCAGCAGCTGAAGGAACGCAACGGCATGCTTGGTGGCGAGACCTCCGGCCACATCCTGTGCCTGGACCGCGCCACCACCGGCGATGGCATCGTCGCCGCACTGGCCGTGCTGGAGGCGCTGGCGCAGTCAGGTGAGGACCTGGCGACAGCACGGCAGGGTCTGAAGAAAATGCCTCAGGTGATGCTGAACGTGCGCGCGGTGGGTGCCCGCGAGGCGCTGGCCGGCAGCGAGGTGCGGCAGGCACTGGCCGAGGTGGAGCAGATCCTGCACGGCCGCGGCCGGGTGGTGCTGCGCGCCTCCGGTACCGAACCGCTGGTGCGCGTCACCATCGAAGGTGCCGATGCGGCGGAAGTGCAGCAGTTGGCAGAGAAGCTCGCGGGGACTGTAAAATCCGCAGCCGAACGCTCGTGAACCTGTAGTGGTATTGGGTCGCCATGGATTGGCCCGACGTGCCCCGCCCTTGCGGTGGCGGATGAATCGACCGCACGCCCAACCAGGTAACTACAGCCATGAAGAATGTTCCCACCCTCAACATCCGCCGCTACGGCACCGATCGCGACGCCTTCGTCGCCGAGATCGGCGCGGCTTACCGCGAATTCGGTTTTTGCTGCATCAGCGGACACGGCATCCCGCGCGAACTGATCGACGGCTCATATGACGTGTTCCAGCGCTTCTTCGCGCTGCCGACCGAAACCAAGATGAAGTACCACATCGCCGGTGCCGGCGGTGCGCGCGGCTACACGCCGTTCAAGGTGGAGACCGCCAAGGACAGCCAGTACGCCGACCTCAAGGAGTTCTGGCATGTCGGCCGCGAGATCCCGCGCGATTCGAAGTTCGCCGATGTGATGCCGCCGAACATCTGGCCCAGCGAAGTGCCGGATTTCAAGCAGTACGGCTACGGCCTGTACGAGGCGCTGGATCAGCTCGGCACCCGCGTGCTGCGCGCCTTGGCCTTGCACATCGGCGAGCCGGAAAATTTTTTCGAGGACAAGACCGACGTCGGCAACTCGATCCTGCGCCCGATCCACTATCCGCCGATCACCCAGGACAACATCCCCAACGTGCGCGCCGGCGCGCACGAGGACATCAATTTCATCACCCTGCTGGTCGGCGCCAGCGCCGAGGGGCTGGAGGTGCTGAGCCATGGCGAGTGGCTGCCGATCACCACCGAGGGCGACGCGATCGTGGTGAACATCGGCGACATGCTGCAGCGACTGAGCAACCACGTGTATCCGTCCACCTCGCATCGGGTGGTCAACCCGCAGAACGAGAACGCGCGCAAGCCGCGCTATTCGGTGCCGTTCTTCCTGCATCCGAACCCGGACGTGGTGCTGGACCCGCTCGACTCGTGCATCACGCCGGACAACCCGCGTCGCTACGACACCTCAATCAGCTCGCACGAATATCTCATGCAACGCCTGCGCGAGATCAAGCTGATCTAAAGGCCAGACCTCTTGCCTCCAGCCCGTTCACCCTGAGCGTAGCCGCGCAGCGGCGAAGTCGAAGGGCGGCTGGCCGTCAAGCCATCCAGAAGAACACGGCGGTCATGCGCTTGGCCGCCGTTTCCAGTCCCCAGTACGCGCTGGCGCTGTGGATCAGGTTGGCCTTGTAGACCAGCAGCCGGTTGTAGCGGTGCGCCACGCGCACATCCTCGACAAACGAATTCGGCTGCACGAAGCGATTACCCAGCGCCTCGGCCAGGTTGCGGTGCGGCGGCAGCACGATATTGCCGCCGAACTGGCCGCCGGGCATGCGCTGGCGGAAGAAGCTGGTGCCGCACTGCTCCGGCACGCCGGGGTTGAGATACAGCACGGCGGCGTAGCGGCACAGGTTCGATGAATCGGTATGCGGCTTGACCGAGCCTTCGACCGAGCCGACCACCTGCACGCAATTATGGTTGAGCCGGATACCGGTCCCGGTCTGCTCGACCCAGACTTTCTTCGCGCCGGTCAGCCGGCACACCTGCGCATCCAATGCGGCCAGCTCTTCGTCGAGCAAGGCGGGCATGGCGCGCATGCCCGGCCATACCTCGCCGGTGTACGGATAACCCATTTCCCAGTCGGTCTTGGCCAGGCAGCGGGCGCGCACCTCGTCGGCATTCGGCAGCACGTCGTCGACCACCCAGTAATCGCGACCTTCGATGGGCTTGCGATAAGGCAACGGGCGCATCTGGGTAGGGAACAGGGACATTCGATGAAGGCCGATGGTGTGTGCGGAAGAACAGTAGCCGGCGACGCAGATTCGCGAAGCTAGATCTGGGTATTCCGGTAGCGTTTCGACTCCCGCGCGGAAAGCCACATGGCCAATCGGTCCGGCAGCAACTGGATGACGGCCTTGATGGTCCGGTTGACCCGGCCCGGGATGTACACGGCGTCGCCGCGTTCGATCGCCGCGATGCCCTGGTGCACCACCTCGTCCGCGCTCAGCCACATGAAGCCGGGCAGTTTGTTCATCTTGTCGCGGGTGCGGGTGATGTCGTGGAATTCCGACCAGGTGAAGCCGGGGCAGAGTGCGCAGACGTTCACCCCGGCCGCGCGGTTTTCCAGTGCCAGCGACTGCGAGAACTTGATCAGGTAGGCCTTGCTGGCGGCGTACAAGGTGTGCCCGGCCGGACCCGGGACGTGCCCGGCGAGCGAGGCGACGTTGATGATGCGGCCATGACCGCGCTGGCGCATGCCCGGCAGCAACCGCCACGTCAGTTCGGTGGGCGCGGTCAGCAGTACCTGCAGGAAGTCCGCGTGGGTCGCCCAGTCGTTGGCGACGAAGGTGCCGGGTACGCCGTACCCGGCGTTGTTGATCAACCAGTCGACCTGCAGGTCACGCTGTTCCAGCGCATCGCACAGTGCCCGTGGCGTGGCCGGGTCAGCGAGGTCGTGCGGCAGCACGGTGACCTGGACGGCATGTTGTCCGCGAAGTTCAGTGGCGAGAGCTTCCAGCCGATCGGCGCGGCGCGCGGTCAGCACCAGGTCGTGGCCGAGCGCGGCGAGTTGCCGGGCAAACGCGGCACCGATGCCGGACGAGGCACCAGTGATCAAGCTGAGCGGGCGGGGAGGCGGCATGCGGCGTTCCATGTGGCGAATCGTCATTCTTGACCGGGCCGGCCGAGCGGCGCCAGTAGGCAGTATAGGTTTGCCCATATCCGGGGCCATCGGTAAGCTTGCGGTTTGACCGCAACGGAAGCAGCACATGCGCAAGAAATTCGTCGCCGGCAACTGGAAAATGCACGGCAGCCGTTCGATGGCCAAGGCCCTGATGAACGACATCGCCACCGGCATGCCGGATGATATCGATGTGGCCGTATTCCCGCCGTTTCCGTACGTGGCCGAACTGGCCTGGCAGCACGCCGACTCCGGCCTGGGCGTGGGCGCGCAGGACGTCAGCGAGCATGAGGGGCAGGGCGCATATACCGGCGAAGTCTCCGCCGCCATGCTGGCGGACATCGGCGCGCGCTGGGTGCTGGTCGGGCATTCCGAGCGCCGCCAGTATCACGGCGAAGGTGACGAACTGGTCGCACGCAAATTTGCTGCGGCCCGTGCCGGTGGCCTGACCCCGATCCTGTGCGTGGGCGAGACCCTGGAACAGCGTAAATCCGGTGAAACCGAAGCGGTCATCGCACGGCAGCTGCAGGCGGTGCTGGCGCTCAATGGCGTGGCCAGTTTCGACACCGCGGTAATCGCCTACGAGCCGGTCTGGGCGATCGGCACCGGCCACACCGCCAGCCCGGAGCAGGCGCAGCAAGTGCACGCCTTCATTCGTAGCCAACTGGAAAAGGAAGATGTTATGATTGCCCGTCTGACCCGACTGCTTTACGGCGGCAGTGTCAAGGCGGCCAATGCCGCGGAATTGTTCGCGCAGGCGGACGTGGACGGAGGGCTGATCGGCGGTGCCTCTCTGACCGCATCCGACTTCCTTGGAATCTGCGCCGCGGCGCATCAGGCGCTACAGGCTCAATAGAAACCTTATGTTCGTCATTTTCAGCGTGTTTTACATTCTGATCGCTGCGGCGATGATCGTGCTGATCCTGCTGCAGAACGGCGCTGGCGCCGATGCCGGCTCGGGCTTCGGCGGCGGCGCGTCGGCCACGGTGTTCGGCGCGCGTGGTTCGTCCACGTTCCTGACGCGTGCCACCGGCGTGCTTGCGGGTTTGTTCTTCCTGCTCAGTCTCGGCATGGGCATCTACCTGCATGGCAACGGCGCGCCGCATACCAATGCGGAAGATCTGGGCGTGATGGCCGCGCTCGCCGACAAACCGTCTGCCGGCAAGACGACCCCATCCGCGCCGGCGGCTGGCTCGGAAGTACCGGCAGCGGCCCCCGCTGCAACCAACAACGCCGTCCCGGCCGCACAGCCGGCGGCAACCCCCGCCCCGACCCAGAGTCAGGGCGAGGTACCGGCAGCCACCGAGCCGCCGGCCAGGCACTGAGCAACACACCTGCCCAGGTGGCGGAACTGGTAGACGCACTACCTTGAGGTGGTAGCGACGCAAGTCGTAGGGGTTCGAGTCCCCTCTTGGGCACCAATGAAGGTTTCAGTGAGCAATCGCTGAAACCGCAGCAGACAGGAAAACCGCCAGTTGGCGGTTTTTTTGTATGCGTCGTGGTATCAGCCTCGTTGGACTCGCGACGGGAGCCCAAGAGGGGACTCGAACCAACAAACAGAGTGATGTTCTGGACATCGGGCAGCCAGCAGGGTTGTCGCACTGTGCTTCCCGCACAACGCGTGTGGGTGGCGGCCGACATATCGGGCCTTCCGACCATGACACATTGTGCCCGGACGATGAAGGCATCGGATGACCGATCGGTCGTGTCGCTGCCAGGTTCCTCACTGGAAGGGGGAGTGGGTGTCATGGTGACGATTTCGCTGGAGCAATCAGCCGCGGGTGACTGGCGTGTTTGCCGCTGCCGGATCACGTTGTTCAGTGACCTGCAGCTGGGGGCGGCAATCAAGCTTGCCCGGGAAATGGCTCGCGACGAGCATCAGCGCCTCGGGCGCCAGGTCCGGGTGGAAATGCCGGGGCCGATTTCCACGATCGTGCTGGCGCGCTACGCCGACGACGGCGACGAAAGCAAAAGCAACGCGGCCGACGCACTGGCCGCCTGAGCATCTTTCGGCTTGGGGTCCATATCACGCCATGATGCCGCGCCACCGTGCCTGCGCGCCGCAGAGGAGCCGGATCTCGTGCCATACAACGGAAGTACCGAACTGCTTGCAATGAGGCGCCGTGCGGCCTAATTTCATGCAGCCCAACCAAGGAGGGCGTCAAGTGATCAATGTGGTCCTGGTGGACGATCACGAGCTGGTTCGCACCGGCTTCCGAATGATCCTGCAGCAACAGCCGGACATCAGTGTCAGCGGCGAAGCGGGCAGTGCCGAGGATGGCCTGCACCTGATCCGGACGTTGACGCCGAACATCGCCCTGGTCGACGTGCACATGCCCGGCATGAGCGGGATCGAGCTCACCGAGCGCGTCTGCCGCTCGAAGCTGTCCACGCATGTCGTCATCGTGACGGTGGTCGATGACGCACGCTTTCCCAAGCGCCTGCTCGATGCCGGCGCGCTTGGTTACCTGACCAAGGGCTGCAGTGCCGACGAACTGGTATCCGCGGTGCGCCAAGTGGCCGGTGGCCGTCGTTATCTTGCCCCTGCGGTTGCGCAGCAGCTTGCGTTGGCCACTCTCGACGGTAGTGCCTCGCCGTTCGACGTACTGTCCAGCCGCGAACTCGAGGTAGCGATGATGCTGGTTCGCGGCAAGCCGTTGACGATCATCGGCGAGCAGCTCAATCTGAGCCCGAAGACCGTATCCACTTACAAGCAACGCCTGATGGAAAAGCTGCATGTGGACCATGTGCTTAGCCTTGCCCATCTGATGACGGTGCACGGCCTGATCGATACGCCGAATCACCACGTCGGCAACTGATACGGCGGATGCGTTGCTGCGTGGCTCCAGGCAATAAAAAACCGGACGCGAGTCCGGTTTTTTATTGGTGTGGCGCGGTGCTGCGGCGACTCAGCCGTGCGAGTCGTTCTTGTGCGCATCAGGCTCGTCGTGCGACAGCGACGATGCCGGTTTGCCTGCTTCGTCAGCCGGCGGTGTCGGCTTTGCCGGATGGATCGGCTGGGCCAGCAAGTCGCCTTGCTTGGGCAACGGCAGCGAAGCTATCGGGCTGGCAACCGTCGGCTTTTCAGAAACGTCGACCGTGGCCGCAGGTATCGTCACGCTGACCGGATGGTCTTCCTGCTGGGCGACCGGAGTGGCCACCGTCGGGGACGTCGCTGCAGACGGCGCAGGAGCTGGCGCTGCAATCGGAGCGGGAGTCACAGGAGCAACGACTGCCGGGCTTGCCGGAGTCGCCGCTACCGGGGCTGGCCGCACCACCGCCGGCTCTGCGTCGAAGGCTGGCCCGCTGATCGTCGTCGGCGTCACCGTAGTCGTGGTGATGGTTGCCGGTGCGGCGGGGGCGGATTCTACCCCTGCGGCGTGAGCGTCCACTTGGGGCACATTGGTCGAAGCAGCTTGAGGCTTCGGCGCAGCGGGAGCAGCCGTGGGAGTGATCCTGACGATATCCTGCTCGTCAACGGCGTTCGTTGCCGCCGCGGACTTCACCTGGTCGGGGATCGGCGGCAGGGTAGGCAGGTTGAAGGCTGTGGCGGCGGGCATGGCGGCGCTGACTGCCGCTGCAACCGTGGTAGTAACGGGCTTTTCGATCGGCTGGGCAACCATCGGTTGGCGAACTGCCGGAATGGCATGGCCGGCCACGTCCACGTCGCCTGAAGCCATGGCCGCGGACGACGATTCACGCGGCGGTTGCTCGCTGCGTACGACCGTGGTGACCGCCGTGGCAGAAGCAGCGGTGGCTTCGTCACGATCCTCATCATCGAGCGCCTGTGCCTGCTCGCTATCGATGCCCGCGCCGTTCGCGCCGGCTTCTTCATGACGGCGCCGGCGGCGACCGCCGCGACGTCCACGACGACGGCGCGACTGGCTGCCCTCGGCATCCATTGCGCTCTCGGCGGACTCCGGTGCAGTCGACGCGGCCGGCGGCGTGAGCAGAAGTTCGGCCTCTTTGGCCGCGTCGTCCAGCGGAGCGGCGGTGGGGTGCTCATGGGGGGCGACCCGTGGCTGTCGCTCGGTTTTCGCCTGCTGCTGCGGGCTCGGCTTGCGCTCGGCCGCCCGTGCCTGGTTGTTTTCGCCCGCAGCCGGCTTGGGCTGGCGCTCCGCCTTGGCAGTCTGCACCTGTGCCTGCTGCGGCGGACGCGATTGAGCCTCGTTGTTGCGCTGACGGTTGCTGCGGGCCTGCTGCTGGGCGGCGGATTTCGGCGAGCCCTGTTGGGTCGTTTCGCGCCGCGGCTGGCGCGACGATGACGCGTTTGCACCATTGACCGCGCGATTGCCGCGTTCGTCGCGACGATTGCGGTTGCCGCCGTCGTTATTGCTGTCAGCGCGTTTCGGCGCCGGCGCCGGTGCGGCTGCTTCCGCGTTGCGGAACCAGCCCAGCAGGCGTGCGATGACGCCGCCGCTCGGCGCGGTACGTGCGGCCGGTGCCGCCACCGGCTGACGCCGCGCAGCAGGCTGTGCCGGGGCAATCGGCGCGACGATTTCTTCGCGCACAGGTGCCGGGCTGGCCGGCACGATACCGCTCACCGCAGGCAGTTCGCCGCTGCCCAGGGCCTGGCCCATCTTCGGCAGCTCGGCCGTTTCCACCGTGGTCAGGCGCTCGTAGCTGGGCTTGCTGTGCTCGCCCATGTCCGCTTCGCGGATGCGCTGGATCTCGATATGCGGGGTCTCCAGCTTCTCGTCGGCGACGATCATCACGTGCACCTTGTGGCGCAGTTCGATCTCGACCACGCTGGCACGCTTCTCGTTGAGCAGGAAGTTGGCGACGCTGCTCGGCGCCTGCACCAGCACCTGGCCGGTGTTGTCCTTCATCGCATGTTCTTCGATCAGGCGCAGGGTCGACAGCGACAGCGATTCCACGCCGCGGATGTGGCCATGACCTTCGCAGCGCGGGCAGGTGATCTGGGTCGCCTCACCGAGACTCGGACGCAGTCGCTGGCGCGACATCTCGAGCAGACCGAAGCGCGAGATGCGGCCGATCTGTACGCGGGCGCGATCCAGTTTCAGCGCATCTTTCAGGCGATCTTCCACCTCACGCTGGTGCTTCGGGCTGTCCATGTCGATGAAGTCGATCACCAGCAGGCCGCCGGCATCGCGGATGCGCGCCTGGCGGGCGATTTCCACCGCGGCTTCGCAATTGGTGTTGAACGCCGTTTCCTCGATGTCGCTGCCCTTGGTCGCCTTGGACGAGTTGACGTCGATCGCGGTCAACGCTTCGGTCTGGTCGATCACGATCGAACCGCCCGACGGCAGGCGTACCTGGCGGTCGAACGCGCTCTCGATCTGGGTCTCGATCTGGTAGCGGGTGAACAGCGGGGTGTCGTCGCGGTACAGCTTGAGCTTGCGCAGCGCGTTCGGCATCACTTGCTGCATGAAGTCGCGGGCGTCGTTGTACAGTGATTCGTCGTCGATCAGGATTTCGCCGATGTCGCTGCGCAGGTAGTCGCGCAGGGCACGGATGAACAGCTTCGACTCCTGATAGATCAGGAACGGCGCCTTCTGTTTGTTGGCCGCTTCGGAGATCGACTTCCACAGCTGCAGCAGGTAGTCCAGGTCCCACTGCAGCTCTTCGGCATCGCGGCCGAGGCCGGCGGTGCGCACGATCAGGCCGACGTCGTCAGGCACGGTGACGTGGTCGAGCGCTTCCTTCAGCGCCTGCCGATCCTCGCCCTCGATCCGGCGCGAGACGCCACCGGCTTTCGGGTTGTTCGGCATCAGCACCATGTAGCGGCCGGCCAGGCTGATGAACGTGGTCAGGGCAGCGCCCTTGTTGCCGCGTTCTTCCTTTTCCACCTGCACGACGACTTCCTGACCCTCCTTGATCAGTTCGCGGATGTTCGCCTTGTGCGGGTCCATGCCCGCGGTGAAGTAATCACGGGAGATTTCCTTCAGCGGCAGGAAGCCGTGGCGCTCGGCGCCATACTCAACGAAGCAGGCTTCGAGCGAAGCCTCAACTCGAGTGATTCGACCCTTGTAAATATTGGACTTTTTCTGTTCCCGCGAAGGGATTTCGATGTCCAGGTCGTACAGGTTCTGGCCATCGACAATGGCCACGCGCAACTCTTCACGCTGAGTCGCGTTGATCAACATACGTTTCATGGTGGTAATCCTCGGCTTGGCCGCGCGTCGCGCGCCACGGTGGCGCCACAATGGCGGCCTGCCGGGGATCGCGCCGCTGCGGTTAAGCGGCAAAAAAACGGCACCGTTTCCGGCGTCGGGATGATTCGGTCAGCTGCGCCCGCCGCCCCGACACCGCAATGGCATCGGACAAACAGCAGCCCAAACCGTTACGATGAAAGGGAGTCGCGACCGGCCGCCCGAAGGCACCGGAGCAATCCTCGCCGACGTTACGGGCGGGCATTCGACCCGATCCAGACTTCGATGGGCAGAATGTAGCGCCCGCCGAGTATCCTATTTAAGCAGGTTTTTTTCAATGCAGACGGCAACTTCCCATGACGCACCTCACGGTGTACGTCAAGTCGAGATCGGCCCCGAGCGGGACGGCCAACGCATCGACAACGCGCTGGTAACCCTGCTCAAGGGTGTGCCCAAGAGCATGATTTACCGGCTTTTGCGTACCGGCCAGGTGCGCGTGAACGGCAAGCGGGCCAAGCCGGATACCCGTCTCGCTGATGGTGATACGCTGCGGATTCCCCCCGTGCGGGTGGCGGAACGGCCGGAGGAGCGTGCGCCGGCCAGCGGCCTGGTGGCATCAGTGGCCGAGTCGATCATTTTCGAGGACAAGCATTTCCTGGTCATCGACAAACCCGCCGGCGTGGCCAGCCACGGCGGCAGCGGGGTCAGTCATGGCGCGATCGAGCTGCTGCGTGCGGCGCGGCCACAGGAACACCTGGAGCTGGTGCACCGGCTCGACCGCGATACCAGCGGCGTGCTGGTATTTGCCCGCACCCGGGCCGGGCTGACCGGCCTGCAGGCGGCGATCCGTGCCGGTGAAGTCACCAAACAGTATCTGTGCCTGATGCTCGGTCACCCGTCCAAGGCGAAGTTCGACGTCAATGCGCCGTTGTTGAAATCGGTCATGCAGGGCGGTGAGCGGATGGTGCGTGTGGCCGACAACGGCAAGCCATCACTGACGTTTTTCCGGGAAATGGAACAGTACCCCAGCGCCCGCCTGATGCAGGCCACGCTGGGCACCGGCCGCACCCACCAGATCCGCGTGCACGCGGCACATATCGGCCATCCGCTGGCCGGTGATCCGAAATACGGCGATCGCGAGATGAACAAGCGCTTCCGCGAGATGGGTTTGAACCGGATGTTCCTGCACGCCGCGCATATGAGCTTCGATCTGGACGGGCGCTCCTACAGCTTTTCCGCGCCTCTGCCGGACGATCTGAAGGATTTCCTCGACGTGCTGTCGGTGAAAGGCAAGCGGCTGCTGTGGATGAAGGAAAAATCGCGTACCGACTTCTGATCAGCGCGCCAGCAAGGCCTCGACCCGCGCGGCGCAGATGAAGTCGTTCAGCGACAGTCCGCCAACGTCATGGGTCGACCACAACACCTGGCAATGGCCGTAGCCGGCTTCGAGATCCGGGTGGTGGTCTTCCTGATTGGCCATGAAGCCCACCGCGTTGATGAAGCCCAGCGTGTGATGGAAGTCGGCAAACCTGAAGTCCTTGACGATGGCTGCACCGTCACCGCGCAACTGCCAGCCCGACGGCAGTTGTTGCAACAGCTCGGCCACCTGGGCGCCGCCCAGCGCATGTTCCTTGCCTTTGCGCGGCTGGCAGTGCCGGGTGGCCAGATCGTTCACGTTCATGGGATCTCCGTCGGGGCTGAAAGTCTTGAGGATGCGAAGCGTCGAAGTTGTGCACGCAAAAGTCAAAGCGCACATGAAACTCGAAACAGGACTAAAATGGTGCTGTTTCGCCGGTGAGGCTTAACCGGCGCCCGTTTGGTGATACTGGAGCAGGCATGATCGACATTTCCGAACGCGCGCAGCAGCATTTTCTGCGGCTTCTCTCACAGCAAGGCATTGACGGGTTGGGTATCCGCCTGCGGGTGACTTCGCCGGGCACGCCGGCAGCCAACTGCGAGCTGGAATTCTGCGAACCCGCGGACCTGGCCGGCGGCGAGTGGACGATCGAGTGCGCCGGCTTCGACTTCCATGTCGACGGCGACAGTGCCAGCTGGCTGGACCACGCCAGCATCGATTTCGAGCCGAATGCCACCGGTGGCCAGCTCAACATCCGCGCGCCGAAGATCAAGGGTAACGTACCGGGTGCAGAAGCAGGTTTGATCGAGCGTGTGCGCTACGTGCTGGAAGCGGAGATCAACCCGAAGCTGGCCTCGCACGGCGGCCGGGTCAGTCTGCTGGAGATCGACGCTGATGGTGCGGTGCTGCTGCAGTTCGGCGGCGGCTGCCATGGCTGCGGCATGGTCGACGTGACGCTGAAACAGGGCGTGGAAAAGACCTTGCGCGAGCGGGTGCCGGAAATCACCGCGGTACGCGACGCCACCAACCACGCCGTCGGCGAAAAGCCTTACTACAGCAAGGCCGAAGGCAAGTCGGCGATTGCCTGAACCAGGTCCGGATCGCGCAAAAACAAAGGCCCGCCGAAGCGGGCCTTTGTTTTCCTGCAGCGTGGCAGCAGGTTTACTTGTCGCCGCTGATGTGGCCCTTCAGCGTATCCAGCTTGCTCGGCAGGCTGGAGAAATACGTGGCGACGTCCTCGATGTCCTGGTCGGACAGCGTGGCTACCATGCCTTTCATGATCGGATTATTGCGCTGACCATCCTTGTACTCGTGCAGCACGCGCTGCAGATACAGGTTGTACTGGCCGGCGAGGCGCGGGTACTGCGGGTCGATCGAATTGCCGTCGACACCGTGGCAGGCGAAGCAGGTGGCCGCCTTCTGCTTGCCGTTCTCGGCGTTGCCGGAGGCAAGCAGCTGGGTGGAAGCGAACGCCAGGATGGCGCCGAATGAAAGCAGGGTAATCGCACGTTTCATGCGGGAAGTCCTTGGCAACTTACTTGGCGAGACTGGAAAGATAGGCGGCAATGTTCTGGATGTCCGTCGCGGACAGGCTTTGTGCCTGCGCATCCATGGTCGGGTGCTTGCGGTCGCCGCTCTGGTAACCCTGCAGCGCATTGACGATGTACTGCTCGTTCTGGCCGGCGATCTTCGGCACCGGGTACTGCGGGTAGGCGTTGGTGTAGCCAGGTATCCCATGGCAACCGGCGCACGTATAAATGAGTTTGCGTCCGGCAGCCTTGTCGCCTTCAGCATGAACGCTGGTGGCGGCGAAGAGGACTGTGGCCACGGCCAGGCCAAGCAATTGCAATCGAGTCATCGAGATCATTCCCACGAGTGCGACGGGTACAGGGTCATGTAAGCCACCAAGTATAGACGTTGCTTTAACGCGTGAACAACACTCCGCTCAGGAGTGGTCAATGTTTGCGCAGCACATCAGGTACTCGTGCCGGCTGCATCGGCCGACATTGCTGTTGTGGCCATCGCCCCCATATACTGGCGTGGTCATACCGTTTTCCCCGGGGGTGTCCTGGCTTCGACGGGGGTAGTGAGATGACTTGGTGCATGCCGAGGGGGCAGCTTTCCTCGTTAATCCAGCAGCAAACTCATAGTTGCCAACGACGACAACTACGCTCTCGCCGCTTAAGGCGTAAGCCCCGAACCCACTTGTGCTCATGCTCGTCGGTGTAGGGTCATTATCATGAGATCGCCGAACGCTGCCGCCTGGCGGTTCTAGGCTAAATCAATCAGGCTGGTTCCGCGGTGCGCTTCGCCCATCGTGCTTGTCGCGGAACGAGATCGAACGGTGAGCTAAGCATGTAGATCCGGGCATTTAACGCCTTCGGACGCGGGTTCGACTCCCGCCACCTCCACCAACGCAAAACCCCCGAGCGATCGGGGGTTTTTTTGTGGTTTTGCTGCGGTGGATTCAGGCGGCGCGATTGTGCGAACGCATGGTGCGCTGCTTCTCGATCTGCCAGTCACGCTGTTTTTCGGTGTCGCGCTTGTCGTGTTCCTGCTTGCCGCGGGCTAGGCCGATCTCGACTTTCACCTTGTTGCCTTTCCAGTACATCGCGGTGGGCACCAGGGTGTAGCCCTTGCGCTCGACGGCGCCGACCAGCTGATCGATCTCCTTGCGATGCAGCAGCAGCTTGCGGGTGCGCCGGTCCTCGGCGATGACGTGGGTGGAGGCGCTGATCAGCGGCGGGATCGATGCGCCGACCAGGAATATCTCGTTCTTCAGGACGACCGCGTAACTGTCGCCGAAGTTGATCCGGCCCGCACGCAATGCTTTCAGCTCCCAGCCCTGCAGCGCGACGCCGGCCTCGAAGCGCTGGTCGATGTGGTATTCGAAGCGCGCACGCTTGTTGAGCGCGATGGTGCCGCCGCCCTTGTTGTTGTTGTCCTTGTCCTTTGCCTTGGCCATGTCCGTTAAACTCGGGCCTTGTTGCCCTGATGCCGATCCGGCCGCATATCGGGCCAGACCAAGCGTGATGTGAAGAGGTTGCCGTGATCGAAATTCGTCGCAGCGCGTTGGTGAAGTATTCGCCAGCGCAGATGTTCGACCTGGTCAATGAAGTTGAAGCATACCCAAAGCGCTTCTCCTGGTGTGCCGCGGCCGAGGTCATCGAGCGCAAGGAGGATGTGCTGGTGGCGCGGCTGGATCTCAAGTTTGCCGGGTTCCACCAGAGCTTCACCACGCGCAACACGATCGATCCGCCGCGGCGCCTGCGGATGGATCTGGTCGACGGCCCGTTCCGCAGCCTTGAAGGCGTATGGGACTTCATCGCCCTCGGCGATGCCGGCTGCAAGGTCGCGTTTGCGCTGGACTTCGACTACGCCGGCCGACTTGGTGGCAGCGCGCTGAAGCTGGGTTTCCAGGGGCTGGCCGGACGCATGGTGGGTGACTTCTGCCGCGAAGCCGAGCGTGTCTATGGCTGAGCGCACGATTTGCGTCGAGGTGGTTTACGCAGGGACGGAGCAACCGATCCAGCGCCGGGTCGAGCTGATCGAGGGCAGCACGGTGATGCAGGCGATCGATGCCTCGGGGATTGTCGTCATGCTTCCGGACGGTGCGATCGATCCGGCTCGCCTTGGCATCTTCTCGCGAAAAGTGGCGCCGGACCGGCTCGTACGGGGAGGCGACCGGATCGAGATCTACCGGTCACTGCTGCTTGATCCGATGGAGGCCCGCCGCCGGCGCGCCCGCTGAAAGCCGACCGGGCTGGATGAACCGCCCCGATCAATGGCCGTCGTTGCTGCCCTGGTTGCCGCCCTGGCCGAAACCGCCGTCATTCTTCTTGTCGTCCGGCGACGTGCTCTTGTCGCCCTGGGTCTCATTGACCGGATAGCCGGCGTTGTACTTCTTGCTGTCCTTGACCAGCTGCTGGGCATCCTGCGCAAAGAAATCGCCCTCGGTGCGCACCAGCGTGTCGTTGTTGAAGGTCAGGGTGAACGTGCGCACTTTCATGGTGCCACCACGGTGCGACAGTGTCGATACGTAGTCCCAACGACTCTGGTCGAACGGCGTGCTTACCGAGGGCGTCCCCATCAGTACCAATACCTGATGCTTGGTCAGGCCGGGCTTGAGCTGATCCACCGTTTTCTTGTCGAGCAGGTTGCCTTGCTGCACGTCGGGTTTGTAGACGATATGGCAGCCGGCAATGGAAAGCGCCAGCACGGCGAAAACCAGCAGGGTGATCAGCTTTTGCATGCGTGTTGCGTCCGGATCATGAAGGTGTCGGATGATACACTACCGGCTCGGAAACGCCGTGTGCGGAGGTGGGGCATGGAACAGGAAACCAAAGAGCTGCGCCGGGTTGGCCTCAAGGTGACCCACCCACGCATGCGCATCCTGCAAATCTTCGACGAGGAGGGCGTACAGCATCTCACCGCCGAAGACGTCTACAAAAAATTGCTTGCCCACCAGGAAGACATCGGCCTGGCCACGGTGTACCGCGTGCTGACCCAGTTCGAGGCGGCAGGCATTATCGTCAAGCACAATTTCGAAGGTGGCCAGGCTGTCTACGAACTCGACCGCGGCAAACATCACGACCACATGATCGATGTGGACAGCGGGAAAGTGATTGAGTTCGTCAGCGAGGAGATCGAACGCCTGCAGCATGAGATAGCGGCGAAGCACGGGTATGTGATCGAGGATCACAGTCTGGTGCTGTACGTGCGGCCGAAGCAGCGCGCTCCCCGCAAAGAGTGAAGAGTCGCGACTGTCGAGTGCCGCCAGGAATACCTGGCGGTGAAAAGCGGGCATAAAAAAGCCGCGAGGAGGACTCCTGTCCGCCCGCGGCTGCTCCCCTACCTGTCGGTTGGCAACGCGAATGGCTCGCTATTGCCTTTGACTCTCGCCAGGTAGCGGCGAAACGGCGTCCTGCCGTTGTTTCAGAGCCCCCGTCCCCACGGTGACTCTGATCCACCATCTTGCGATGGTGGCTCCCCCACATCGATGGACAGATCCTAACGAGGGCTTCACGTTTCCGGTATCGGAAAAATTCCTAGTTTTGCCGGTTGCTCTCGGAAGGAGAGTTGTTGCCGCGCAGCAAAATTCGCAGGTGGACACCGGCCGGGGCGGGGCGCAGGCGGAACTGCCCACCGAGCGAGGTGACCCGGTCGCGCATGCCTTGAAGGCCGCGACCGCCGCGGGGCAGTCGGCTGGGCAGGCCAGCGCCGTCGTCGCGCAGGTCGAGCAGGGCCACCGCTATGCCTTGGCGCTCACCGATACGCAGGCGCAACCTGAACTCACTGGCCTTGGCGTGTTTGACGGCATTGGTCGCGCTTTCCTGCACCAGCCGGTAGATCGCGGTGCGGGTGTCGTCGTCCAGCAGGCGCGGGTCGCCGTGCAGTTCGGTGTGGTAGGTCATCCCGGCAGTATTGAGCAGATCGCGGATGGGGCCTTCATCGAGAGCACGCAGCAATCCGAACTCATCCAGCACGGCGGGGCGCAGGTCGTCCAGCAGGCGGTGCAGGGCGCGCCGCATATGCGCCAGGATGGTATTGATCGAGGTGCTGATGTCCTCCATGCCGGCCTGGTGCAGGCGCGTCTGGGCCAGCTTCACGTGAGTCTGGATCGCAGTGATGTTCTGGCCCAGTTCGTCGTGCAATTCGGCGGCCAGGTGGCGGCGCTGGTTCTCGTCCGCCTGCAGGTTGCCGCGGGCGGCGTCGCGCAGTTGATGGGCCAGTTGGTCCAGCCGGCGGTTGACCGCGCCCAGGTAGACGTTCTGCTCGGCCACCCGTTCGCTGCTTCGACGCAACGCATCGGTGGCCGACCCCAGCATCAGCGCGCCGGTTCCGGCCACCGCCAGAAACAGGTAGGCCGCGGCGTTCGATGGAGCATGGCCCAGGTGCTGGTCGACCAGGGTCATGCCGAGGCTGGTGATCAGCATGGCCAGGCTGGCGCCGCGCCAGCCGTGGCGAAAGGCGAAGAACAGCACCGGTGCCAGCGACAGCACGCGGGCGAATTGCGGCTGGGGCGCGGCCTGCTCGGACAGCACCAGCAGGATCGTCATGGAAGGCAGCATCACCAGCAGCCCATCCATGAACAGGCTGGCCAGGGCGCGTTGTTCGATCCGGGTGCGCAACAGCATGATCATCAACGGCACGATCAGCAGGATGCCCAGGTAATGGCTGAGCAGTTCCTCGCCGAGTACGCGGATCATCAGTTCGGGCGAACTCGGCGTGCTGACCAGCGCCAGCAGCGCTGCATCGACGGCGGTGGTTGCGGTCACCACCAGTACCACCGAAAGCAGCAGGCGGGTCACCTCCTGCGGACTGTGCAGGCTGGCGTGCAGGTTGAACCGCCGCAACAGCCACAGGCCGGCGGCCATCACCAACGGCTCGGGCAATTCGTCGACAGCGAAACCGAACCAACCCAGCGGCAGGCCATGGGCCACGCTGATGCCGGCGGTGGCGACCAGTTCGCCCCCCAGCAGCCAGCCCCAGTAGCGCACCGGGGTGAGCAACAGGGCGCCAAAGCGCAGACCATACGGCAGCATCCAGTACGGCTGCACGGTCAGCCACAACAGCAGCCACAACAGCAGGTAGCCTGCAGCGAGCAAAGGGCCGGAGTCGGGCAGGCGTAGGGGTTTCAGGCGCATGCGCGGATGTTACATGCGCGCCGTGCCACGGTGGTTGGCCACGCCGTTGGCAAGCCGGATGTGCATAACAGTGAAATCTCTGTGTAAAGTAGCGGGATGTACAGCATTGTTCTGGTCGATGACCATGCCATCGTTCGCGAGGGCTTCAAGCGGCTGATCGAGATGGAGTCGGATCTCGACGTGGTGGCCGAGTGCCGCAGCGCCGACGATGCGGTCGAGGCGGTCAGTCACTGGCGTCCCGACCTGGTCGCGCTGGATCTGTCCCTGCCTGACGGCAGCGGGCTGCCGCTGATCGAACACCTGCTCAGCGTCCACTCGCAAACCCACATCGTGGTGTTGAGCATGCACGATGGCGAGCCGTACGTGTCCGAGGCACTGCGCCGCGGCGCCAGCGGTTACGTCACCAAGGGCGTGGCGCCGGAAGAACTGGTCGCCGGCCTGCGCGCGGTGATGCAGGGCGAGTGCTTCCTCAGTTCGGATTTGCGCCAGCGCCGGGCCGACCAGCCGAATGCGGCACTGGATCCGATCAACCGGCTGACCACGCGCGAACGCGAGGTGTTCCTGCTGCTGGCCGGTGGCCGTGCCCCGAAGCAGGTGGCGGCGGAACTGGGGATCGGCCAGAAGACGGTCTACATCCACCGCGCCAGCCTGATGGGCAAGCTGGGTGCGGGTTCGGAACTGGACCTGTACCGGATGGCGACCGAGCGCGGGATGTTGTCGCCGGCCGGGTGACACGGCCTCGTCGCATCAGGCGGTCTGCGCCCGCTCCAGCATCTGTTTCGCGTGAGCCCGCGTCTCGCGGGTGATCTCGACGCCACCCAGCATGCGCGCCAGCTCGTCGCGGCGGCCAGCGGCATCGAGCTTTTCGATCTGCGTACGGGTGGAGTCGCCGTCGCTGTGCTTGCTGACCCGCAAGTGCGCATGGCCCTGGGCGGCCACCTGCGGCAGGTGGGTGACGCACAGCACCTGGCGCTGGGTGCCCAGCGCGCGCAGTTTCTGTCCGACCACTTCGGCGACCGCGCCGCCGATGCCGGTGTCGACCTCGTCGAAGATCATGCTGCCGACGGTGTCCTTGCCCAGGGTGGCGACTTCGATCGCCAGGCTGATGCGGGCCAGTTCGCCGCCGGAGGCTACCTTGCGCAGCGGGCGCGGCGGCTGGCCGGGGTTGGCGCTTACCAGCAACTCGCAGCGTTCCAACCCTTGCGGATCCGGTTCGCCGCCGGCAGCCGGTTCCAGTTCGGCGCGCAACAAGCCACCGGCCATGCCCAGTTCGGCCATCAACACGCTGACCTCGTCGCCGAGCCTGGCGGCGGCTGTCGTGCGCGCCTCGCTGAGCCTGGCTGCCGCGCTGGCGTAATCGTCTTGCAGCCGCTGGCGTTGCGCCGCCAGCTGTTCCAGCGCGTCACCGGCACCTTCGAGCTCGGCCAGCTCGGCATGCAGGGCAGCCAACCGGTCGTGCAGTTCGGCCACCGGCAGCCGATGCCGGCGCGACAGCTCGTGCAGGCGGGCCAGGTGATTGTCGACCTCGGTGTAGCGTTCCGGATCGAGATCGACATCCTGCGCGTAGCGCGCCAGGCCGTCAGCGGCTTCACCGAGTTCGATGCCGGCGTTGTCCAGCAATTCCAGCAGCGGGGTCAGCTTGCCGTCGAGCGCGGCAAGCTTGCCGAGTTCGGCGTGCGCCCGGCCGAGTGCGCGGCGCAACGCGAATTCGCTGTCGCCATCGAGCAGTTCGACCACGCCTGCGGTGCCTTCGGCCAAGCGGCCGGCGTTGGCGAGGCGCTTGTGGTTCGCCTCGAGTTCTTCCAGTTCGGCGGACGGCAGCGCCCATTTTTCCAGTTCGCCGATTTCGTGGCGCAGCAGCTCGATGCGCTGGTCGCGGTCATCGCCACCACTGAGTTTGCGCATGCGCACACCCAGTTCGCGCCATTGCACGGCGCCGTCGCGCACCTGCGCCAACAGGCCGTCATGACCGGCGTAGGCATCCAGCAAGGCCAGTTGGTGCGCGCGTGACAGCAAAGCCTGATGCTCGTGCTGGCCGTGGATCTCGACCAGCAACGCGGCCAGTTCGCCAAGCTGGCGGGCGTTCGCGGGGCGGCCATTGATCCACGCCTTGGAACTGCCTTCGGTGCGGATCACCCGACGCAGCTGGCAGCCGCCGTCCTCGTCCAGTTCCTCGCGTTGCAGCCAGTCGCGGGCCTCGGGCAGATCGGCCAGGTCAAACTCGGCAGCCAGTTCGGCGCGATCGCTGCCGGCGCGCACCATGCCGCTGTCGGCGCGGGCGCCGGCCAGCAGCATCAGCGCGTCGACCAGCAACGACTTGCCGGCGCCGGTTTCGCCGCTGACCACGGTCAGGCCCGGGCCGAACGCGACCTCGGCGGCTTCGACGACGGCGAAATGACGGACGTAGAGCGAAGTGAGCATGGGCAGGCTGATGATGAGGTGGTGGGATTGTAGCGGCAGCCGGATGGCTCCTGGACACGTTCCACTTGCAAGCCGCGCGCGCAGACCTTATTTCTGTCGGGTCTCATGGATTGCTACGACAGCATGATCAACCCGCATGGCCACGACCTCGACTCACGCGCGCGCAGCCTGTTGCGCACGCTGATCGCCCAGTACCTGGTCGACGGCGAGCCGGTGGGCTCACGCACGTTGTCGCGTTCGTCCGGCCTGGACGTGAGCCCGGCGACGATCCGCAACATCATGGCCGATCTCGAGGATGCCGGCCTGGTCGTCTCGCCGCACACCTCGGCGGGGCGCGTCCCGACACCGCGCGGCCTGCGCCTGTTCGTCGACAGCCTGATCGAGCTGCAGCCGCTGCCGCGTGCGGAAATGGCCCGCCTGCAGCGTGAGCTGCCGCCGGGGCCGACCACCACGCGCGACCTGCTCGGCAATGTCTCCACCTTGCTGTCGGCGATGACCCATTTCGCCGGCGTGGTCACGGTGCCGCGCCAGACCGACTTTCCGCTGCGGCACATCGATTTCGTGGCATTGCCGGAAGCGCAGGTGCTGGTGATCCTGGTGTTCAGCGACAACCAGGTGCAGAACCGCATCGTGCAACTGGCCCGGCCGCTCGACGGCCGCGAGCTAGAGCAGGCGGCGAACTACCTGAACAGCCACTTCGCCGGCCTGCGTGTGGACGACATCCGCGCCCACCTGCTGGCCGAAGTACACAAGACCGGCAGCGAGCTGAACCAGCTGCTGGCCAGCACGGTGGAACTGGCCACCGCCTCGTTCGCGCCACCGGCAAGTGGCCCCAGCGGCCCGGACGTGCTGGTCAGTGGCCAGACCAACCTGATGGGCTACTCCGAGCTGGCCGACATGCAGCGCCTGCGTGAGCTGTTCGAGGCGTTCCAGCAGAAGAATGAATTGCTGCAGCTGATGGAAGTCTGCGCCCGGGCGCCGGGCGTGCGCCTGTTCATCGGCGAGGAATCCGGCTTCACCGCCCTCGACGGTTGCAGCGTGGTTACCGCCAGTTACGGCGCGCAGGGGCGTGTACTCGGCGCGGTCGGCGTGATCGGCCCGACCCGGATGGCTTACGAGCGGGTGATCCCGGTGGTACAGGCCACCGCCGGATTGCTCAGCGACGCCTTGAATCGCGCCGCCACGACCCTATAACCGCAGCGGGAGGCGGGGTTTCTCGCAAATCTGGACGGTCGGCATCCATGTCGGCCATGACAATCGCTTGGAGTGAGCATGCAGAACAACGATCCGCAGTCGTCGGGCGAGGCGCCGACCCAAGGCCAAGCCGCCGAATCGACGACCACCGAACTGGAAGGCCTGCAGGCGCGCGTGGCCGAGCTGGAAGCAAGCAATGCCGAGTTGCGCGAGACGGTATTGCGTGAACATGCGGAACTGGAGAACCAGCGCCGCCGCCTGCATCGCGACCTGGAGCAGGCCCGCCGCTTCGCCAACGAGAAACTCCTGAGTGAGTTGCTGCCCGTCTACGACGGCCTGGAGAGTGGCCTGGCGATCGAGGGCGGCGACCTCGCCTCGATGCGCGAAGGCCTAGGCCTGACCCTGAAGGCGCTGCTGAAGGTAGCCGAGAACCACGGCATGGCGCAGGTCGACCCGCTGGGTCAGCCACTCGATCCGGAACGTCACCATGCGGTGAGCATGGTCGAGGCACCGGGCCAAGCGCCGGGCACCGTGGTCAACGTGCTGCAGAAGGGTTATGTGCTGAACGGTCGCCTGCTGCGCCCCGCGCTGGTCGCGGTGGCGAAGGACTGAGCGGCACCGCCGCCTGCGCTCACCTGAACGGTGCGGCGGCGAACACCACGCAGCGCATCCGGGGCCTTGCCGGCATTGAATCGCCAAGGCAGACCCCCATCTGACAACCAGCGCGGCCGCGGGGGCCGCAAATAGATTTGGAGAGCATACGCATGGGCAAGATCATCGGTATCGACCTGGGCACGACCAACTCCTGCGTGTCCGTGATGGACGGCAGCACGACCAAGGTCATCGAAAATTCGGAAGGCGACCGCACCACGCCCTCCATCGTCGCCTTCACCAAGGACGGCGAAGTGCTGGTGGGCGCCTCGGCCAAGCGCCAGGGCGTGACCAACCCGAAGAACACCTTCTACGCGGTGAAGCGCCTGATCGGCCGCAAGTTCACCGACAAGGAAGTGCAAAAGGACCTGCACATCGTGCCCTATGGCGTCATTGCGCACGACAACGGCGATGCCTGGGTGCAAACCTCCGACGGCAAGAAGATGGCGCCGCAGGAAATTGCCGCGAAAGTGCTGATGAAGATGAAGAAGACCGCCGAGGATTATCTCGGCGAGACGATCACCGAAGCGGTGATCACGGTGCCGGCCTACTTCAACGACAGCCAGCGCCAGGCGACCAAGGACGCCGGCAAGATCGCCGGCCTCGACGTCAAGCGCATCATCAACGAGCCGACCGCGGCCGCGTTGGCCTACGGCCTGGACAAGAAGGGCGGTGACCGCAAGATCGCGGTGTACGACCTGGGCGGCGGCACCTTCGACGTGTCGATCATCGAGATCGCCGAAGTCGACGGCGAGAAGCAGTTCGAGGTGCTGGCCACCAACGGCGACACTTTCCTCGGTGGCGAGGACTTCGACATGCGCGTCATCGACTACCTGGTCGAGGAGTTCCAGAAAGAGCAGGGCATCGACCTGCGCAAGGACCCGCTCGCGCTGCAGCGCCTGAAGGACGCCGCCGAGCGCGCCAAGATCGAGCTGTCCTCGAACCACCAGACCGACGTGAACCTGCCGTACGTGACGGCCGATGCGTCCGGCCCGAAGCATCTGAACATCAAGCTGACCCGGGCCAAGCTCGAGGCGCTGGTGGAAGATCTGATCAAGCGCACCATCGATCCGTGCCGCACCGCGCTGAATGACGCCGGCCTGCGCGTGTCCGACATCGACGACGTGATCCTGGTCGGTGGCCAGACCCGCATGCCGAAGGTGCAGGAAGCGGTGAAGGACTTCTTCGGCAAGGAGCCGCGCAAGGACGTCAATCCGGACGAGGCCGTCGCCGTGGGCGCGGCGATCCAGGGTGGCGTGCTCGGCGGTTCGGTCAAGGACGTGCTGCTGCTCGACGTCACCCCGCTGTCGCTCGGCATCGAGACGATGGGCGGCGTGATGACCAAGCTGATCGAGAAGAACACCACGGTGCCGACCAAGGCCTCGCAGACCTTCTCCACCGCCGACGACAACCAGACCGCGGTGACCGTGCACGTGTTGCAGGGCGAGCGCGAGCGCGCCAGCGCGAACAAGTCGCTGGGCAAGTTCGATCTGCAGGGCATCGATGCGGCGCCGCGTGGCATGCCGCAGATCGAGGTCACCTTCGACATCGATGCGAACGGCATCCTGCATGTGTCGGCCAAGGACAAGAAGACCGGCAAGGAACAGAAGATCGAGATCAAGGCCGGCTCGGGCCTGTCCGAGGAGGAGATCCAGCGGATGGTGGCCGACGCCGAGGCGAACAAGGAAGAGGACAAGAAGTTCCACGAACTGGTCGCCACGCGCAACAAGGCCGATCAATTGGTGCACGCCACCCGCAGCGCACTGAAGGAGCACGGCGGAAAGGTGCCGGCCGATCAGCTCAGCAGCATCGAGGGCGCGTTGTCCGATCTGGAGAAGGTCAAGGACGGCGATGACAAGGCCGCGATCGAAGCCAAGGTGGAGAAACTGGAACAGGTGGCACAGGCGCTTTACGCTGCCGCACAGGGTGGTGGCCCGGCCGATGCCGGCGCACAATCCGCACCGGGCGGCTCGGCCCAGCCCGACGACGTGGTCGACGCCGAGTTCACCGAAGTGAAGGACGACAAGCAATAATCGGTACCGTCATCGGCACGGCCGATTGACCAGCCCGCGCCAGGAATCCTCCCCGCGCGGGCTGTTTGTTGAATGCAGGGCAGGGGCGTGGCAAGCAGTGTGGATGCATGAATGAGCAAGCGTGACTACTACGAGGTGCTGGGCGTCGAGCGCAGTGTCAGCGAAGCCGAACTGAAGAAATCCTTCCGCCGGCTGGCAATGAAATACCATCCGGACCGCTGCCCGGACGATCCCACGGCACAGGACAAGTTCAAGGAGGCCAAGGAGGCCTACGAGGTACTGTCCGATGCCTCGAAGCGCGCAATGTACGACCAGCACGGCCACGCGGCCTTCGAGAACGGCATGGGCGGTCGCGGCGGCGCCGGTTTCGGCGACGTCGGTGACATTTTTGGCGACATTTTCGGTGACATTTTCGGCCGCAGTGGCGGCGGGCGCGGTCGTCCGCGGCGCGGCGCCGACCTGCGCTACATCATGGAGCTGGACCTGGAGGAGGCCGTGTTCGGCGTCAGCCGGCAGATCGAGGTGCCCACCCAGGTCAACTGCCATCACTGCAACGGCAGCGGCTCGGAGGACGGCAAGGTCAGCAAGTGCAAGACCTGCAGCGGCCACGGCCAGGTGCGCATGCAGAACGGCATCTTCTCGATCCAGCAGTCCTGCCCGCATTGCGGCGGCAGCGGCCAGGCGATCGAGAAGCCGTGCAGGAAATGCCACGGTGAAGGCCGCCTCGAGGAAAACCGCACGCTGTCGGTGCAGATCCCCGAGGGTGTCGACAACGGCGATCGCATTCGCCTGACCGGGCAGGGCGAGGCCGGCCCATCCGGCGCGCCGGCCGGCGACCTGTATGTGGAAGTCCACGTGCGCGAGCACGCGATCTTCCAGCGCGACGGCAACGATCTGTATTGCGAACTGCCGATCCGCTTCTCGCAGGCGGCGCTGGGCGCCGAACTGCCGGTGCCGACATTGGAAGGCGAAGTGCCGGTCAGCATTCCGCCGGAGACGCAGACCGGCACCCAGTTCCGCCTGCGCGGCCGCGGCGTCAAGTCCGTGCGCAGCAGTCGCCACGGCGACCTGATCTGCCGCGTGGTGGTGGAGACGCCGGTACGATTGACCAGGCAGCAGCGCGAGTTGCTGGAATCGCTGGAAACCACCTTCGACAGCAGCGACGCCGGCAAGCACACCCCGCGCGCGAAGGGTTGGGTCGACGGCGTGAAGAAATTCTGGTCGAAAGTCACCGCGTAAGCTTCATCGCCCCCGCTAGCATGTACGGACCGACCACTGGAGTGCGCCGCCGATGACCCGCCCCCTTCGCCTCGCCCTCAGTGGCGCCTCCGGCCGCATGGGCCACGCGCTGCTGGATCTGCTCGGCGAAGACGCCCGCTTCGAACTGGTGCATGCGGTGGTGGCGCCGGGTTCGGTCCACGATGGCCAGCCGGTATCCGCCGCTGCGGCGGGTTCCCTGCGGTACGCGCACGACTGGACGCAGGCGCCGCCGATCGACGTCGTCGTCGACTTCAGCGGCCCGGCCGCGCTGGCGCTGGCGCTCGATCACTGCCTGGCGCATGGCACGGCCCTGGTCAGCGGCACCACCGGCGTGACGCCGCGCTGGAAGCGCGGTTGGCCGATGCCGGTCAGCGCCTC
>LNAP01001343.1_pt1 | contig 26274 bp, 22 predicted proteins | sample 602601 | NCBI WGS metagenome assembly LNAP01 (sample SAMN02440304, study PRJNA202911) | soil metagenome | biome: Subtropical and temperate rainforests or woodlands; isolation source: soil samples (1 kg each in a 20% v/v slurry with milli Q water) were... ...
GTTACTGTCGACATCTACGCGCCCGCTAACTTGCCAGTTAACGTGCTCACTTCTCACGCCGTCGACCTCACGCCAAGGCGGCCGTCACCGGACGCATACGAAGCGACTAGAAAAGTCTCGTTTGAGGTAAGCGCATACTCGATCAACGCCATAATACTGGTAGCGTGACCGTGGAAGTAGGCTCGGAATATACTCAGCTCCATCATGTGTCCTTTGGAGATCTTAACCGGTGACACGCGACGGCTGTTCCCGCGTACTAACGAAACGCCTTCAAAGACGTCACTGTTTGCGCCTTTACACGCAACCAACGCATCCGCTTCATTCACGTACGGTTCTAAGATCGAAAACTTCTAATGCAAGCTCAAGCAATTCCGCGCCAACGCGACGCGCTATGAACGAAACCGCTAGGAATTTCCTTGCCGCAACCCATCTGGTTGCCGCTACCATCTGGCTCAATTGAGGACACGCCCGAGACAGTTTTACCGGCCGTCAGGTTTCCTGCCGCGCCGCTTGGTGAGGCTGGTCAGCCCCCAAACGAGAAGTACGGGAGCCGCCACCACCCCCATCGCTAAGGCAAAATAGAGAAAGAGATCGTCTGGCTGCACCTAGGCGCCTCGTTGAGCTGCGGAATCGTCGCGATACTGTCATAGCCTACGCGTTCGCACACCCGTCCGGAGACTGAACGCTGCGTCTCTAGACTTTTAACCGACATTCTCCGGATGAACCCGTGAAACGTTCCAAACGCTAGCATTCTGGCGGGTTCCGAGGAAGCCGTGGACGGCCGCCCCAGTTTTCGCCGCGCTTCCCGCCGCGTCCACCATCCAAAACGACGTCTGATCACCATTTGGCTCTTCCCTCGTATGCAGACGCGCTCCTCCTGTGGTGACGACGCAGCCGCTCCGTTCAGTCCTATGCCGAAGCCGGTCGTCGTCGCAGCCCGTCGATCAGTCTCAGGGAATGCTCGAACAGTTCGGGGCACTGCGACACCTCGGCCATCTAGAAGACGGCCCAGCGGGGCGTGGCGCACGACTTTGGCCCCGATCTTCACTAACTTCTCCTGCAAGCTGGTCAGCGACCCGTGCGCGAACCGCCCCGGGCAGGGCCCGCGCCGCATGACGTTGGCGAGGTTGTAAGCCGGAGCGTGCAACGCCCGTTCCGTCCCGTGCGACTGTCAACCAGGTGTTGCTCCGCGATGGCCATCAGGCCGAGCACGTCATCGAGTTCGCAATAGGCCTACAAGCCTGTATCGGAAGTGACGCGGGAACCATGGAACTCCACAGCTTAGGCGGCGGTCGAAATCGAGCCGCAGAGCATCGGATTCGGCTCACCTGCTGGCTGCGCCATCATTGCCCTCGATCGAATGAAGCAAGATGGTAGATCCTTTAGCTCAAACGGAATCAGCGCGGGCTAGTTCAATCGTTCATCCGGGTAATGCGGGCTAAGTAGTTTCCGAGCCTGCCGACTGCTCTTGGCTGACGGTATAACTAAGTACGAGTTCACACATGGCTGGATCCGCCGTTCCTGCGCATCAGGAACTGTAGTCTTTTAACGGCTCCCAGCTTCGGATCTTTTCGCGCGAACCCAAACTACCCAAAGGTTATCAAAGGTTGTAATAGGTTGGATCGCCGCCAGGTTTTTGCTTCCCTCGTCATGATTTCTGCAGTCGCGTTACCGATCCGCCATGTCAGCGCCCAGCCGACAGGCACCATGCCATCTATGCCGGGGATGGTGATGACTGCACAGGATTGCATCGAGAGTTGCTTGCGAACTCACGTCATGTGCCTGGAGACAGAGCGTTACTGCCTCGAGAAGGGCGGCAGGTATGTCATGCCGACGCGTCTGGCGCTGTTGGCTGATTGCGCCGAGATGTGCCAGAAGACGGCTAATTCTCTGCTTAGGCGTTCGTCGCAGCACGCCGTCGTTGCATCGCCATCGCGCACCTTTGTGATGCTTGCGCGCAAGAGTGCGAGGCATTCACGGCTGAGGAGCGGATGTTCCTCTGCGCGCGGACGTGTCGCGATTGCGCGAAGCACTGCCGCGAGATGAGCAAGCAGCCGATTTAACTCTGCACGCTGAAAGGCGCGATGCCACTGGCGTGCTTCGGTACAGGATTCCGGCCCAAATTTTAGCAAACACTCCTGCTGATAGAAGTGGCTCCGAGGGGCCAATATCCACAATCAGGCGTTATTCGTGGGCGCACTGATGTATTCACGGCACGCCCGAGCCTTGGGATGCGACGAACGCCCTCAAAAGCGAATCCCCAGGGACAACCATGTTCAAGTTTGACCGTCGATTGTTAGGGAACCTAACTGCGGCTGTGACGTATTGTATCTGATACCCCAGATGGGTATGGGCAGGTGTTGGATCGTCCAAACTGCATTCCGCAGCCGCCCTGTTGCGCTTGGGGGGCAGGAGCGCACGATGAAAAACAGCCCCTACAGTGACGAAACCGAGCGTCAGAATATCGACGGGGACACTCAACGATCCGGCCACGAAGGCGATCCGTCGCAGAACCGGGAACATTGCGGTGAGCGCTCTTGCGGCCGCCATCTTCGCCATCCAGTAAATTGTCAGAACGGGCGCGACGACAGAGTGCCGGCCACTCAGCTACTGGCTTGCGAGTTTTGTCAAAGCGACAGTTCCTGTCGAACGCGGGCCCCCGACGCGATGCGAGGTGGTTCGATTGCGCTGCATGAAGTGTCTCGGATCGCCGAACTTGAACAAGAACTCGAAGCGATGAGAACAGTGCTCCAGGGAGCCATCCGAGGTCTTGAGATCTCTAAGGAAACGCAAACGGCCATTTGCGACGCAGCGTCGCCCCCCAATGAGGGTCATCAACTAACCAGGATCGCGCTTCTGGAGGCGAGGAACGAACTGCAGTCGCTCAAACAGGAGCTGGCAGCGCTTAAGAGCCAAATGTTGGAAACGCTGGGGCCGCATCCCACAGCATCCAAAGATCCGGAGAACGCGAGGCATAGTCCCGCAGGTGCGAAGCTTTTCATTTCGATGAGCAACAGTGATCCGCTCGCCAGCTCTGGGTGCCATCCAGGAGGGTCGTGTAACTCGAGCGCGCTCATCGCATGGCGTAAGATCGCCGCTGACCACATTGCGGGTCTGACTCCAAGACAGCGCGAGGTCATGGAACTGGTTCTCGCTGGTCGCCCCAGCAAGAATATCGCCGCGCAACTCTGCATAAGCCAACGTACCGTCGAGAACCATCGCGCCTCTATCATGAAGAAAACGGGGTCGAAGTCTCTTCCGGCATTGACGCGATTAGCACTCTTTGCAACGGCGAGTGGAGCCGATGGACTCGCTCTGGTGGACTTCCCGTCATAGTCCACAACGGAGAGGCCAGGGGTTTACGGTGATTGCGAATCGATGGGCGTTGACGCAGATCAAGGCGCCAAAGCCGTATATCCGTATTGATACGGGTCGTATTAGCGACGGCGGGATTGGAGAGTTCATGAACCCCGAAAAACACTCTGGATCTCGGCCCTTCTGGCGGTCAAAGGTCGGGATAGTCCTCATCGGCTTTCTCGCTGTGGCAGCTTTCCTGCTCATCGCCGAGCATTGGGCGCACATCTTCGTCGGCGCCTGGTTCTTTTGGCTCCTTCCGCTCATGTGCCTCGCCATGCATTTCTTTCATAGTGGCCATGGTGGTCATGACGGCCCTTCGTCGAAGGGCCAGTGAGGAGATCAGTCGATGGATCATAATAGCGCACCTGCCTATGGGCTTTGGTCGCTCGTATTCATCAATTCGGCGGTCTTCATTATGTTCGCCTTCAGCTTCTTCAAGCCCAAGACGCCAAGAGATTGGCGCTCGTTTGGTGCCTTCAGCTCGTTCCTGGTCGCCTTGTTTGCCGAAATGTACGGCTTTCCGCTGACGATCTACCTGTTCTCGGGCTGGCTGCAGACGCGGTTTCCAGAGGTCAATTGGTTCTCGCACGACGCGGGTCACCTGCTCGAGGAGATGTTTGGCTGGCGGAGCAACCCGCACTTCGGTCCCTTTCACATCTTGAGCTTCATCTTCATCGGCGCCGGATTCATCATGATCTCGGCCGGCTGGAAAGTGCTCTACGCCGCCCAGCGCGTTGGTCAGCTTGCGTCCAGTGGCGTCTATGCTTACGTGCGCCATCCGCAATACATCGGCTTCGTCCTCGTGATGTTCGGATTTCTGCTGCAATGGCCCACGGTGCTCACGCTCGCCATGTTCCCTGTCCTGGTGGCGATGTACGTCCACCTGGCCCGCGAGGAAGAGCGCGAGGCCCTGGAGCAATTTGGCGACGCCTATCGCCGCTACATGGCGCAGACGCCGGGATACTTTCCGCGCTTCACCGCTCTGCGACCCGAGGGAGAGCAACGATGATGGGCGGTAGCGAAGGTTGGGGATGGGGAATGGGTTGGGGGATCCATGGCTTCGGTTGGATCGGCCTGTTGGCGGTGTGTCTGATCGTCGTGGGTATCATCACGTTCTTTGCGCGCCGCGGCCGAAACTTGTGACCCGTATCCCGGTGCGGATGCGTTGACGGGCTAAGTAATCTCAAGAGGAGGCGCGTCATGACTGGTATCTGGAAGGTAAATGCATTCTCGCTAGCGACGACTGTGGGGGTGGCATACGTCCTATGCGCCATTTTCGACGCTCTATTCCCGCCCTACGGACTGCTTGCCGCGCTTGCGCCGGCCAGTCCGTGGCGGATGTCCGGTAGTCCCCTCGGTTTCCTGGCGGGATTCGCGTCGTTCACTGTCGCCGGCTTCTTGCTCGGCGCACTCTACGGAGTGGCGTCGGACTTCTGGAGCAAGAGACTTCGGTGAACGGACAGCGGCAAAGCTTGGTGTCTATCTCCAACAGCGGCCGGCGCGTCAGGCGTGGGAGCAGGCATCCATGAAGATTGGCGCCCTCGAAGTCGGCGACCTGTTCTCGGTCCTCAGCGCTCATGGGATCGAACGGCAGTTGCGGCATGTCGCAGGTGTCAGTCGGGCATCGGTCAACCCGGTCTCCGGTTCGACGACGGTTTGGTACGATCCAGACAAGACCAGCCTCTCCGCCGTCCGGGCAGCGATAGAGGATTGCGGCTTTCATTGTTCCGGTGAAGCCGTGCCCAGGCACTTGTGCGATGCCCCCGCCATGCCGCGCCGGGTTCATCCGGTATCCCCGATCAGCCAGGCCACGCTTGTTCAGTCTGGGCCCCATTCGGGTCATGCGGAAATGGCGCCGGCCGCCACGAGGCCCGCGGCAGTGATGGCCGACCACAAGGCGCACAATGGTGAGAAGAGCGATGCCATGGCTCACGAAATGGGCCACGGCGGCGGTATGGATATGCAGGCAATGGTCCGCGACATGCGCAACCGCTTCTGGATTGCGCTTGGCTTCAGCCTGCCGATCTTCGCTTTCTCACCGATGGGCATGGACTTTATCAAGATCCCGCCGCCCTTCGGCCTGCGGCTGGATCTCGTCCTGTTCGTTCTGACCAGTGCGGCAATTCTTTATCCAGTCTGGCCCTTCATCGTTGCAGCCTACCGCGCGCTCCGAAGCGGCGTCGCCAACATGGCGGTGCTGGTCGTCCTGAGTGTCGGGACGGGATACCTGTTCAGCGTCGGCTCGACATTCTTCTATGGCGGTCAGCAGTTCTACGAAGCGTCGGCGATCCTGCTGGTCTTCATTCTGCTCGGGCACTGGCTCGAAATGCGCGCACGGGCCGGCGCCTCCGAAGCCATCCGCGCCCTAATGGACCTGGCCCCACCCAAGGCGACCGTGCTGCGTGACGGCAAGGAGCTGGAGGTGTCCACGGCGGAAGTCGTTTCCAGCGATACCGTCGTGATCAGGCCGGGGAACAAGATCCCCGTCGATGGGACCGTTCTGGAAGGTGGGTCTCTGGTCGATGAATCGATGCTCACGGGCGAGTCGATGCCGGTGGCCAAGAAAGCCGGCGATGCGGTGATCGGCGCGACCATCAACAAGAGCGGCACGTTCCAGTATCGCGCCACCAAGGTCGGCGCCGACACCGCACTCGCCCAGATCGTCAAGCTCGTCCAGGAGGCCCAAAATTCCAAGGCGCCCGCGCAGCTTTTGGCGGATCGCGCTGCGCAATGGCTGGTGCTGGCCGCTGTCGTCGTCGGCCTGCTCACTTTCGTCGTCTGGTACTGGTGGATCGGCGAATCCCTGCTGTTCGCCCTCAGCCTTACGATCACTGTTTTCGTGATTGCCTGTCCCGATGCGTTGGGGCTGGCAACTCCGATGGCGATCATGGTCGGAACCGGACTCGGCGCCATGAACGGCATCCTGTTCAAGAACGCGTCGGCGCTGGAGGACGCAACCAAGCTGGACGTCGTCATCTTCGACAAGACCGGGACGCTGACCATGGGCAAGCCAGAGGTCGTCGACCTGGCGATCTCCGCCGGGGCCTCCGAGGTTCGGCTGCTGTCGGTAGCTGCTTCCGTGGAAGCAGGATCGGACCATCCCCTGGCACAGGCAATCCTGCGCCGGGCCGTCAAACTACAGGCGCCCAAGGCGACCGGATTCAAAAACCTCGAAGGCAAGGGCGCACAAGCCGAGGTCGACGGGAAGACGGTATTGCTCGGCAACAAGCTGCTCATGACCGAGAACAAGATCGACCTCGGTGAATTAGGGAAAATATCTCAGGAATTGCAAGGCGCCGGGCGGACGGTGGTTCACCTCGCCGTGGGCGGCAAGCTTCTGGGATTGATCGCCATCGCCGACGCTGTGAGACCGTCGGCGGTGGAAGCGGTCAAGGCGCTGCGGGCACGGGGTGTCGAGGTCGTCATGCTGACTGGCGACAACCAGGGCACAGCGGAGCGTATCGCGAAGAGCCTCGGGATCGACCGGGTGTTCGCCGACGTACTGCCCGGCGACAAGGCCGGAAAAGTCAAGGAACTCCAGGCCCAAGGCAAGAAGGTCGGCATGGTCGGCGACGGCGTGAACGACGCGCCAGCCCTGACCCAGGCCGATGTCGGCTTCGCGATCGGTGCCGGCACGGATGTCGCGATGGAGAGTGCGGACATCGTGCTGATGAAGAGCGATCCACTTGATGTCGTGGGTGCGATCGAACTGTCCCGTGCGACGCTCCGAAAGATGCACCAGAATCTGTGGTGGGCAGTCGGCTACAACGTCATCGCCTTTCCGCTGGCTGCCGGCGTTCTATATCCCTTCCTGCTGGGGCCGAGCATCGCCGCCTTGGCCATGTCTGGCAGCTCGGCCTTGGTCGCGATCAATGCCCTGATGTTGAAGCGGACCAAGTTGACCGGTATCCGGCGTCCGGGCGCGACCGTATCCGCCGCGACGCTTACCCCAGGGTTGGCGACGCCATGACTGGCCGTGCGGATTACAAGGCTTCGCTTCGCGAACTGCAGATCGAACTCGTGAAGGTGCAAAGGCATGTCATCAAACATGGCCACAAAGTTCTGGTCATTTTCGAGGGTCGCGATGCGAGCGGGAAAGACGGAACGATCAAGCGCGTCGTCGAGCATCTTAGTCCACGCGAAACCCGGGTCGTTGCACTCGGCAAACCGTCCGACAAGGACACGGCCTCCTGGTATTTTCAGCGCTACGTGGCCTATTTGCCCGCAGCGCAGGAATTGGTCCTCTTCAACCGCAGTTGGTACAATCGCGCAGGCGTCGAAAAGGTCATGGGCTTCTGCACCGAGCAGGAGTACGAGCGCTTCCTCGAGGACGTTCTGCCGTTCGAGCACATGCTGATCGGCGCGGGACTCCAGATCATCAAATACTATCTGGACATCAGCAAGAAACAGCAGAAGAGGCGACTGCGGGAACGGCGTGTCGACCCACTAAAGCAGTGGAAGATCAGTCCCGTCGACAAAGTCGCCCTGAAGCGGTTTGACAAGTACACCGAGGCTCGGGATCGGATGTTGAAGAGAACGTCGAGCCCTCTTTCTCCGTGGATCGTCGTTCGCGCCGACGACAAGCGTGTCACGCGTCTCAATGTCATTCGAGATTTGGTCGCCCGTTTGGCGTGCCCGGAGACAAACAAGCACGTCGCCGTTCCGGATCTCGACATCGTCTTCCCGTACGACGAAGCGAACGCCAAAGCCGGGTTGTTGGCGACCTGATGGACCGTTGCGGCTGGGTGTCCGTGGTTGGGTAGCTTGAACGGGTGTAAACGATTCTTCTGGCCAAAGGCCCCGTAACGCAAGTTGATCAACAGAGGGAGAGTGAACGTGAGCAGAAAAGCGAAGACCTCAATGACGGCGATGGCTGCTTGTCTTGGCGTGCTTCTCGCGGCTACGGCAATGGCGCAATCGCCGCCGTCTGCCACGACGCAGGACGGCACGAGCGTGCATCATCAGAGACTGTACAAGATGATGAAGGACATGACCCAGGAAATGACCGACATGACCGAGCAGATGTCGCGGGCCGATGTCACACCGGATCAGCGCAAGCAAATGGCCCTGAGGATGGAAGCGATGTCGGGTATGATGCGACGCATGTCAGGTCTTGAAGCGATGCCGGCAATGATGGAGCCCGAACAGCAAAAACAGATGGACGATATGCGCAAGCAGATGGATGAGATGATGGGCTCTTCGGCGATGAAGCCGGGACAGAAATAGCGACTGAATTGCATCGCGAATCGATGGGCGGGGTGCGCTCGAATCTTTTGAGGTGTTCACATGCAGGATGCGCAGATGTCGACCATCGAGGAAGTCGGCAGCAAGGCGGAGCGGCTGAATCGGGGATGTTTCTGCATAACTATCGACCGTGTTGCGCTCGTCGAGGCTTTGAACCGTGAGGTCGGGTCTCAGGATTTTGCGCAAGGGCTGAGCAAAACGCACCCCTCGCTATTCTCCAACGTGCCGGCGTTCGTACCGGCCGCGCTCCTGGCCGAGATGGGGCGGGTTGTCGATGCAGTGGAGGCCGCGGTGTCATTGCCAGGTTACCGCGAAGCGGCTTTGTCGTGGGCGCCATCGATTGCCGGATTGGACTTTGGCCCAGCCGGAGTCCTCATGGGCTATGACTTCCATGTCACGGCTAGTGGGCCAAAGCTGATTGAGGTTAACACCAATGCGGGCGGAGCGTTCCTGAATGCACCATTGGCTCAGGCTCAGCGCGCTTGCTGCACCGAGGCTCAAATTCCATGCGAGATCTCACATTCGCAAGACTTCGGACCGACGATCGCTGACATGTTCATCGACGAATGGCGGCGTCAGCGAGGAGCCGGGTGCCCGGCGACGATCGCGATCGTCGATGATGCGCCCGAGGAGCAGTATCTCTTTCCGGAATTCAGACTAGCCAAGGCCCTGTTGGAGAAACACGGATTCGAAGCCGTGATAGCCGATGCGAAGGAGCTTCTCTTCGACGGAAAGACTTTGCTTTTCGACGGCCGTCCAATCGACCTCGTGTATAATCGCTTGGTCGACTTCGCACTTGAGGAGCCGCGACACGCCGCGCTGCAGGCCGCCTATGTCGGCGGCAATGTCGTCTTGACGCCAAACCCACGTGCGCACGCACTGTTTGCCGACAAGCGGAATCTGACCTTGTTGTCGGATTCCGAGCGCCTGAACCGCTGGGGCATGGCGCAAAGCCATCTCGATGTTCTTCGCGCCACCGTGCCAACGACCGTCATTATCTCACCCGGCAATGCCGACACTCTTTGGCAGGATCGCCGCAACCTGTTCTTCGAGCCGGCGCGGGGCCACGGCAGCAAAGCGGCCTATCGAGGAGACAAGATCACTCGGAAGGTCTGGGCCGAGATCCTCGGCCGCGAGTATGTCGCGCAGGCCTACGCAGCCCCGGGAACGCGCAACGTTCAACTCTATGAAGGGCGTGCGGAACTGAAGGTTGACGTGCGCCTGTACACCTTCGCGGGGACCGTCCTGCTCGCCGCCGCTCGCCTCTACCAGGGGCAGACGACCAACATGCGCACGCCAGGTGGGGGCTTCGCTCCCGTTCTGGAAATTCGCTCACCGCTCAGGGGCTCGCAATGTCAGCAGGGTGGGGAGGTCTCGCAGTCGCGTGCTGACAGCGTGCTCACACCAAGCGATATCCAATAGGTGGCGATCGGGATGGATAGAGTACTTTCACTGAAGGGCTCACAACTGATGCCCGACTGTCACTAGAACTATCTCAGAAGGTGCACGTCTAGAAACTTACCGGAGCGGCGCCTTTTGGGTAGGCAGTCAACCGTCTCTCTGTCGAAAATCTGAGGCACGCCAGCACGGCGACGCCGTGAAGTCCTTGCTTGACGCTCGGATAGCCGCGCCAATGATGCGGCCTGTCAGCTCAGGCAACCCTCTTAATTCTCTCGGAAGTGTCCAAATCAGGACAACTGTATAGAGCTGGATGCATTCCGGACGACGTTCTGCTTTGCTATGGGCATTGGCGGCTTCTACGGTTGCGGAAAGCAAGGGAACCCATCTTCGAATGTGGCGTTTCACTTAAGGCGACATGGTTCGCCAATGGAGATTGCCATGAAAGTTATTCCCGCTTCCTCTATAGCTTTCGCGATTGCCATCGGTTTAGCCCTACCCGCCGCCTCTCAGTCTGCAGGCACTTCGGCCGCTCCCCATTCGGCAATGGAACTCCCAGAGGCGTGCCGCGCCGTCTCGGGCAAAGCGATGTCAGATGGCAAGACGATGTCCCCCATGATGCAGTCGCCGGAGATGCAAGCGTCCATGGCCAAAATGACGAATGCGCAAAAAGGGTACATGGAGGCCATGACCAAGATGCATCCATCCATGATGGCCGGAATCATGATTTCCGATCCGGATGTCGCTTTTTCCTGCGCGATGATCTCCCACCATCAGGGCGCCATAGACATGTCGCGCGTCGTCTTGAAAAACGGCAAGGATCCTCAAACCAAGGCGATGGCCGAAGCCATCATCCGCGCCCAGGAAAAGGAGATCGGTGAGTTCAAGGCTTGGCTGTCCAAGAAGTCCGCTTCCAACGCAGCTCCTCAGAAGGCAGGCGCGGTACCTGCAGCTGCAGGGATTGCATCGGCGGTTCCGGTTAGCGGCGAGGTGATCAAGGTCGACCAGGCAGCTGGTAAGGTCACCCTCAAGCACGGGCCTATCAAGAACCTCGACATGGACTCGATGACCATGGTCTTCCAAGTGGCCGATCCAGCAATGCTCGCCAAGGTGAAGGCCGGCGACAAGGTTAAATTCGAGGCGGACCGCGTCAATGGAGCGATCACGGTGACGAAGATCGACAAGACTCTCTGAGGCACGGCTCCATTGTCGTTGCCGGTTGTGGCGAGAAGGATCGAAGCATTCCGGGCACAACCGCCGCTATCGCGGCATGCAAGGGAAAGTGCAATGCATTGGGTTGCTTCGATGTTGATGGGTGTGGCACTTGCCGGATGTGCTGGTGGTGCAGATGAACCACTGGCCTCTAGTTATGCGCCGGGCAGCACGGGTGATCTTTGCCTACGCAAAGGCCTCATCACCCAAAGTGCGTGCCAGAATTGGGTCAAGCCCGCCGAAACCACGCCCAGCGCAATCAGATCCAATACTCGCAAGTGCTACGGCCGACCACCAGGTTGCCCTCGTCCTTGAGAACGACGACTATGGATACGTGCGCCGCCATCAAACGCCTGGAGTCGAACGCGTCGTGACTAGACTAAAGCGCACCGTCCTGTGGCGGAGCAGGCGGTGACGATGTTCTCGCTAGTTCGATGTTGTGGCAAAGAGCGATTCCGCGCTCCTCCAAACGGTCCCGAATTATGTCCAACTTTTGGCGCCGGTCCACCCAGGATGAGGCCGCACTCCGAAGACGTGACTTCACTTCGCTGCGGCCGCCATCGAAGCTCACCACAGGCGCACAAGGTGTATGTTCTGACTGCGGTGCTCCATAGCTCCGAATGTATTCGGCGAAATTGTTCGCGGTTTCGTTGACCGACAGCAGCGATTCGCACGGAGCACCCTCAGCATCTATCACGTCGTGGTTTTCGAGCTTGATGTGAAAATATTCCAGCAGGTTGAAATCTTCTGCCTCATCGAGTGTTATCGTCGTGCCGTTGATCAAATTGCCCGCTGGCACAAGCACACCATCGATAAAAAATGCGTGGCCCGCCGTGACGTAGAGGTCGGTGTTGGGGACGTTGCCGTCGAGGGCAGATCGCATGACGCGAACGGGCCTGCAATCTTTTGCCCAAGACGTCTCTTGATCGATTTTCTCGAACTGGTAACGCCCAATCCACTGAATTGGCGTCAGGCCCCCGAACTTCGCTGGCAATACATCGCCGATCGCTAGCTCTTCGACTTTTCGATACCCCCTCGTAGTGCGAATTCTCGTACCCTTCAGGAAACAGGGGTGAGGGTCGTGGCTGTGGGCCGAAGCTGATGTCGGCCTTACCGACATCGCCAGAAGAGCCGTCAGTGCCACACCGGCAGCCTTTGCGAGATTGCGACGAGTGCGCTGCACGCTGCTCCCCCAGCCACCAATCTTCGACATTTCCCCCTCCTGAAATAGCTGGGCCGCCTTCCCGTGTGGCCGGCGCGCACTGCGCTATCCCACCGCATGCGCAATGCAATAATATCACGCGGTGGCACGAATCACAACCGCCCCCGCCTATAGGTACGCGAGGCAAGGCCGTTCAATAGCCAGGATGGCATCCATTGCTCGATACATGGCCCGTCAGCGCATCGATGGCGAAAATGAAACCGGCTCGACGCTATTCGGCACTTCTCCGCCGATGGTGAGCGTACTCTTTTCCCGGCAATAAGATCTTCGGTTTTTCGGGGTGATGGCGGCGTTGTACGAGCATCTGGCGGCGCTCTATCGTCAGCGCGTGAATGTCGCGGCCGAGTGGCTCGAAGCGAATGGTCATCTCGCCCGGCCGGCGCCATCGCACCTCACGCCGCATACGCCGGAATGGCTCGCAGCCTTGGAGCAATGGGATCCACCTAAGGCGATGATGACACGCAAGTTCATTGAACTCACCGGCCGAACGGACGTCTGTTCGGCCTGCGGCGACGATCCGGCGAGCGACTATCAGCTGGAGGAAGCGCATAGGCCGGCTGGTGGTGTGGACACGCTCAGGCTTTGCGGCGACTGCGTCCGGGTTCGCCGAGCGAGTGGAGAGCTGTTCAAGGCTCTCCCGTAGGGCCACAGGGCCGGCTCGGCCTCAGTGCTGCAGCGTTTGAAGGTTCGTCCGAAAAGCCCAGGCGATCACATCGACGGTGAGGTTACAGACGTCAGCGGTAGCCTCAGTTACGACATGGCGGGTGCTCACTACGCCACGGCACGAAACAGTCCGCTTTCGGACGGCAACCTTACCTGTACTAACCGGGAAAGATGTGCTGAAAAGCTGTGCAATTTGAGGTGGTTGCGGGCCCCCGCAACCACTTCCATCATAACTCACTCACCGTCCCGATCTAACGATCGGGGCGGTGTTGTGCGTTGGGTTGCCAGACGACGCTCCCCGGGGCGCCTAGCCCATCGCGATCTCGTTCACTTCCCCGGGGGAGGCAGCCGAGGTGGGCGGTGCTGTATGCCTTAACCCCTTCCCGCGGATCGAACGACGCGCCCGCCGGCCGCACTGGCCGGGCGTTTCGTTTGCTATTCTGCGTCCATGGTGCTGACTTTCAGAACGGCGATGCTTCGGCGAAGAGGTCGCGCGCGTCATACGCGCAGCTTTCACGCCCTATCTCCGCGCTTTGGGACAAGAATTTCCTGCCGATGGGTCTGCTCGGTTTGCCGAAGAGTGGGAGCGATTTGCGGCGGACGCCAAGCGCGGCGATGTCTACGTCGCTTTGGAGGGGGAGTGCATCATCGGTGCCGTCAGGACGAAACCGCAGGAGAAAGACCTCTACATCCATCAGATCGCTGTCGATCCGGCGAGACAGGGCACCGGCGTCGGGAGCTGGCTGTTGCAGCGGATCGACGAGGTGGCGCGAGCGCGCGGCCTCGGCGGCCTGTCGCTCTATACCGCCGAGATCGCAGTGGCCAACATTCGCCTCTGCCAGCGGCACGGCTTCGCGATCGCGAGCCGCGGCCCGCCCGACCACGGGCTCGACCCTCATACCAGGGTCTACATGGTGAAGTCTTTTCAGGTCGTGTCATCCTGAGCGAAGTGGCGCCGGAACAGAACGGAGAATCCACGGCTACCTATGCCAACCATAGATCATCCGGGCCGAGATAGCTCAGATCTATCTTGCCGGCATCGTTCGTGGCCGCGCGCAGCAGCCCGCGCCGTGAGGGATTGAGTGCCACATTAGCCTCGCCGATGAGGGATCCATCCGCTGAGAGGATGACTGGTCGCCCTTGGTGGTGATGCAGTCGAACCGGCGTGCCGGCCGGCGGCGCGGGTTGAGTCCAGCTTACATTCGCCCAGTAGCGGCGCTCCGCCCAGATGTGCGCGGCTTTCGGCGTGTAACCTTCGGCGAACGCCTTCCACATTTTCGCCGTTTCGATGGTCGGCCAATCGGCTCGATCGCTCAGGTTCTTGACCGCATCAGAAGCAAGCCATTGCTGAAGCTCAAAGCCATTCGAAAAGGTTGCGCCGGTATCGTTCACCGCCTTGATGGCGGCCAGCCGTGACGAGAAACCGGCCTGAATGAGAATCGACACCGGACGCAGGAGCGTGCCCGTTTCGACCGCCGAGACGGCGAGCCCCAATTCGAAATGGTCTAGTCGGAGGCCAAAGTCACCGATCGTATCTCCGTTCGCAATGCCTCGGACGCGAATGGCCTCCATCGCCCAGGGAAGACGGTAAACCAAACCGCCTTCGACAAACTGGAGGGTGTCGGCCTCTTGCCCGGCAGAGACCGTGGCAAGAGGCTCGCCCAGGAGCCAGCACCGCACAATGTTCCGCCAATTGGCGGGGAGCTTGTCCGGCATGAACGGACTGATCGGGAAGACGCGCTCAGCGATCGCCGTGATCGCGGCAATCGCGCCTTCGGCTTTTCCCTCGAGAAGATGCGAATTGGCTCTGATCAACAGGTCGTTGCCCTCGGCGGCCATAGCATCCAGCGCATGGCCGGTCCTCAAGCCGACGCCGGCAAGAAAATATCCGCGCCGCCGCACCGCGGTCGATTGTGCCCAGATTTGCCGCCCGCGCGAAACCAGCCCGGCCTTGAGCACCGCCTTGGCGTCATCGTTTCGCCGGTTGAGGCGTCTCTCCCAAAGAGAGGATTGCAGGATGTCATCCAGCGCAGCAGGAATATCGGCATCCTCGATATCGTTGTCGCCGATAAGGCTCAAGATCGCCGTGTCAAGCGTTGCCAGGTAGTTGTCCCAATCTGCTTGGGCTCGTTCACGATCTGCTGGACTTTCGCCAGTCACCTCAGGGAACGACCAGGCATCGGCATTGTTGACGATATATTCGACGAGCTGCTCCCGCGATCCGCCGACCTTCTTGTGCATGCGCTGAACCAAGGTGATGACCAATCGCAGAAGCCCACTTTCCATCTCGCGCGACGCGAGATCAGCGATCAGCGCTTCCCATTGCGCGGTCCGCTTCGCCACATCATCGAAGATCGGATAAAGAACGAGGCCCTCGACGTCCACGTAGGCTCGACCGGCCCGACCAACGACGTTCTTGAACTCCGAGGTCTCGATCCGCTCGCGGTTGCGGAAGAGCGAGTGGATGATGACGGCAGTGGCTGAGAGATTGAGCCCCTGCGCCAGGGTCGGCGACGAGATCGTCACTCTCAGGATGCCCTCGCGCAGCAGCCGCTCAATCTCCTTTCGGAAGGCGGTCGGCAGGGCGCCGTGATGGATGGCGACTCCCAGCTTCAGGCAATTCAGGATCGGGTGATCCGCCCCCAGCCATTCCGCCCCAAGCGCCAAGGCGGTCCTCAGCGCCGCTTCATCGACCTGCAGCAGTGACGGAAGCGCGCCGCGTTTGTGCAGATCGATGATCCGTCCGGCGAACGGCTCGACGTGAGCACGCACCGGGCAAAAAACAAGGACAGATTGGCCGTCGCCAACGAGACGCCAAGCGGTCGCTAGACAAAGCTCGCCGAGGCCGGAGGGGAACAATTTCTTCCGCTTGCCCAGGGGCGGAACGAATCCAATGAGGAAGCGCGGAACGAAGGGACGTTCCTGACCGATACGGAAACTCAGCCGTGCGGTTTGACCGTTCCAAACGACTTCGCCATAGCGCAGCCGCGTGGGGCGCCAGTCGTCCTTCACCAGGCCGCCGGCTTGGTCGCGGCGCAGCCAATTGGCGAAATCGTCGAGTTGGTCGCCGTCGGGTAGAATGGCGGATAGACAGACAATGCGCCGCTGGGCAGCGTCCGTGCGGCGCAGGAGCCGCTGGATTTGCACTTCGTAACGAACCTCGCGCTCGCTAAGCCCGATCATGTGCCCTTCGTCGAAGACAAGCAGACCGACGTCATCGAGCAGACTCGGATCGTTCCTGAGGGCGAAATCCAGCTTCTCCGGCGTGGCGACAACGATGTGACGCTCACGGATCGCGTCTTCGTCGAAGCCACTGACGCCGATACTGCCATAGAGTGCCGAGATGGTCTTTCCGAGTGGACCGAATGTACGCTGAAGCGTTACCTCGGTTTGCGCCGACAGGGCGCGCAAAGGCGTGACGAAGATGACACGGCGGCCCGCAGCAAGGCATCGCAGGATGCATAGTTCCGAGATTCTCGTCTTGCCCGCGCTCGTCGGAAGAGAGACGACAAGGTCGTCCGTTTGGTCGACGGCCCGCGTCGCGGCCGCGATCTGTGATGGCCAAAGGTCAATTTCCGCCCTTGGTCGGCGGAACATCGAAGCGATGAATAGTTCGCGTAGGGAAGGCCAAGCGGGAGCTGCGCCGCCCGCCGGGAGCAGGGGCAGGCGTTCGTGAAACGTCGAGTCCCAGAGGTCTGCCAACAGATGACGGCCGACACGGTATGCCCACCATTGGGGCAACAGATTGATCTCGGCGCAAATGCCTAAGCCCTCATTAAGCCGCGCGAGGGCTTGCTCCTTGAGCGGCTGGTCGCCGCGTTCCAGCGCCAGCAGGAACATGGCAAGTGCCCCGAAAAAATTGTCCGTGAGCGCAAGGTCGATGCCGTCAAAAAGGAATGACGGTCCGTCGTCGGGCTGCACGCCGGCTTCGGCTTGTTCCCATTGCGCTTGGAAGGCCGCAGTGATCGCCGCGTCACTGCCGTTACCCTGGAGCCTGAAGTCGAGGACAGTCGTCTGCAGAGCGCGGAGATCACGCAGCATGAGCCGAGCGAGGGCGCGTTCCATCGCTGAAAAATTGTCGTCGGCCTGTACGACGGTCAACAGCGAATAGGCGCGCGCGGACAGATGCGCCAGATGGTAAGCGGCGGCGGCCATCACAAAGTGGAAGTCACGGTCGCTGTCACCCGGAGCACCTCTTGCCATAACCGCTTCGAGCGCGGTTGCCGCCTGTTCGAAGGCGACGCGAGCGCGTGCCGGATCACCGCCGAGTTCGCGCAAGCGCAGACCGAGTTCGAGCAAGGAATAGGCGTAAGAGTGAAGGTCATAGCTGAGTTGCGGCGAGAAGGCGGGCGCATCTGGCGGGAGCACCCCATCACGCCAGATCATCGCGCGGGCCTGGCCCCGCGCGATCAGGCGAGCGCGGAAACCGGGCGTGGCGGCCGCGTCGATGTCAGCTTGGATGCTTTCAATTGTTGGCATTGGCGATCACCAAGTCGTACACTGCCGCCACGAAAGCGGCATGACCTTCGATCCGAAGGCCGACGCTGGATTGCGCGATACCACCGGCATAGGCGCCCAGGGAACCGGCCAGATGCGGTCTGGGGTTGTTGCCGGAAAGGATGAAGGTCAGATGCCGAACGCTCTGGGCCGGGATGCCATGCTTGAGCTGAGCGTCCAGAATGGCGTCAGACAACACGTCGTTGCCGAGGTCCGCCAATCGATCGGCGATAAACGAAAGCGCATGAGCGGATGGCAGGCCACCATCCTTATCGAGGCCCGCGCGCGCTTCGGACAAGACCGCAGCGTTCAATGTGACCCGGCTTTTCGCCTCGGTCTTGAGGAAGAACAGGGCGTTCGCGTGCGGGTCGTGATGGATGCCGATCACGTCGTCGCCGCGCATTGCCATGTTGCGGTGGTCCTTCCAGCGTAGCCGCTTGATCGGGACCTGATAGTTGCCTTGGCTAGCTATCCATTCGGTGGCAAGAATCTCACCGAGGTCGCCAGAGCGGATGGATTTGCTCGTCGGCAATTTGCCTTCAACGAACTGAGCCGCCGCCGGCTTACCGAGGCGACGAAGGATGCCAGCCACGCGCTCCTCGGCCGCGTAGTGAGTCGGCACGATAGCGGCGGTAGCGGCGACGCCTGCATTCAGACGCGCCGGGTCGCCCGACATCAGCAGAAGCGGATGAGCCCCCACATTGCCGTTAGCGATATCGCACCAGTCGTGGAACTGCACCATGTCGATCCCGCGCTCTCAGCTCGGCTAGGTCATCATCGGATAGCACGCAGCGGATTGATGCACTTAACGCCGGGGAAATCCTTCTCGTTGTTCGTGACGACGATGCAGCCATTGGCTTCGGCTACCGCAGCGACGATCGTGTCAAGCGCGCTTCTCGGCCGGCCCCCCGCCTTGCCGGCGGCCATCAACCGGGCCCAGACCAGACCGGCGGCTTCGTCGAACGGCAGCACACGTCCGGCAAAAAGCGCCTGGGGCCCCTCTGGTCCGGAGAGCCAGGTGTCCAGTTGATCGCGCCGTTTGCCGGCCGGCTTTTCCAGCACGCCGCGCCGGATCTCGGCCACGGTCAGCGAAGCGATGAAGAGATCGTCGTCGTTCTGCTCGGACATCCACGTAACAAGCGAGTCCGAGGGAGCCGGCTTGACGATCTCGCTGAGGATGTTGGTGTCGAGGAGGAACCGCATCAAATATCGACCGCGCGTCCTTCTTCACGGGAACGGCTCAAGTCGAGATCGGCCCCAACCAGCGGCGATCGCCTAAGGGCCGCCAGGATGCCCCCCTTTGGGGGCGGTTCGCCGCCCATCGACTTGGTGACGACCGCGCGGAGCCGGGAGGCTTCGGGGCTATCTTCCGCAAGACGTCGGGCAATCGACCGGACGAGGTCACGATCAGCGTCCCGGCCAAGCACCTCGAAGCGAGCGAGTCCCCGCTTTCCAAGCCGGGAGCGATAGTTCTGGATTGCGCGTCGCTGAGCCTTGCTCATGCCCACTCCTACTATTTCCAGTAATATAGCTGGTCAGAGCCATCATCCCAAGGCCCCCGGCCGCACCTTCGACGACCCGCTACTTCTTGATGTCTGGCCATGCTCCGCCCGTTCGCAAATCAGCGATGTCATCCGACGTTTTGGGTATCTGGAGGGAAATACGCCAGTCGCCCGCCGGGCGCCGCTGCGACGCAAATTCCGTCCGCTGCAGTGCCGGGACGTCTTCGGAGCCATATTCGACCTTTCGCGCCGCATCGAGGGTGACTTGCTCAGCCTCAATCCAGAGCGCCACCGTCAGCAGGACATCGCCAACCAAGCAAGGTCCATCCGCGGTATCGACGGTGACGATGCCCGGATAGGGAAAGCATGCCGTCCGGAACGCGGGTGGTTGTGCCTTCTCGATTCCGGCGAACGGGTCTGTGGCTTCTTGGATCTGATGCCACAGGTCGTTGAGAGACCACGCCACCCCGGTCTCGGTGTTGCGAAAAATGGCAGCAAGCGGATCGGTATCCACCGGCAACGTGAAATCGACGGCGTTGGGATCGGGCGGCTGCCAGATGAGAGAGCGAAATTTACGAATGCCGACACGCGCGACGGCGCAGGACCTATGCCAGAACAGAACAAAGTCCAGCCTCAAGAGGGTATTGATATCTTCAACGGCAACGTCCGAGAGCTTCCGCAGCGAAATCCCATACTGTGATGCTAACCGCTGGGCGTCCTGCGCAAAACCTGAGGTGCTTACCGCGATGGTATGGCTTGCGCCGATCGCGTCTTTCTTCGTTGCCAGTTGCTCGATCCATGTGACGTCTTGAACTTTGGATCGCCGCCGGCACTCGATCGTAACGAGCACCTCGGCGGTGCCGATCCTTGAGCGGATAGTGGCGTCGACCTCCCGCAATCGCCCGGTCATGCGGCAGCGAATTCGGTCCGGTGATTTCACGGTCATTCCAAGGGGGCTGGCATCGGCTTCAATCCGGGCGACCAGTCGTTCGAATTCGCGCCACTCTGGATCCTGCCGACGACGCGCCATCATTTCCGCCCAGATTTCTTTGCGTCCGCGCCGAAGAACATGGGGAAGAAGCTTCTCTGGGCCTTCAGCCTGAGGATGTCATCGACCATGATGGTGTTGGACTTGCGGCGCTCGCCGCCGCCCGGCGTGATAACTTCGACGTCCGGATTGTCAATCATCGCTGCATGCACATCGTCCGTATGCGCCGGCGTGATGTTGTAGATGCTTTCATAGAATTCGCCCATGACGATCACATCGCCTGTCTCAGAGATCAGCCGCGGAATATCTTCGAACAATTGCGTCTTGGCTGCTTGGCGGGCCGGCTCATCAAAGAGATAAAGCGTGCCGCCATCGTGACCGGGATCGTAGGAGAGCATGTTGAGTCCGGACCGCCCGAAGTGAGCCTGAGCGCTGCTATTGTCGTGTAGGATGTTGTTGTAGACTTGGCGCGCCCGATAGAAATTCGCAAAGTGGATCAGCCAGTATCGCCAGCCCTCGGGATTGTTGATCGAGAACGGACTGACAAACGGCGCGCAAGTTCGGAAAGCCTCGAACACGAGGCGTTCGGCTGCACCAAGCCATGAGTTCCTGTTCATTGCGCCTTCGAGGGCCTTCAGATCGTCGTTCGCGACCCCCACATTGGCGAGCTGCGTCGCAAGGAGGGTCGGCTCCGATTTTCGAAGAAACGCAACCAACGCCTCGATCGCGAAAGTGTAGAACACCTCCGCCGACGGATAAGAGCGCATGATGTCGACCAAGGTCTTCCGATCGACGTGGCTGTGTCCGCATTGGTCGAGGTTGAAGAGGACATTGCGATAGCGGCCCTGCGACAGGAACTGTTGTATCGCTGGATAGGTTGCTTCAAAGGCGCCGTTCAGGTACTCGATGCGAAGATGCAATGCTGGGACGGTTTCAATGATCGCCGCGTGTACGGGCGTGACGTTGCGCTTGAGAATCTCAATCACGTCGCGATCGGCATCGTTCAGGACAAGAAGGCACTCGATCTCAATCGTGCCTAGGCCCTGGGCGGTGCGCTGAATGTTGACAGCCTCGATGGCATTCTTCAGCTCTTCGAGGAAGATGATGGGAGAACCCGCGGTTCCACAGCTGTAGCGTCCACCGCCGGCGAATCCGTCGATGATGGCGAGCCGAAACCTTGCTTGCTGGGGAAGCCGACAGCGCACAGTCAGGTAGTTGAAGAAGTATTCGCGCAGAATCTTGTGTTTGCGGCGTGAATGATCCTCGAGCTTGGCCCCGGCCGCCCATTCATAGCGCTTCTCAACCATTCATTTCCGCCCCTCTGCGCCTGGGCTATGGTGCCGCCGCCGGCATCTCGTCCCAGGTTCTCCCGCGATATTCGCGGCCGTTAGCCTTCTTAGACCGGCGTCGATTGTCCTTGCCCCAAGTGCCCCACTGCTTGAAGAAGAAAGCCGTGCGGTGCTGAACACACTGGGCATGGATTTCATCAATCCATTCCTCGCGGATCGGCCGAGCTGCCCGTCCACTTTCTCCGCCGACAATCGCCCAATGAATACCGGTCAGGTCGATCTTGCCGACCGGACCGATAAGAGGCTCAAAAGAGATAAAGCGGATGGCCGCGGGCGCGCGACGCAGATAGTCGAGGCGGTCGACGACCTCTCGGCTTTCAATACTGGTCCCGAGCCATACGTTGGGAAGAACCGTTTTTATCGTGCTGGAGACGAATTTCGCCATACGTTCGGGGCGCTTGGTCAAGATCTGATAGTTGTGGCGCGGGGTATCGCGCATGATCTGCCAAACATCGCTAATGAAAGAAGCGCTCACCCGTTCGTGGAAGAGATCGCTCATCGAGTTGACGAAAATCTTGCGAGGCTTCTTCCATGTGTGCGGGAGCTTCAGCGCCTCACGATCCTCTCTGACCACGCCGTTCCAAACGATCCGCTTGCCGCTCTTGCGGGTCAAACCGGCGTATTTGGGGACACCCATCGCTTCGAGCCGCTTCGCCATTTCCATCGCGTAACAGTGCGTGCAGCCCGCGGTGACGATCGAACATCCCGCAACGGGATTCCAGGTCGCGTCCGTCCACTCGATTTGAGTTTCCGCCATCCTATGTTTCCTGCGGGAACAGTTTGCACCTCATCAGTGGGCCTATCCTAGTCTTTCCAGTAATATCTCTGGCGAGAGTATCCCAACGCCGGCCTGCTGTCCGCAACGCCATTTGCTCGCGGCGGAAGGGCCTTTTGGCGCGCGCGGGACGGTGTTCCCGGCCTTCCTCGCACACGTGCTCCGTACCGTCGCTATCGCCCGCGCGCGGGTGTCGTACAGTCTGCCCCGCAACGCCACTGAGAGGGAGAGTGCGCCGGAATTCCATGACGGCTGGAGAAGGGGGCGCTGTTGCCCGCGGAGATGTCTTCGCCTCCGGTGACACCCGCCAGCGTGTAGATCGGTACTCAACAGTGCGGAGTCCATACTCCTTTCGCGGCGCGCACGCGGCATAGAGTGAGAGGGCTGCGCCGGGCTTCCATGACGGATTTACAGACCGAGAGAGGGTCTCTTGGCCGTCCGTCGTGGAGTATCCCTCATGGCAAAGGCCGTTCAGAAGATCATCCTCAGCGCCTCGCGCGACATCCCCTTCAACAAGCTGGTGCTTAGCCAGTCCAACGTACGGCGCCTGAAGGCCGGCGTCTCGATCGAGGACCTTGCCGAGGACATCGCCTGGCGCGGGCTCCTGCAGAGCCTCAACGTCCGGCCAGTCCTCGATGCCGAGGGCGCCGAGACTGGCACCTTCGAGATCCCGGCCGGCGGCCGCCGCTACGGGGCTCTCGATCGGCTGGTGAAGCAGAAACGCCTGTCGAAGACGGCACCAATCCCGTGCATCGTGCGCAGTCCGGGGGCCGAGATCTCAGCGGAGGAGGATTCGCTGGCCGAGAACATCCAGCGGGTCGCCCTCCATCCCCTGGACCAGTTCCGTGCCTTCAAGGCGCTACGCGATCAGGGCGCCGGCGAGGAGGAGATCGCCGCCCGCTTCTTCGTCGCGCCGACCGTGGTTAAGCAGCGGCTGCGCCTGGCCTCGGTCTCCGAGAAGCTGCTGGGGATCTATGCCGAGGACGGGATGACCCTGGAGCAGCTCATGGCCTTCACCGTCAGCACGGATCACGCCCGTCAGGAGCAGGTCTGGGAGGCATTGCAGCAGTCCTACAACAAGGAGCCTTACCTGATCCGCCGCCAGCTCATCGAGAGCGCCGTGCGCGCGTCGGATCGCCGGGCGCGGTTTGTCGGGCGCGATGCTTATGAGGCGGCCGGCGGCGGGCTTCTGCGCGACCTGTTCGAGGAAGACGGAGGCGGCTGGCTGCAGGACGTAGCCCTGCTCGATCGCCTGGCCACCGAGAAGCTGGCGGCCGAGGCCGAGAAGATCGCGGCCGAAGGCTGGAAGTGGATCGAGGTGGCCGTCGACTTCCAGTACGGCCATGCGCAGCATCTTCGGCGGCTCGACGGCGTGGTGGTCGAGCTCACGCTCGACGAACAGGCGACGTTCGACGCCCTGACTGCCGAGCAGGCCAAAGTCGAGAGCGAGTACGAAGGCGCCGACGAGCTGCCGGACGCGGTCGACGCGCGGCTGGGCGAGATCGAGGAAGCGCTTGCCGCCTTCGAGAATCGCCCTGTCCGCTACGAGCCGGCCGAGATCGCGCGAGCCGGTGTGTTCGTCAGCATCGACGTCGACGGCCGTCTTGCGGCCGATCGCGGCTATGTCCGGCCGGAAGATGAGCCGGTACCGGCGGGCAACGAAGATCCAGCAGCAGGCGAGATCGCCGGAGCGGACGAGACCTCGTCCGCCGTTCCCGCCCAGCGTACCGTCATCACCGTCGGAGGCGACCAGCCCGAGGACGACGCCGACGACGATGCGATCAAGCCGCTGCCAGAGCGGCTCATGAGCGAGCTGACGGCTCATCGCACTCTGGCGCTGCGGGACGCCGTGGCGAACAACCCGCAGGTCGCCCTCACGGCGCTGCTGCACAAGCTTTGCCGCGACACCTTCCAGCACAGCGCAGCCGGTACGTGCCTGGAGGCCTCGGTGCGGCATGTGTTCTTCCCTGCCCAGTCGGCCGATTTGAAGGACAGCCCCTCGGCCAAGGCGGTCGCCGACCGGCACGAAACCTGGAAGGCCGAGCTGCCCAAAGACGACCACGCGCTATGGGACTGGCTCGCCGCCCTCGACGACGGCCGCCGTGCTGCGCTGCTGGCGCATTGCGTGTCGTTCGGGGTGAACGCCCTCTACGACAAGGGCGACCGCTACGGCGGGCCGGGCGTCTCGGCGCATGGCATCCAGCTTCGTATCGCCCAGGCCGGCCGGCTCGCCCGCGCCGTCCACCTCGACATGGTGGAAGCCGGCTGGCGGCCAACGGTCGACAACTATCTCGGCCGCGTCACCAAGCCCCGTATCCTCGAAGCGGTGCGGGAAGCGAAGGGCGACCAGGCTGCGCAGCTCATCGACCACCTCAAGAAGGCCGAGATGGCGAAGGAGGCCGAGCGGCTGCTCGACGGCGTGGGCTGGCTGCCTGAACCGCTGCGGCTCGCCGACAGTGTAGACATGTCGGACATCCCCGCCGAGTCGGCCGAGGAGCTTCCCGCTTTCCTCGCCGACTGCGAAGGGCAAGACGCCGTGACGGACGAGGCCGAGCCGACTGCCATTGCCGCCGAGTAGCGCGAACGCCGCGGGGTGGCGTCGGCCGCCCCGCGTTCCGCCGCCAATCGCTGGATAAGCCCGGCCGCCGTGCCGGGCTTTTTCCATTGAGAGGTGCCTCACGTTCGAGGCGCAAGGGGAGAGGGAAAGGACGGCCGCGACGGGTTTGAGCCGGTGGGGTCCAGAGAGAGAGCGCCTTCCGGTTCGAACCGTTCCCGCTCTCCCGAGGTTCTTCCATGTCGAATGTCTCGATTTCGGCGGCTGCCACACCGCTACGCTCGCTTGTCGGCGCTCCCGCGGATCCGTCCGCCGGCATCGCCGCAGCAGCACACCTTCTTCTCCCTCACCTTGAACGTGGTAGCCGCATCGATGCGGTTGTACTGCGCGATGCCATGGAGCACGCCTTCGGCGGCTCCGACGCCGCCGGCGCCTGGGACTGGAAGACCGCATACGACGCGTGCGAGGCAGCGACCGTGCTGTTCATGCGCAAGTACGGTCCGGTCATTCGGGCGCGGGCTGGAGCGCCGGCTTCCGAACTCTCCATGCTCGGCAGGATCGCAGCGCTTCTTCCCACCCATACACGCCGGTCTGAGGAGAGCCAGGCGCTGCAGCAATTCTCGACACCGCTTGCGCTCGCGTTTGTCGTCGCCAGCGCTGCTGCGATTGGCCCGGCCGATCTCGTGATCGAGCCTTCGGCAGGCACGGGTCTACTCGCCATCTTCGCCGAGCTTGCCCGCAGCGGGCTGGCCCTGAACGAGCTGGCGGAGACTCGCGCGGCTTTGCTCGGGCGGCTCTTTCCCAATGTCGCGACGACACGCTACGACGCGGCTCACATCCACGACCATCTCGACGATGCCGTGCGTCCGAGCGTCGTGCTGATGAACCCGCCATTCTCGGCCGCGGTGCATGTCGACGGCACGGTTGCAGATGCCGCCCTGCGCCATGTTTCGTCGGCGCTTGCGCGGCTCGCCGATGGCGGGCGCCTGGTCGCGATCACCGGCGCCAGCCTCTCGCCGGACCATCCATCATGGCGCGAGGCCTTTGTCCGCCTCCAGGAACGCGGTCGCGTGGTATTTAGCGCTGCCGTCGATGGGCGCGTTTATGCCCGCCACGGCGCAGCGGTCGAGACTCGGCTGACGGTCATCGATCGTGGACCTGCCGGCGATCCGAGGTCATTTCCAGCATCACCGGGCACGGCACCCGATGTCGCTACGCTGCTTCAGTGGGTGACGTCCCATATTCCACCGCGCTTACCTGTGCAGGGCACGACGGCGCCTCCTGCACTCATCCCTGCTGTTGCGGTCAGGCCGAGCCATAGGCCAGCACTAAAGCCACACGCCGTCGCAGCTAGTTCGCTCGAACGAGCGGGCACTGAGCTCGCCTACGAGACCGTCGACTGGAAGCCGGCCGAAGGCGGCAGCCTCACCGAGGCGCTCTATGAAGGATACGAGCTGCAGTCGATCCGGATCGTCGGCGCGCAGCCGCATCCGACGCGGCTCGTTCAGTCGGC